>Ga0209039_10000814_pt1 | contig 30001 bp, 24 predicted proteins | sample BogFormECP12_OM1_FD_188238 | JGI IMG/M metagenome (GOLD analysis project Ga0209039, IMG submission 188238) | Bog forest soil microbial communities from Calvert Island, British Columbia, Canada - ECP12_OM1 (SPAdes) (version 2) | ecosystem: Environmental > Aquatic > Freshwater > Wetlands > Bog ... | reverse complement strand
CGGAACTCAGCGTGATTCCAGCCGGCAACGCTCCCGTGGAAATCGACCACGTCAGCGTACCGCTGCCACCGGTCGCAGCCAGCGCCTGGGTATAGGCGGCGCCCACGGCGCCGTTGGGAAGCGTGGCCGTGGTGATGGTCAACACGCCGGCGACCGTAATGGTGAACGACTTCGTGGCAGTCTGGCCTCCGCCCGTCACACTCACCGTGAAGGTGAACGTGCCCGGCGCGGTGGGGGTCCCGCTGAGCGATCCCGTGGATGAATTCAGCGAGATTCCAGCCGGCAGCGCCCCCGTGGAAATCGACCAGGTATACGTCACAGGTAACGGCTGACCTGAACCAGTCACGGCCAGTGTCTGGTTATAGGGAGTGCCCACGATGGCGGGGGGCAGTGGGCTGGCCGTAGTGATGGTCAACTGAACGACCACAATGGTGAATGCCTTGGTAGCGATGAGCGCAGGCGAAGCCGAATCGGTGACCTGGGTGGTGAAGTTGAATGTCCCGGTTGCCGTGGGCGATCCGGTGAGGCTGCCCGCGGCACTCAGCGTGAGACCGGTTGGCAGCGCACCGGCGGAGACAGACCACTGATAAGGTGGAGTCCCACCGGTGGCGGCAAATACCAGGGTGAATGGCACGCCGACCATACCCTCCGCGCTGCCCGGGAGCGGATATTGGGTGGTGATCGAGAGGGCTGGCGCGCCAACCTTGATGGTGAAAGGCGAGCTGTCCTTGCCGCCGTTCGGATCGGCGACGCCAATGGTAAAGGTGTAGGTTCCCGCTGTCGTGGGAGTGCCGGAAAGCACGCCGGTCGCTGTGTTCAAGCTGATCCCGGCGGGGACCGTACCGGCAGCGACACTCCAGACGTAAGGAGTGACTCCGCCGCTCGCCTGGAGCTGCTGCGAATACGCGACCCCGGTGACTCCATCGGGCAAAGCGGGGGCCGTAACGATTTTCACCGCGGCGATCACCGTGATGGCGAATGCCTGGGTGGTGGAGTGGTCGGCCTGATCGGCCACCTGCAGCGTGAAGTTGAATGTCCCGGCCGCCGTGGGCGTTCCGGTGAGACTGCCAGTGAGGAGACCCAGCGCGAGACCGGCAGGCGCCGCACCGGCAATGACCGCGAAATTGTACGGCGGAGTTCCGCCAGTGGCGGTAAATGTCTGGGTGTAGGCCACGCCCACCTCGCCGTTGGGGAGCGGAGGCTGAGTAGTAATGGAGAGCGGCACCGCCGGGGCGGTCACCGCGATGCTATAGGACCTGGTGGCTGTCACCTGCGCCGAATCGGTCACCTGCACGGTAACGGGGAAGGTTCCGGCGGCAGTCGGCGTGCCGGAGATCACGCCGGCGGAGGTGATGGAGAGGCCACCGGGAAGCGTGGCGCCGGAGGCCAGCGACCAGGCGTACGGCGGAATCCCGCCGGTGGCGGCGAGGGTGGTGGCTGTGTAGGCGGTCCCCACAATCCCCGCGGGTAGAAAGGCCGTCGTGACCACGAGAGGGGCCGCCGTGATCTTGATGGTGAAAGTAGCGATGACATTACCCTGCAAGGAATCGCTGACCCCGACCTGAAACGTGAAGGAGCCGGCGGAGGTAGGCGTGCCGGAGATGCTTCCGGAAGTGGCAAGGGTCAATCCGCCAGGCAGACTGCCGCTCCCCAATCGCCAGGTATACGGCGGGGTCCCTCCGCTGGCGGCTAGGGTGGTAGCCGTGTAGGAGGTCCCGACGGTGCCGCCGGGCAGGCTGGTGGTGGTTATGGTCAGCGGTGGCGTGGGAATGTTAATGGAAAGGGTAGCGGACGCCGCGAGCGCGGCAGCCCCTGGGACCTGGCTGGTGACCTGCATCGTGAAGTTGAACAATCCCGTGGTGGTGGGCGTGCCGAAGATCACGCCGCTGGAGGAATTCAGTCCGAGACCCGGAGGGAGGGATCCCTGAGTCAACGCAAACGTGTACGTACTAAGGCCGTAACCACCCACTGCCGTTACGCCCTGGGAATAGGCGACGCCAATGGCTCCGTCGGGAAGACTGGAGGTGGAGATAGAAACGGGCGAGCCTTGTGGTCCAGCGATGACCACGGTGTAAGCCTGCGTCACAAGGATCGCGGCGGCGTTGGGGCCGGCCAGGCTGGCCTGGACCGTGAAGGAATAGGTGCCGGCGGCGGTGGGCGTGCCGCTGATCATTCCAACGAAGCTGGTGCCGCTGGGCCCGGACAAGCCGGGCGGGAGCGAGCCAGCGCTGATGGACCAGGTGGCAGCCGTCGTCGACGGGGTGACGGTCAAACTCGCCGAGTAAGAAACGCCAACCGTACCATTCGGAACCGTCCCGGTAATGCTGGCGGCGAACAGGGCGCTGCCGGCGAGGGGCAGCAGGAGCAGCCAAGCGAGGCGTTTCATTGTTGGACACCTCCGTTAACCGCCGCGGCCGCGGCTGGCGGCGCGCTGGGAGGAATGGCGACTATGCGCGCATCGGCGCCGGAGGCATCCAGCACCCACATGGGCGCGCCGGAGGGTTCGGTGAGCCGGAAGATGGCGGTTCCCGAGAGCCGGAACAAACCGGTGGGCGCGCAGCCGCAAGGGAAGGAGACGACGGAGCCGCGCGCGCGGTCGAGAATGGTCAGGTTGCCGGCTTGATCCGCGACGAAGATGCGCCCGGCGGAATCCGACTCGACGGCGATGGGCGTGCCCAGGCCGTCGCGCCCGGAGGCGACCGTGTCAAGGCGGCCGGATCCGCGGGGATCGCGAATCATGTACACCGCGCCGGCGGCGGAATCCGCCAGCAGAATCTCGCGCCCGGTGGCCGACAGGCGCAACGCGGCAACGCTGCGGAAGGTTGACAGGAACTGCGAGGAGCCATTCAGGGCGATGCGGTAGAGGGCAACTGTTTCCGCCTTGCCCGCCGCGAGGAAGAGCGAACTGCCCGCATCGTCCACCGCCAGGGCGGCCACCGGGCCGGCCACGGCCGAAACATCGATGTCGCTTTGAACCGCGGCGGCGTCCGGCAGGCCGGCCAATATCTGCACGCGGCCGGAGCCGGAGTCATAGAGCGCGGCGGCGGCGCCCGACGGACTGAGGACCATGAGGGCGGGCGCCGGCCGGGCTCCGGGAATCGCCGTGGAGGAGACCGGCGCGCCGGCGCGCACCAGCACCAGGGAAGAATCGTCGGCCCTCAACGCAAGGGCGAAATCCTGCCGCGGCGAGACCGTCGCCGAGGCGAGCGGAAACCCGATATTCACGGCATCGCCCAGGGTGGCGGCGCCGGGGATTCCCCTAATGGGACGCAGGGCCGATTGAGACGAGTCGAAGACCAAGCCCATAGAGGGACCGGTCAGGGCCGTCCCAGTCTGTGGGGAGGCGACACCCGCAAAGAGAACCGCCAGTACGATAAGAAGCAACCATGTATGTCTCATGTTGGATACCTCCATATTCCAGTAGCGCCTATCAGGGATGGCCCACCGTGGGCGTTCCCGGGGTGATGACCACGGCGGGAGCCGGAGTCGCGGGACTTGGGGTAGCAAACGATCCGCCCCCGCGGGAGGACAGATAGCCGCCGACGACCGCCGCTGCGACGGCGCCGACTACGATCAGGGCGATGACTTTGCCGGAGATGGCGGCGCCCCCGGCCGCCCCCGCCGCTCCAGCGACGTTGGTCTGGGTGATGACGGCATCGGCGTTCAAGTTCCCGAGCCGGGCGGAAACGCGGATCTCCATTTTCCCCGCCATCTTGTTGGGCACCATGCCACGCATGGCGGCCTGACCATTGGCGTCGGTCATCACGGTCATGCTCTGGCTGCCGTTGGCAAAAACCCCACTGGCGCCGTGGTCGGCAAGAAAGAACGTGACCGCGACACCGGCTACCGGCTTGTGATTTTCGTCTTGCACCTGCACGATGGCTTCTCTGGCGGTGCGCTGCTTGATGTTGTTGATGGCGCCTTCGCCTTCCAGAATCGATATGGTGAGTTGTTTGGGCTCAGGCGCTTGCGCGCGTATGGGCGGTGTAGTATATGCGATGGCGACGATCTCCGCAAGCATCATGCATAATAAGCGTGACGCTCGGGATACTCGAAGTTGGTTCATTTGGGCCTCCTCCATGCCTGGATGCAATGATAGTCGCTACCGAACTGAATTGGAAGCATAATTATTATAGGGCAGGAACCAGCATGCCCGGGAGAAAAAAGTATGCCGAGCGGAAAATGGACTTGTGGGTTCTTCTTGATGGCGGCCGCCGCGATGGCCCAGACGGCGCCGCAAAACGGCAAAAAGCTCTCCGCGCGAGAGTTGTTTTACGCGGAAACCGCACCTCCGGCGGCCGCCAAGGCCCCGGCAGCCAAGCCGGTGAAGCTGGCGGCCAGGCCGGCCGCACCAGCCCGGCCGACGGTGGCGCCGGCGGTGGAAGCGACGGCGGCGCCCAAGGCCAGCCCGCCGCCAGCCGCTCCAGCCCCGGCCCGCAGGGACATCGTTCCGGTGGCCTATTCTCCCGCCGCGGAAAAGCCGCTGGGGCTGCGGTACAGCTTCCTGCGCCATACCGGCGGGGACCAATACCAGGAAGTCGACCCCGATACCGTCTTCCACTCCGGCGACCGCATCCGCGTGGCTGCCCAGTCGAACGACGAGGGGTACCTGTATATCGTCATGAAAGGCACCAGCGGAACGTGGAAAGTGCTGTTCCCCAGCGCCGAGATTGCGGACGGCTCCAACCGCGTTAGCAGCGGACGGCAGACCCTGATACCGCCGCCGCCGGGCCGCTTTGCCTTCGATGAGCAGGCCGGAGAGGAGCGCCTGTTCATTGTGCTGTCGCGCAATCCGGAGCCGAGCCTGGAAAAACTGATTTACTCGCTGGGGAGCGCGAGCCCCGCGCCGGCCGAAACCAAGGAAGAGCCGAAGCACCTGCTGACGGCCTTGAACATGCCACCGGTAGACGATGCGCTGGTGGGCCGCCTGCGCAACCAGGTATACGCGCGCGACCTGGTGTTCGAGAAAGTGGACGATTCGACGCCGGGAGAGAAGAAGGAAAAAGCGGTCTACGTGGTGAATCCCACGGGCAGCCCGGAGTCGCGGCTGGTGGCGGATGTGACGTTGAAACATCGGTAGGAAACGCTGTCAGCTATCAGCTATCAGCCTTCAGCTACACCGGCGCGCGGCCTTAGCTGATCGCTGAGGGCTGATAGCTGAGAGCTTTAAGGGAGACGGAGGATGAAGCGGAGATTCGCGGTGATCGCCGCGTTCGCCATGCTGGCGGCGGGCCAGACCAAGAAGCTCGAGCAGGGGCCGAACCGGATCGAGCTCACGCTGGAGCGGCAGGAGAGCGGCAATTGGCGGGCGGTGGATCCGGGGCTGGTGTTCAACAGCGGCGACCGCGTGCGCTTCCGGTTCCGCGCCAACTTCGACGGCTACCTCTACGTGATGAATCAAGCCACCTCGGGAAACTACGAGACGCTGTTCCCGCGCGCGGATACCGGGGAGCAGAACCGCATCGAGGCGGGCAAGGAATACGTGGTTCCGGCCACGCAGGGGTGGTTTCGGATCGCCGGGCCTCCGGGCTACGACGTCCTCTACTGGCTGGTGACGCCGCTCGAGCTGGGGGCGGCGCCGAAATATCAGCCGCTGCCACCGCCCCCCAAGAGCGGCCCGGTCCCGCCCCGGCTGACGCCGCGCTGCGACGATACCATCTTCAAAGCTCGCGGGGAGTGCGTGGATGGCTCGGCTGGGCCGAAGGGCGTGAAACCGGCCGAGAAACTGCCGGAGAACTTGAGCGGCGTGCCGGGGGCAGCGTCGCGCGAGCTGATGTTCATCCGCGAACAGAATTCCTCGGTGGTGGCGTCTCCGGCGCCGATCGGGGGGCCGGTGATTTACGAATTCCGAGTGGCCCACAGGTGATCCACATGCGCTTTCGAACATTGGCGATATTGACACTCGCGGCGGGGATGGCGACGGCGCAGCAGCAGCCGCCGCAAAAGCAGCAACGGGACCTGAAGTACGAGACGGGCGCGGCCGAGGCCAAGCCAACTGCCCCGCCCGCGGCCGTGGCCATTCCGCGCTCCTATGCGCTGGTGGTGGGCATTGCCGCTTACAAGAACCTCCAAGCCAAAGATCAATTGCAGTTCTCCGAGCGCGACGCCGAATCCATGTACTCGATTCTCATCAGCCCGGAAGGCGGCAACTTCCACGCCGAGAACGTCCACAAGCTGGTGGGCGCGAGGGCCACGCTGGCCAACCTGCGGCACGAGCTGGAGGAGTGGCTGCCGGCGGCGGCGCGCGCCGACGACCGCGTGCTGGTCTACTTCGCGGGCCATGGCTTCGTCTCCAACGGACGGGCGTACCTGGCGCCCTACGATCTGGACCCGGGCAATATCGCGGGCACGGGCTACCCCATGGATACGCTGGGCTCGGTGATCGGCGCGCGCGTCAAGGCGAAATGGAAAGTGCTCATAACCGACGCTTGCCACAGCGGAGCGATCACGCCGGAGGGCGACCGCGCCGCGGTGAGCCGCGCGCTGCTCGATCTGAGCAGCTCGATGTTCTCGCTGACCGCCAGCCGCGACCGCGAGCGTTCCTTCGAGAGCGCCGATTGGGGCGGCGGCCACGGCATCTTCACCTACTACGTGGTCAAGGGGCTGGAGGGCGCCGCGGACGATTCGCGCGACGGCATTGTGACCGCCGATGAGCTGGCCGAATATGTCCGCCGCAACGTTCGCGAGGCCACCAACGCGCAGCAGAACCCCACCTCGGAGCGCGGCAGCTTCGACCCCAACATGCTGCTGGCGTACCTGCCCAACGGCGCCAGTCCGGGCGCCCCTCCGCCGCCCAAAGACGGCGCCTTGATTTTCGAGACCAACATGGACGGAGTCGAGGTTTCGGTGGACGGCAAGACGGTGGGAGTGGTGAACAAGGGGACGCCGCTGCGCCTGCCGGGATTGCGTCCGGGCGCGCACACGGTGATGGGGGTCCACATGGGCTACGAGCCCGACGGGCCGCGCGAAGAGATGGTTTATCCGGGGCAGGAAGTCACCGTCACGCTGAAGATTCTGATCGCGCGGCGCCGCACGCGCGGGGCGGTCGAGCAGTTCGACAAGGGACTGGAACTCTACAACAAGGGAACGCCCGAGAACTACAAAAAGGCCGTCGAGAGCTTTCAGGCGGCGCTGCAGGCGGACCCCAACTACAGCCAGGCGGCGCTCTACCTGGGCCGCGTGTACCGCGATCTCTTCCAGGACCAGGACGCCGAAGAATGGCTGCGGCGGGCCGTCGAGATCGACCCGGATTATCTGGAGGCGCGCGCCACGCTGGGCGGCATGCTGCTGGATAAGGGAGCGCTCGACGAATCCATACGCCAGTTGAACACGGTGGTGCAGCGCGACCCCAAGCAGGCGCTGGCGTGGTACCTGCTGGCGGAGGCGCTGCGCATGAAGGAACAGTACGCGGATTCGATCGAGGCGGCGCGCAAGGCCATCGCGCTCACCCCCAACAATGCGGAAGCGAGTTTCTGGCTGGCGGAGAGCCTGCGGCTGAGCGGCAAGTACCAGAACGCCTGCGACTCGTACCTGCAATACCTGAGACTGAGCGATTTCGACAGCAAACTGGCGGGCAAGATGAATTACTACGTGCTCGGGTTTCTGGTGGGATTGGGCCGCAAGAAACGCGCGGCGCAGCGCGACGTCTGGCAGGACCTTCGCAGCCTGGCGTATTTCGGGCTATGCGACAGCCAGCGGCTGCTGAGCAATTTCGACACCGCCATCGGTTACTGCCAGAAGGCGCTGACGTATGACCCGTCGGACCCCTACGCGCATTTCGCGCTGGCGCTGAGCTATACCAGCAAGGCGCAGGCTTCGGGCGCGGTGGAGCCGCTGGTTCCGGCGAGGAAGCATTTCGCCGACACCATCACGCTGAATCCCGACATGGCGGAATCGGAGCGGGCGAAGAAATATATTGCGAAGATCGATGCGCTGCTGCAAACGGCGAACTGATCCACAAGATGCAGTGACTTCAGCCTGTCCGTTTGCGCTTGCCAGGCGCACCATGTCTGCGAGGGGTCGGGCGTGCAGCGGCTTCCGCCGTATCCACCAGTAGCCGCAAAGCGCGGTTCACGGATTCCGCGTCGGGAAACACCTCCGCGAGTTCCGGTTCGATCAACATGAGGTTGGTCCCAGCGGCTGCCTGCCGGTAGTACTTGCCGCGAACACCGCCCTTAAGCTGAGAGAGGTCGTACTCCGGACGCAAACTGTCATCCGATCTCTTTGCCGATGCCTTCTTCATATTGGCTACACTCTCTTCTGGTCGCCCTTCGTGCGCTGATGATCCGCAGGCGGTTCCCACGCTGGCAATGCGACACGAAGACGACCCGATTTCCAGCGGTTCGACCGATCGTGATCTCCCGTTCCTCTCCGCCGGAGTGATGTGGGTCGGGATACGTCAAGGCCAGGGGATCGAGGAAAACCGTCGCCGCATCGTCAAAGGATATGCCGTGCTTCTGGAGATTGGCCTTGGCCTTCGCCGCATGCCACTCGTAGACCACAGGTTCAGTCTACCGCAGAGGAGAGCGCCGGTACACCAGGGCAAGGCGCAGGCATCGGGGGCGGTGGAGCCGCTGGTCCCGGCGCGGAAACACTTCGCGGACACGATTACGCTCAACCCCGATATGGCGGAATCCGAGAGGGCGAAGAAGTATATCGCTAAGATAGATGCGCTGCTGCAAACGGCGAACTGAGGCTTTGTGGGGCGGGCAATCTTGCCCGCAGCCGCCTTTCAGGCGGCTTCTTCGCGCCGAGGCACAAGTCCTCGCACTCGAAGACGCCGGCTGGAAAGCCGGCGGCAGCCAGGATTGGCTGCCCCACAGGCCGAGTACCACTCGGCCGCAGGATGCCATCCTGCCCCACAAACTCACGCCAGGCGCGGCTGGGCAGGTTCCCGCTTGACCCAGCGGTAGGCTGGGATGGAGTTCTTCCAGAAATACTTTTCGGCGATGGCGCGGCCTTTGGCCATGAAGTACGGACGGACCAGGCTCATCACGGTTTCATAAGTGCCCCACTGATCGCTGTTCGGGAAATCGCTGCCGAACAAGACGTGGTCCTCGCCGAAAATGCCGAATAGTTCGTCCAGGCGCGGCTTGTAGAAATTCGGGTCGGTGGGGACCTGGCCATCCACGCGGCGGATCACCTCCGAGACCTTCAACCACACCTGCGGACGCTTCGCCAGCTCGTGAAGATTGCTGTCATAAGCGGCGCGCGCCGCCGAATCGGTGGGTGGCTCCATCTGCGGGAGGTGGTCGATGACGATGCGCAGGCCGGGGACCTTGTCCGTGGTCCGCAACGTGGCGTCGATCAGACCCGGCGTCTGATTCGCGGTTTCCAGCACCATGCCGGCCTGCGCCAGCAATTTCAGGCCGGAGACAAAATCCGGGTTGGATAACATGGCGCCTAGATCGCGGTTCCACAAAGTACCGTAGCGGATGCCTAGGAAAAGCGGATTCTTGTGGTACTTCTCCAGATACTGGCCGTACTCCGGTTTGTCGGGTTCGAGATCGCCGATGTAGCCCACCATGATGGTGTCCTTCTCGATGGTCTCGAGCACCCAGTCGTTTTCATCGAGCCGCGGGCTGGCCTCGATGGCGATGGCGCCCTTGATGCCCTGCGGCATGGCGATGTCGCGGTAGAGCGCGGGCGTCATCACCGAACGCCGGGGAGGTCCGCCCTTCGGGGCTCCGCCGCCGCCTTTCCTGCCGCCCGGAGCAGCGTTCTGGGCCCGGGTTCTGTCAAAGAGGTGAATGTGACAATCGATAATCGGAATCTCCGAAGCCTGCGCATGCGCGGCGGGTACGGCGACAGCCGCCACGCCAGCGAGGAATGTCCGGCGATCGACTCGAATTACATCTTTGGAATTGGGCATCACTCTCATTCTATACTGGGGAAATTAGCATGAGACTACACAAGCGGATGATAGCCGTTGCGGCGCTGGCGCCTTTGCTGTTGCTGCGCGCGCAGCCGGCGGATCGTTTTGCGGCCATCGCGCCGCGCATGCAGGAGTTTGTCGATAAAGGCGAGGCGGCCGGCGTGGTGACGCTGATCGCCACCAAGGATCGAATCATCCATCTCGCCGCCGCAGGCAAGACGGACCTGGCGAAGGATCGGAAGATGAAGACCGACGACATCTTCTGGATCGCCTCCATGAGCAAACCGATCACCTCGGTGTGCATCGCCATCCTGGCGGATGACGGCAAGCTGAGCTTCGACGACCCGCTGGCGAAGCACCTGCCGGAGTTCGCCGGCGCGATGGTCAGCCAGAACGGCCAGACGGTCAAGCCGAACCGCCCTCCCACGCTGCGGGACGTGATGACGCATACCAGCGGGCTGGGGGACATGTACACTCGCGAGCCTCATTGGACGCTGGCCGAAACCAGCAAGAGGCTGGCGCAGCAGCCGCTGCGCTTCCAGCCGGGAAGCCGTTGGGCGTACTCCACGGCGGGGATCGACATACTTGGGCGTGTGGTGGAAGCGGCCAGCGGCATGCCGTACGACCAGTTCCTGCAGAAACGCGTGCTCGACCCGTTGGGAATGAAGGACACCAGCTTCTGGATTGCGCCGGAGAGACAATCGCGCTGGGCACAACCCTATCGGTGGAACGCGACCACCAACAAGCTGGAAGAGACCGTCATCACGTATCTGTACAAGACGGCCCCGACGGACCGCGAGCGTCCGCCCCTGGGCGGGGCCGGGCTTTTCTCGACGGCCGAGGACGTGGCCAGGTTTTACCAGATGATGCTCAACCAGGGCGTTCTAAATGGCCGGCGCATCCTGAAGCCCGCGACCGTCGCGGAAATGACGCGCAAACAGACCGGCGATCTCACCGCCCGGCCCGGGATGCCGTGGGGACTGGGATTCTGCGTGGTGGAAGATCCGACGAAGATGGCCGCCAACAGCGTCCTGTCGCCCAATTCGTTCGGTCACGGCGGGGCGTTCAGCACGCAGAGTTGGGCCGACCCGGCCAAGGACCTCATCTGGATCGTCATGTTCGAGCGCGACGGGAAAGGAAATCCGGACAATTCCGACGTGCGAATCGCGTTTCAGGACGCCGCGGCGGTGCGGTGAGGCGCCACTGAAAACCGCTCTCTAACGTTCGCGGCTCCGATCCGAGCCGCGAACGTTAGAGAGCGGTGGCAGCGCTTCCAGCCCCTAACGCCGGGCGAGAGTGACCGTCTTTCGAACCGGCAGCGCGATGCGGGCATGCGACAGGGTGGTGCGGGCGAGTTCACGTTCGGTCCTGGACTCGGACAAGGCCATCCCAAAATTATTGCCGGGTGTCCACACCTCGGAAAGGAAATACGTCTCTCCGTACTTATTAAAGACCAGACGCCCCTCGGTGGGCACGTAACTGCCGCCACCCGCCGGGAAGGTCAAGGCAACCGCCTGAGCTCCGCAGGCATAGCAGTCGAGAATCAGCAGGTTGCGTATGTTGCGACCGCTCTGGTCCACGTAATATTGCCCGGCGGGCATGACCGCGTTCGCAACATGAAACTCGAACGGGATGTCAACCCGCAGTTTCTCTTGGCCAAAAGCGGAAAACGCTGCGAGCCACGCCAGTATACCCAGCGTCGCGAAAGATCTCTTTCTCATAGTGGAGCCTCCGACATTCAGTGGCAGTTCACGGGCCATTGGCCGGTAGTAGTTTTTTCAACGAGTTGCTTTCCATTCACCGCCCTCGAACGTCTATCCAATCGTGTAGAGAGTGTCCGACCGGATAGAATGAAGGTATACATGGAGGGCGCACTCAATCCGAGGCTTGTGGGGATTGCCGGTCCGGTGGAAGGTGGGCTTTTTGGGCTTTCCGACGACATCCTTTCGGTTGGCCGCGACGCATCGAACCAGCTACTGATCGACGATCCTTCCATAGCCGCGCGCCATTGCCTCATTCGGCGGCGGGAGGGGGAGGAGTTCGAAATACAGGACCTGGGATCCTCCGGCGCGACCACCGTGAATGGCGTGCCCGTGACGGAGCGGACCCTAATGCACGGCGATCAGATCGGCTTGGGCGACTGTCATTTTCTCTTCTTGCGGTGGGACGGAGCCGCCGCTTATCCCCTGGCCCGGTGCTCCCTTACCACGATGCTGAAAATCGGGGCCAGTATTCAGGAGGTGCGTGGGGCGGAAGAGATTGCGCAGCAGTTGTTGGAGGGGATCTTCGAGGCGATACCGGCTCAGCAGGGCGGCATCCTGCTGTTCGATGGCGAAAGCCAGGAGCCGTGCTTCGCCTCCTATCGGGATCGGGAGACGGGGCCGATGGGAACGGCGCGCACGTATCGCGCCATCGTGGAGCGAGCGCGGCGCGGGGTGACCGGTATCCTGGCTAGGGCGGGAGATTTCACTGTGCTGGCGGCGCCGCTCATCACCTCTGCCAGGACCCTGGGCGTCATGTATTTCGATACATGCACCCCCGGCGCGCCTTTTCATGAGGACCACCTGAGGCTGGCGAGTTCCGTGGGCGCCATCCTGGGCCTGGCGCTGGAAAATGCGCGCCGCCTGGAATGGCTGGAAACGGAGAACGTGCGCCTGCAGGAAGCCAATGACATTGAGCACGACATGGTCGGCGTAAGCCCCTGCATGCGCGAGGTATACCAGTTTGTGTCGAAGGTGGCGCCGTCGGATTCCACCGTCCTGATCCGCGGCGAGAGCGGCACGGGGAAGGAACTGGTGGCGCGCGCGATTCATGGCAACAGCCCGCGCGCGGCCAAGCCCTTCCTGGCCATCAACTGCGCCGCGTTGACGGAGACCCTGCTCGAAAGCGAGCTGTTCGGCCACGAAAAGGGAGCGTTCACGGGAGCGTTTGCGCAAAAGCGGGGCAAGCTGGAACTGGCGGAGCACGGGACGGTGTTTCTGGACGAGGTCGGGGAAATGCCCCTGGCCTGCCAGTCGAGGCTGCTGCGCCTGATTCAGGAACGCGAGTTCGAGCGCGTCGGCGGAACGCGCCAGATTCGCTCCGATATCCGCCTGATCGCGGCGACCAACCGCGACCTGGAGGCCGCCCTTGAGCGGGGCGCGTTCCGGAAGGACCTGTACTACCGGCTCAATGTCGTGTCCGTGACCATGCCGCCACTGCGGGACCGTAGAGAAGACATCCCGCTGCTGGCCCGCCACTTCGCCGCCAAACACGGCAAACGGGCCAGGCGCAGGGTGGCCGGCATCGCCCCGGAAGCGCTGGCTTGTCTGAAAGCTCACGACTGGCCCGGCAACGTGCGCGACCTGGAGAACGCCATCGAGCGCGCCGTGGTGCTGGGATCGACCGATCTGATCCTAACCGAAGACCTGCCGGAAACCGTATTCGAAAGCGTACCCCAGGGGGCGGGCGGCCCGATCGGCGGCTACCACGAAACTATTCGCAGCGAGAAGGTGCGCGTCATACTGGCGGCGCTCGACCAGGCCGAAGGCAGCTTCACCGAGGCCGCGAAACTGCTCGGCATCCACCCCAATTACCTGCACCGCCTGGTTCGCAACCTCAACCTGAGAGGGGCGATTAAGAACACGTTGTAAGCGATCATGCCCTGTGGTACCTTCAGATTCGGACGAAAACGTCTCGAAAGCGAGGGCATGACGGATGAACCGCAGCGCACGCATCTTCTCTTTTCTCGTAATCACACTAGCCGCATTGGGTGGTTGCTCCAGCAAACCATCCGCCACGGAATCCAAGAAAGCCGAGGCCGCGCTGGACAGAATCCAGGGAAAGGCCCAGGTTCTGGAGGAAGGGGGCGGGGCGAGCGATGCCGCTCTGAACGCGGGTGGACCTTCGGTGTACATTTGGGAAGGCGCGACTCGCTATCGCCTGTTCTTCAGGACGCCGGTTGAGGTAACCCACGGGGACCAGTACATTGCCGAGGGCGTCTACGCGCAAAAGGCCATTGAAGAGATTGGCGATCCCGACCAGGGCAAGAACGGCTATCCGCTACAGACAAGCTGCGAGCGTGTGGTCACGACGGCCTGGAAGAATCTGCCCTTCGATGCCATCGACTCGCAGGCCGCGGTCTTGCGCGCCAGAGTGAAACGGTATCCCGCCCGCCCCGTATTCCTGGTGACGCGGATAGCGCCCGTTACAGAGGGCGGCGCCGCTTCCGCGGAACCGAAGAAAGAAGCCGCGGCGGAGGATAAGAACATCCCCGAGGTCTCGGTTGCGGCGGATAAACAGCGCGCTCTTCTGATTGAGGGTTCGCCCGTTCAAACCGCGCCCCTTTGGCAGCCCGAGGGGGGAACGGCTACTTGCAAAGTGGTCATCGACACGGAAGGAAAGATTTCCGAGTTGGAAAGCGGCGCGCAACTCTGCGAGACTGTGGCGTGGTCGAAGTTCCGTTATAAGCCCACGGTCCAGGGCGGCAAACCCGTCAAAGTGAAGACCGAGGTGGAAGTGCGGTTTGAGGCGCGGAAGTAAAACGGCGGGTCATCGAGGCTCCGCGTTCCTAGCGCGGGCCGGATGCCCGAATGAAGAAGACGCTCTGGATCTTGGGGCGCCGAAAGCGGACGCCCGCCGGAATTCGGGGGTTTCGTAGTTCTACTGTGTCATAAATCATCGACGTAGACGGCAACACAACGGGCAGCACGGAAGCTGCTGCACGAGGAATCGGGCGATCCGGATACGCAGCGTCGCGATCGACTGAGGGTTATGCCGTTGGGCGCGAACTCTTCGCCCCCCGCGGCCGGAACTGGGGAGGTACCGGGGCGGCGCGTAGCCCAAGATGGCCGACGTGGGCCGAGGGGGAAAAACGGCTCCTTTCCGCCATCAAGAAGCCGTACGCCGCAATGCATAAGGTTCCGTGGTGGTGAAATCCCCGCCAGTTGCGGCCTTCATAGTGACCCAAGCCGAGTTCCTGTTTGAGTTCTTGATAGTCGCGCTCAATCACCCAGCGATGCTTGCTGATTCCGACCAAGCGTCGTAGCGAGGTTTTGGCGGGCAAACTCGCCAGCCAGTAGCCGCTCGGCACAACGGCGCCGGTGGGCCACTCCATCAGCAGCCACTGTTCCGGCAGTAAACCCCCTTGGCGGTCGTCTCCGTACGCGGGTCGAACCCGCCGTGCGGCAAACCGGGAACGCAACGGTTCTTTGCTGCCTTCGCGCCAGGCCACCTCGCGCCAAGCTTCCTCCGGCAACTCCCGCGCCAGTTGTTCCACCGTAAACGGTTGGTGCGTCTGGTCCCGTCGCATCCGTGTGGCCCGCCGCCCCTTCCCCTTCCAAGGTTTGGGTGGCAAAGGCTGCCGCTCCAGCGCCCACACCGTAGTCGTGGATCTTACTGCCAGCGAATAGACCAGCTTCAGTTCCGCCACTCCCTCCCGGAACTCGTGACTGGATCCGTACACTTCATCGGCCAGCACCACCCCATGCGGTACCCCGTCCGCCACCGCTTGCCGAATCTGCGCCAGCGCGATCTGCGGCTTGGTCTGAAACTCCACCCGCTCGGGAACATCGGCCTCCTGGCGGCGCTCGGGGTCGCTGACCCATCCTTCCGGCAGGTACAACCGCCAAGCGATCGGCAGACTCCCGGTAGCCGTAGCCACCGATAAACTAACCGCCACCTGGCAGTTCTCCTTCTTGCCCAGCCGGCCACAATACTGCCGTGCTACTCCCACCGAATGAGTGCCCTTCTTGACAAAGCTGGTCTCATCCACAACCCATGCCGTCACCAGTCCGTTCTTCTGCATCGCAGGCAAGACGTAGTTCCGCACTTGCCGCAACATGTCGGCATCGCTCCAGGGCGACTGCGCGACCAAGTGATGCAACGACTCGTGCATGCGCTGCACCTGATCGGGAGCCAAGCGCGCCGCCATGGGTTCGACGCTCTTTCGTTCGCCGTCCAGCAACAGGCCCGTACAGTAATTCCGCAGAGGAACCGCGCGGTCAGCATGCCCCGCGGCTTGCGCCAGCCAGTCCAAATATGCCGCGAGGCGTTTCTCTTGTGGTGCTGGCGCTGGGGTTTGCGCAGCCACAAAAACATTCTACTACAGTTTTGTTTTTAATGACACAGTAGAAGTAGCTGTCACCGAAATGGACTCCATCCGGTGCAGGCTGCGTACAGATAAGTGCCAACCCCAGCCTGCCAGGCTGCAAAAGAGCATAGGAACCGAAGCGGCTGCCATGCGTCCCCGGCTGCATTCACACTCAAACGCTCCGCCGCATTCTTCTCGGCGAGCCAAAGCACAAATGGCAATGCTGCCACGCACCCAGCCAAGCCAGCTCCGAGCAAGTACCGCGGCGAGAGCAGGCATCGGTTAACGATCCCTGAGGCGAGACACACTCCTAGCCCTCCGATCAAACCCGCAATGCACATGGGGAGGTAGTCGCTCTGGGGGGTCCAAAACATTCCCATTTCCATGGCGACGCTGAATGCTACAAACCACACCAGAATATAGAGCGGGACAACCAAGATCGCCCTGGCTGACCGCAGGAAGAGCAACGCAGAAATAACACCAAATGGGATTGGCAGGAGCAAGGGGTGCCAGTCAAAAAGCGGAGACGATGCCGCACCGCAGATCCCGTACAGAAGCACCACTCCGAATAGCGGCACTTTCCGGTGAGACATGCCTCATCATAACCCGATTGCTCACTCCGCGTTCTTCGCGCACCTGAAACCGATGTCCGGGCCGGAGAAACGCGCCGGGATGGAGGTCCACTCGTACACCACGCCGTCGGTTAGCGGGCGCTTGAAACTGCCGCCGCGGATCACGTACCAAGGCTCCGTGGCGGTCGGTGGAGGCTTCAAAATGGCGGCGAAGCTGCGCACCGCTTGCGCGCTGGGGGTCTTCAGATCGTCCACGAACTCCCAGACGTTGCCGGTCATGTTGAGAGCGTGGAAGGGGCTCTCCCCGACCGAGAAAGTGGTGACCGGCAACAGCCCGGCTTGCCTCTCGGCTACATTCGCGTGGCCCGGATCGGCCTCGTTTCCCCATGGAAATGTGCGGCCGTCGGTCCCGCGCGCGGCTTTCTCCCATTCGGGCGCGGTGGGAAGGCGCTTGCCGGCCCACTTGGCGAATTCCTGCGCGTCGACGAAAGTAATCCCGACTATCGGGTAGTCGGGATGATCGGCGGCAAAGGCGGGTGGGAGCGGGCGTCCCTTGGCCTGGCAGTAACGCGCATAGGCGCTGTTGGGGACTTCGGTGCGGTCGATGTAAAAGGCCGGCAGCGTTTCGGAATGGCGGTCCTCGCCGGACAAGAATGGACCGGCGGCGACCAGCACCATTTGGCCGGTTTCGGTTTCGAGCACGGCGGGGAGTACTTTCTTCACGGGCACGGTGGAAGGGGGCGCGGTGGTGGCGATGGGGGCCGGCGGTTTCGGCGATGACCTGGTGACGAAGTAGACCGCTGCGGCGGCCGCCAACAGCACCACAGCCACGATTGCGGCAATCAGCGCCACGGGGCGGCCCGCCGCGGGGGCAGGCGAAGACGGAGCAAGCTCGGCGATGATCTCGGTGAAGCTGCGCGGGCGGCCTTCCGGTCTCTTCGCGGTGCAGCGCAGCACCAAGTCGACAATTGCGGGCGGGGCGCCGGCTTCGACCATCGGCTCGGGCTTCAGAGGCTCGTTCAAAATGGCGAAGAACAAGCGCTCCAGCGTGTCGCCCTCGACGGGTTTCTGGCCGGTCAGCAATTCGTACAGCAGAATGCCGAAGGCGTAGATGTCCATCGAATCGGTGGCCGGTTCGCCGCGCACCTGTTCCGGCGACATGTAGTAGGGCGTGCCGACGGCGAATCCGGTGCGAGTGAGGTGCAGGCCTTCGGCCTTGGCGATGCCGAAATCCATCAGCTTGACCTTGCCCGAGGCGTCGATGTGGATGTTATCGGGCTTGATGTCGCGATGGATGATCTTCTTGGAGTGAATGTACTCGAGCGCGCGGGCGATATCGAGCGCGATGCGCAGGCGGTTCGAGATATCGCCGACGTGGTGGTCGCGGATGGCGTGGCGGAGGTCCTCGCCCACCAGGAACTCCATCACGATGAAGGGGCGGCCCTGATCTTCGCCGTAGTCGTGGATGCGGATGATGTTCTCGTGCTCGATGTTGCCGGCCATGCGCGCTTCCTGAAGGAAACGCGCCTTCGCCTCGGGGTCCTGGCAGGCCTCCGGCGTGAGGATCTTGACGGCTACCTGGCGGCCGATGGCGGTATCGCGCGCGCGATAGACGTGGGACATTCCGCCGCCCAGGAATTCCAGCAGCTCGTACTTGCCAATGTTCGCGGGAAGTTCCATGGCGCTTCTACCGGGCCGCCTGCGAGACGCAGTGCAGGCTATTCAGAAAATCCTTCTGGAACACGGGCGCGGCGCCGCCGGTATCCACCAGGAACTTGTAGGTGAGCGGCTTGCCGGCCACCATCACGGGGCGTTCTTCCCTGCCCTGCTTCACTACCCACTCCAGCAGACTTCCGCCGCCGGAAGGAGTGTAGCGATCGGCATCGGCGAAGAAGCGGAACAGCGACCACAGGCCATCGCGGTTCTCGAATTCGAAATCGGAACCGCCGGTGAGCTTGGCGCTGATGCGAATGTTGCGCGTGGCCGCGCCGGGCCAGACATACTGGTGCGCCGCGCCCTGGCCGGAAGATTTGACGGTCTGCCCGTCGATGGTCACGGTCATCTCGCTGATCTGGTCGGAGCGCTGCGCGGTGAGCGCGTAGTGCAGGTTGGGCTCCGTGGCGCCGGCGGGGTACATGGCATCGGAGAAGCGCGCGGCGTTGTTGAAGAAGGTCATAAACGTCGGGGTCAACTGCACGCCGCCGGCGGGATTGGGGACGTACTGGGCGCCTTGCTTTTGCAGGAAGTTCTGCAGGGCCGCGGTGTAGAAGGTCCATAATTTGCCTTCGCGCGGGCGGAAGATGGCGTCCAGTTCCTGCAAACTGACCTCCGCGGAGGCCGTGGGGTTGAACGGGAATTTGGCGGCGATGGGGGCGAACGCGGTGCAGAACTGGCGCGCCTGGGCGTTGATTTCGCCGGCGCCGATTCCCTTGGTGAGCGCATCGACGTAATCGATGGGGGCCTGCAACAGCTTGAGGGTGGTGGTTTCGAGGTGTGCTTCGGGATCGATCTTGAAGGTGTAGCCCATCTTCTTGACCACGTTGCCGGCGGCGTCGGCGCTGGAACGGACGGGCGCGGCGCGATTGGGGTCGGGCGGTCCGGGCGCGTCGGCCACCTGGCTGACGGCGGTTTGCAGCGCGGCCAGCGAGGTCATATATTCCTGGTTGGTGGGCCACACATACTGGACCGTGGTGGCGGGCGGGGGCACCACTTTTTGCACGGCGTCGAAGGCGTCGGTGACCTTGGGCGAATCCACGGCGGTATTCTGCGTGGCCACCCAGAACAAGGCCAGCAGCGGCGTCTGCGCGCCGGAAAGCACGTTCAGCTTTTTGGCGGCGTCGTTCAGGTTGGCATAGCGGACCACCACGGTGTTGCGCAGGAAGTCGCGCCAGCGCGCGATGTAATCCGCGGTGTAGCGGTTTTGGAGATCCTGCGCGAGTTGCGCGGCGTCGGACTTGGCGGCGGCGTAATCGCCGAGGACCCAGCGCTCGCCGCCGAAGAACTTGTCGGCCTTTTTCAGGTTCTCTTGCATGGCTACCCAACCCGGCTTGGTGAACGCGCCCAGGACGTCGCGGTTGTTGACCACCACCTCGGCCGAGCCGGGGAACTGCTCGTTGAAGTTGATTTTTTTCGCGCGGCGGCTGGCGTCGGAAAGCATGAATTGATAGATCTGCTCGGTGCCGGAAAACTTCGACAGGTGCAGGCGGGCGCGGTCGATGGCGGCGGCGTCGTTCTGTTCGCTGAAGGGATTGCCGTGGGCCAGGTCCTCGCTGTAGAAATCGAATTGCTTGCGCGCCAGAGGCAGCAGATTATCCACCGGCCGGCCGGCGGACCAACGCGCGGCCAGAACCGGAGAAAGCCAGTTGGTGCTTCGCTTCCATTCGGAGGTGGTCACTAAATACGCCTTGAGCGTGTCGTAGGTGGTTCCGTAGTTGTCGGTGGGAGCGGGCGGCAGCGCGACAAGTTGGAGCGAGGCCAGCATCGCGCCTTGGGTCTGGGCGAAGAGCAACTGGTGGAAGCGGGCGTAGTAGAGGCGCCGCGCCTCGGGGTAGAGGGCGCTGCCGCTATACAGGAACCAGCGGAGGCGGAGCGGGGCGCCGTGGTCTTCGTAATCGGTAAGCTGGACCAGGGCTTGGCGCAGATTGTCGAGCTTCTGCAGGGCTTCGGGAGTGGGCAGGTTCAAGCCGCTGGCTTCGCCCGGAGGAATGGCGCGGGCGGCCTCCAGCACCTGGGTTTCGAGGGCGCGGTTGCCGAAAAACGAGACCGTGAATCCGAGGGCGAACAGCAGGCAGAGCGCCGCGGCGGAAATCAGCAGCACGCGGCGCAACATGCTGGTCTTGGTGCTGCTGCCGCTGGCGCCGAGCGCGGTCTCATCGCGCAGAACGATGTCGCTGAACAGGTGGCCCAGAAAAACCCATTGCGGCACCTTGCGGCCGCCGGGCCCAGAGGGCACCCCGGCTTGCGCCAGCGGCGCGCCGGCGGCGGGCGCCGGGAAACCCGTACGGAAGATGCCCGTGGCGCCACCGGCGGCCTCGAAAGGAGACCGCTGCGCGGATGGCCGGGGGGCCTCCACGGGCGTATCGTGCACCACCACCGGGCGCACGCCGGAGAAATAAAATCCGCGCAGGAACGGACTGGCGCGCAACTGGCTGGGGCGGCAGACATCCACCAGAAACTGCACCAGGCCGTTGCGAAGCTTGCGAAATTCGCGCGGAAACTCGTAGGCCCCGGCGACTTTTTGCGGATCGTTTTCGCGCGGCAGGAAAACGATGCGGCGCTCGGCCAGGGAATAGAACAGGCCGTCGAAGGCCGCGCTCAGCCGCCGCGTCTCCGCCTCGGCATAGATGCCGGTAGCGCCGGGCTGGGCCATGGGCAAAGTGGCGCCGAGCACCTGGCCGGCTTCCTGGTTGCTGAGATTGCGTACGAAGTCCTCGAAGAACGCCACGCGGTTCATTTTGGTGAACAGAACGTACACCGGAAAACTGATTCCGTAGCGCTGGGAAATCTCGCCCAGGCGGGCCTGCAATGTACGCGCGGCGGCGGTGAGCGAATCGGCGGAACCGGGGCGCGTGAAGGTTTCGGCGTCGAAGCAGAGCAGCGCGGCGCGCGGGGCCTGCCCGCCGCCGGCAACCGACCGGAGCCTGCCGGGCTGGAGATGCTGGAGCAGGCGCGCCCAGCGTTGTGGCTCGGAGAGCAGCCCGCCGCCGGCTTCCACAAACACCATGCCGCGCGCGAACCAGAAGTTGGCCACGCGGGTGGGTGCCACGGCATTGTCCTGGTAGACGTTGCCGGCCAGCAACTCGGGGTCGAGACCGGAATTGAGAAGCGTGCTGGTCTTGGTGGAACCCGTGTCGCCGATGACGAACACCACCGGCAGGTTGCTCAACTTGGCGCCCTGCGCCAGGTTGGATGCCGCCAGGCGGCCTTCGGCGCCGCGCACCAGCGAGTCGATTTCGTCATCCGGCCCAGAGGGCGCCCCAGCGGCGCCGGTGGCGCCAGACCGCGGCCGGAGCTTCGACCAGAACCAGATGAAGACTACGGCGCCGCCGATGCCCAAAAACGCGAGGATTGTGAACAGAAGATAGAAACGGCTGGTATCCAGGTGCAGGGCGCTGCCGGCCAGCCAAGCCAGCGCCAGATAGCCTAGCAGGGCGGCGCCGGTTCCCAGGTAGAGTTTCATGATTGCTCCTATAACCTGCCCGCAAGGTCCCCGAGGATGGAAACCCCGGAGCCGAGAATCAGCTTGTAGACCACGAACAGGACCACCGCCAGCAGACCGCACGCAGCGGCGGCCATGCCGAACTTGCGGACCAGCGGGTCGGTCCCGGCGCGCCGGACCACGTCCGGCGGCAGCGCCCACGTGGGAGAGAGTTCTCCGGTGGCGCCGCGAATGCGGCGGATCTTTTCGGCGACCGCCTCGCGGACAGCGCGCAGTTCGCCGCTCCCGCCCAGGCTATAGCGGCCGGCGAAACCCAGCAGCAGACACAACTCGTAGACCTCGAGCAGGTCGGCGAGATCGGGCGAGTCGGTTTTCCCTAAAAGATCCTGTAGGTTGCGGAAGAAAACCTCACCCGCTACATGATGTCCGAAGAGTTCCTCCTGCAAAGGGCGGCGGGGCCAATCCGCAAAGACCGGACTGCGCAGGTTGAGCACGGATTCGTCCACAAACGCAACCACCGCGAAGATCGCCAGCTTGATATCGTCGGCGTGGTAGCCGTGGTTGCGGCTCTGTTGGTCGGCGGCCTTCAGACCTTCCAGGATCTGGTAGCGGAAAGCGGCGGCATCGGTGATCGACTGGCGGCCGGTTCGCAGGCGCTCGGCGGCGGTGAGGATCTCCTGAAACGCGAGCGCGAGGTTCTCATTTCGCCGCGCGGGCGTGGGAGAACCTGGTTGAGGTGCCATGACTGAAACTCCTCCGATTACGATTCGAGAATGATCGACAACTCAATTTCCGGTTCCGGCAACTCGCCTGGGACGTACACGCCCACCAGGCGGCTCTGCACAATGTGATCCCAGCAGGGGCCGGACCTGCTGACGCTGAAATACTGCGCATCCACCCGGGCGGAAATGGACGAGGGAGGCGTGGGGAGGTGGGTAAGCGCCATGCCGGGCAGCGCGCGTTCCACCAGTTTGGGCACGAAAAGCTTGGAACAGACCTTGACCAGTTGCGGGGTCTTGGCGATGAGATCGACCTCTCCGACGGGGGCGCGTATGGAGAACACCCAGCGGGCGCGGTCGAGGCATCGCTGGTCGGTGATTTCGCCCTCATACATGTAATCGGCCGCCTTGCGCAACGGTACGGAAACCACGTTGGTGGGGACCACGGTCTCCAGGTGCGTGCGGATATGGTGGTCCAGCGCTCCGAAGCACAGGTCCAGATTGCGGTGGTCGTAGAGCGGCAGCTCGCGGGGATGGGAATCGATGGCGAAGGTGCACAGAGCGCCGCCCAGTTGCAACATTTGCACGAAGAGCTCCTCCGGATGGACGTGCCGCGCGGTGTACATCTGGCGCAAGGGAGCGAGGGCGGAGTTGACCGTGTGAAGGAGCCAGAACTGGGCGATATCGCGCGTGGAATACTCCGACCAGGAGCGCGCCGCCGAGCCCACCGGGGCGGAAAGCGCGGCGCTTTTCTCATCGAGAATCTCGATCAGACGCTGGAGAATCTGCATCAAACGTTCGCTGGCCGAGATGACGGTGGAAGGCGGAATGAAGTCGGGATCGAAGATGAAATGGCCGGTGCCGTCGCGCATGACGCGCGCCACGGGCATGCCGAGGACTCCGTCCGCGGTTTCGGTATCCAGGAGCAGCGAGATATTCTTGCGCCCCAACTGGACGGGCTTCTCATCGCGGCCGGTGGTTTCGTCGGAGAGCGGCTGCGCCTCGGCCACGTAGCGAGAGCGCGCGGCGTCGAGCGAACCGGCGGCCACGCAATTGACGCCGTTGGCTTTTCGCTCGGGGATCGCGAGCAGGACGGTGAGTTTGTCGCGGGTGGGCGGAAACAGGTCGGAAATATTGCGCGCCGGCGGAAGCGGGTCGCATTCCGGCATGTGAAAGGCCAGCCCGTCGGGCAGGATGCCGCGGGCATGCAGCAGCGACAGGGTGCCGTTGCGCAGGGCTTCGGCGTCCAATCCAAAGCCTACGAAGCCGTAGGCCTCAAAGCGCAGCGCGCAGGCGGCGAACTGGATGGAGTCTTCAAAGTAGCGGCTTTGGACCTGGAAATGGTGCGGCCCCAGGTACATGCCTTCGGACCAAACCACGCTGGAGAGCTGTTTCACGGCGCCCTATCCCTCATGGTAGAGGTTACTCCAGACGGGTGGGGCAAAGCTAGTGGCGGGGTGGCGGGGTGGCGGGGGCCGGGGGTCGGGGGCCGGGGGGCGGGGGCCGGGGGGCGGGGGCATCGGAGCGGTTCGGGTGTCGACCACCAGGTGGTCCACTCCAGCCGATTCCAGATCGGGATCGAGATCGAGATCCGTTCACGCCATTTCCGCCGCGTAGTCCGCAATCCGATCATGCCTCGCCTTCTGCAACTGCTGTCGCAGCCACCAGTCGATGGTCTGCTTCGGCGGTGGCAGGTGGGAGTTCTTCATGGGCTCGATCCGTGCCTCCAATATGCCATGGATCGCTGGTTTGATGCCATGGCCGAGAGGTCTGCTACCCTTGGTTTGGCAACCAGAAGGGAGGAACCATGCACTGGTATCACTATGTCGCGCACTTCTTCGGGGGCGCATTCCTCGCGAACAGCCTGCCCCATCTGGGCAATGGGATCTCGGGGCGTGCCTTCCAGAGCCCCTTCGCATCACCACCCGGGGAAGGCTTGTCCTCCTCGAGGGTCAATGTGCTGTGGGGCCTTTTCAACCTTGCCATCGGCTACGTGCTGGTCTGCCGTGTCGGCACCTTCGATCTGCGGAACACGCTCGACGTGCTGGCGCTCGGGGCGGGCATCCTGGTCATGTCGCTCATGCTGGCCCATGTATTCGGACGGTTCCACGGGGGGCGGTGAACCAGGGGCCGGGCCGTTCGGCAGTGCGCGTTTTCGCACATGGCCGTCGGCTCTGTATTGCTAAGATAATGCTGTGGGCAATATGAGAAGCGAACACGATCTTTCCCACTCCCGCAAGAACCCGTACGCCAGTCAACTCAAGCGCCAGGTCACCATTCGCCTGGACACGGCGGCGGTGGACTACTTCAAGAAAATGGCGGCCGAGTTGGGGATGCCATATCAGAACCTCATCAATCTGTTTCTGAGGGACTGCGCCATCGAGAAACGGCGCCCTGTTATCCAATGGCCCCGGGAGGCGCCGAAACGGGCGGGCGGGCGCTGAGGGGGCGTCACGAAATGACCAGTTCAGTCGTCGGCAACCGCTCTCTAACGTTTGCGGCTCTGAAAGGTCCCCGCTACAGCGCCGCCTCGCCTCGCGTGTCGTCGCGGATGCGGATGGCTTCCTCCACCTCGGACACGAAGATCTTGCCGTCGCCGATGGCGCCGGTGCGCACGGCCGCGACGATGGCGCGGATCACTTCGTCCTTGCGGGAGGAAGGCACCACCATTTCGAGCTTGATCTTGTGCAGGAAATCCACCTGGTACTCGCGGCCGCGATAGACCTCTTTGTGGCCTTTCTGGCGGCCGTGGCCGCGCACCTCGCTCACCGTGAGGCCGTCGATGCCGATATTCTTGAGCGCTTCCCGAGCGTTTTCCAGCTTGGAGGGTTGGATGACTGTTTCAATTTTGACCATGGCCTATGCCTCGAAATTGTAACCCTCTTCACCGTGAAGCGATAGGTCCATGCCGGTGTCTTCCTCGCGTTCCTTCATGCGCAGCGGCGTCACCAGTTCGGTAATCTTGAGCGCCACCAGCGTGCCCACCACGGCTAAGCCAATGCCGATTCCCGCGCCGATGAGCTGATTCAGCACTTGCGCGGGGTTGCCGTCGATCCAGCCGAGCGCGGCGGGCTGGCCGTTGGCCAGCTTGAGAGCCGAATTGACGGCGCGGGTGGCGAACACACCGGTCAGCAGGCAGCCCGCGAAACCGCCGACGCCGTGGACGCCGAAGACGTCCAGCGAATCGTCATAACGGAATCTTTCCTTGGCCACGGTCACCATGAAGTGGCACAGCGCGCCCGCCACCAAGCCGATGGCAATGGCGCTGAAGGGCTGCACGAAGCCCGCGCCCTGGGTGACGGTGGCCAGTCCGGCGACGGCGCCCGAAATGGCGCCCAGCGCGCTGGCTTTGCCGTTGCGCACGCGCTCGGCCACCATCCAGGAGACGGCCCCGGCGGCCGCGGCAAAATGGGTAGCCACGAATGCGCTGGTGGCCAGCGGGGAGGCCGCCAGCGCGCTGCCGGCGTTGAAGCCGAACCAGCCCACCCACAGCAGGCAGGCGCCGATGAAGCTGAGCGTCAGGCTGTGCGGCACAAACTTCTCCTGCGGGTAGCCCACGCGTTTGCCGACGTAGAGTGCGGTCACCAGGGCCGAGAATCCGGAGGTGATGTGCACCACCGTCCCGCCGGCGAAATCGAAGACCGGGTACTTGCCGCCCAGGAATGCGTTAAGAAAGCCGCCGCTGCCCCATACCATGTGGGCCACCGGGAAGTAGACGAAGAACGCCCACAGAGTCGAAAACACAACCATGGCGCGAAAGCGGACGCGCTCGGCGAAGGCGCCGGTAATCAGCGCTGGCGTGATGATGGCGAACATGAGCTGATAGATCATGAACGTCTGATGGGGAATGGTGGGGGCGTAGACGGGGTTGGGGTCGGCCCCCACACCGCGCAGGAACAGGTAGCGCAGATCGCCGATGAATGGGTTGCCTGGGGCGAACACCAGGCTGTAGCCGCAGACCGCCCACAGCAGGGTGATGATCGCCATCATGGCGAAGCTCTGCATCATGGTGCCGAGCACGTTCTTGCGGCGCACCAAGCCGCAGTAGAACAGAGCCAGGCCGGGACCCGTCATCATGAGCACCAGCGCGGCGCTGACCAGCATCCAGGCGTTATCACCAGCCGACTGGGAGGCGGCTACCGCGGCCTGCAAGGCCCGCAGTTCGGCGCGATCTACCGGCGGCCCTTGCGCCAGGGCAGAGGTAGAAAGCAGAAATAGTCCAGCAAACACACGGTTCGACAACTTGGTCTCCTCAACGTGGAGATAGCCCCCGCACACAGGGCGGGAATACCACACGGTAGAAGATGGCGCGCCACGGGGCCACAAGAAAGAATCGATGCGGCCGATAGAAAGAATCTATCGGGCGTTGGATTTCAGAAGACCCATCATGCGCTGCGAGTATCCGGAAAGAGCCGCCTTGCCCAGGCCCGAGAGACGGCACACGGTCAGCGGCACTTTGCCCTTGAATTTCTTCTCGATCTCCACGTAGCCGGCCTCTTCCAGTTTGGCCAGGTGGCCGGAGAGATTGCCCTGCGTGAATCCACCTTCGCGCTGCAAATAGAGGAAGTCGGCTTCGCTGACGCCTTCGAGGATCAGCATGATGGTCAAGCGGGCCGGTTCGTGGATCAACCGGTCCAGTTGCGCGATCTCCTGGGCTCGCTGGGTCACGCGCGCGCTCCCTCCGCGGCCTGTGGATCCGGATTCGCGCGCAGGTAGTGGACCAGCGTGCACGCGCCCTGGGCGACCAGCCACGCACCGGCCAGGAACAATGGGAGCGGCCGCTGAAGGTTCGCCGGGGCGTCCACCCACGCAAACACCAGCCCGGCGAGCGCCAGAATGAGCGCGGACCACCATCGGTAGGGATGCTCCGATCTACGGTTCACAGCGTACAGCGCGACTGCCAGCGCAGGCACCACCACAGGCACGACCCAGCGTCCCAGCGGGTTGCTTTCGAGCATGAAGGAGAAACAGAACCAAAAGACCAGCATTACAGTGCGCCACTGAAAGGACGTCGCGTTTTCCTTGGCTGGCGGGTCGGGCCGCAAGGAAAGAGTGGTGATTGTCTGGACGCGCGGCGGCACTTCCTCCGGCGGCTGCACATAGCCCGTGCGCGGATACGTGAGGTGCGATTTCAGGAAATCGAGCACCCTGCGCTCCATGAGGTAGTAGAGGATGAACCCCGCGGCGACGATCATCCAATCGAACCAGACCCAAGGCTTGCGTGCATACAAGCGCCATAAGAACATCAGTGCGGCTATGATGACGAGCGCCGTTCCGAAGAAGATTTCCGGGAGGCCATCGCAAAACCAGTAGGAGGCGGCGCGGCGGCCGTAGGAGGCGGGCTGTCTTGCGGAATTGTCCTTCATGTAATCTAGTTTGTAATGTAAACTTGTTTTTGTCAAGAAGAATCGTAGCGTGGTAGGCCGGCGGTACATCGGAGTGGTATATGCCGGTTCGTAGAACTCACACTACATTTCTGTTCGCGTTGACGTCGGCTCTCTGTTTCGGCGGCCCACTCCTTGCCCAACACACGTTGGAAAGCGAGACCAATCCCCTGGCGGGAAACCGCGCGGCGATCATGGCGGGGAATCGTCTTTACGATGGCGCCTGCCAATCGTGCCATGGGGCCGGCGCGCGCGGCGACCGCGCTCCTGCCTTGGCCACCGGCATTTTCCGCCATGGCAACGCCGATGGCCAACTCTTCCTGAACATCCGCAACGGCATCAACGGCACGGCCATGCCCGCCTTCTCCCAGTTCACTTCCGACCAGGTCTGGCAACTGGTTTCGTACATACGCAGCCTGGCCGGCATGGCCGTCGTGAACGAGCGGGTCAGCGGCAATCCGGCCGCCGGTAAGGCCGTCTTCGAGGGCAAGGGACGGTGCCTTTCCTGCCATACGGTCAATGGCCGGGGGCAGCCGGTCGGCCCAGATCTTTCGGCGGCGGGGAACGGGTCCGCCCAAGCTCTGGAAGCCGTCATCCTCAATCCGAACCAGCCTCCCGCGGCGCCCGGCGGTGGACGGGGACCACGCCGTGGCGGTCTACCTGTCACGCTGACCGTGAAAACCGCCGACGGCCATGAGTACCGCGGCGTGCGCAGGAGCGAGGACGTCTTCTCGCTCCAGATGGTGGATACCGCCGGACAGTTGCACCTGTTCGACAAGGCTGGTCTGACCGAAGTGCGCGTCGAAAACAAGTCGCTGATGCCCGACGACTACGCCCGCCGCCTCACCGCGCCCGAGATCCAGAACCTGGTCGCGTATCTGAAGACACTCACCGGCCGCGACCTCGCCCAACCGGTCGCAGTCAACATTCCCGGCGGCCTCACCTTCGAACGGATCGTCAACGCCCGGGCCGAGCCCCAGAACTGGCTCTCCTACTGGGGCGACCCGCAGGGCTGGCATTATTCAACCCTGAGCCAGATCGACACCTCCAACGTGCGCCAGTTGCAGGCCCGCTGGGCCGTGCCCATGCCAGGAAACGGCATCGTGGAAGCGGTCCCACTGGTGGTGGATGGCGTGATGTATACCACGGGGCCGCCGGGACAGGTCTTCGCACTGGATGCCCGCACCGGCCGGCAGATCTGGCGCTACCAGCGCACCCAGAAGGTGGTCAATCCTTACGAAAGCAACCGCGTCAATCGCGGCGTGGCCGTGCTCGGGAACCGCCTCTTCTTCGGCACCCTCGACGCCGCCCTGGTGGCGCTCGATCTGCGCACGGGCGCGCCGCTGTGGGAAGTCCAGATCGCCGACACCATGCAGGGCTACAGCATCACCTCCGCGCCGCTGGTGGTCAAGGACAAAATCGTCACCGGGGTGGCCGGCGGCGAATACGGAATCCGCGGCTTCGTCGATGCCTACGACCCCGCTTCCGGCAAGCGGCTGTGGCGCTTCTACACCATCCCCGGCCCCGGCGACTTCGGCCACGACACATGGGAGGGCGACAGTTGGAAAGAGGGTAGCGGCGCCACCTGGCTCACCGGCACTTTCGACCCCGAGCTGAACACGCTGTTCTGGCCCGTGGGCAATCCCGGCCCGGATATCAATGGCGACGTCCGCAAGGGCGACAACCTCTTCACCTGTGCCGTGCTGGCTCTCGATCCCGATACCGGCCAGCGCAAGTGGCATTACCAGTTCACGCCCAACGATACCCACGACTGGGACTCCACCGAAGACCTGGTGCTGGTGGACCGCATGTACCACGGGCAGACTCGCAAGCTGATGCTGCACGCCGACCGCAACGGCGTGTTCTACGTGCTCGACCGCACGGATGGAAAGTTGCTCTCCGCGACGCCGTTCGTGCGCACCAGTTGGGTGGACCATTGGGACGAGAACGGCCACCCCGTGACCAAGCCCGGCTGGCAAGCCACGCCCGAAGGCAGCGTGGTCTTCCCGGATTTAGGCGGCGGGACGAACTTCCAGGCGCCATCCTACAGCCCGATAACCGGCTGGATTTACGTCGCCTACCACGATGGCGGCGGGCGCTACGCCTCTGGACCGGCGCCCTACGAACCCGGCCGTCAGTTCTGGGGCCGCGGCATCGGCGGCGGCCCGCCTGCCACGACGCGAGAGGACTCGCAAGGAGTGGCGGCCATCGATCCCGAAACGGG
>Ga0209039_10000812_pt1 | contig 30031 bp, 20 predicted proteins | sample BogFormECP12_OM1_FD_188238 | JGI IMG/M metagenome (GOLD analysis project Ga0209039, IMG submission 188238) | Bog forest soil microbial communities from Calvert Island, British Columbia, Canada - ECP12_OM1 (SPAdes) (version 2) | ecosystem: Environmental > Aquatic > Freshwater > Wetlands > Bog ... | reverse complement strand
ATAAACATAATGGAGAGGCGAAAAGCGGGCATTTTTTCTATATGTGTTCTCAATAACTTAGGAAATTTTCGCCTCATTTTTTATTCCCCTTTTTTTTCATGACCCCCGCCCATCGCGAAAGCATATAAACTTTTTAGTTTCAATGACATCGATTTCTGCAAGGTTTTCGCGATTCATCGCTAACCCATTTTGTTTCTGATACATATTGGAGAGCCGCGCTCCTTTTTTGTCCCCCGACTCCCTTATTTCAAGCTAACTGACTTTATTTGAGCGAGATAAAGGTTTCAGACATTTTTGCTTGAAACGGCTAACCCATTTTATTTCTAGAACATAATGGAGAGCCGCGCTCCTTTTTTCTCCCCCGGCTCCCTTTTTTCAAGCTAACTCCCTTTATTTTAGCGAGATAGAGGTTTCAGACAATTTTGCTAGAAACGACTAACCCCTTTTATTTCTAACACATAATGGAGAGCCGCGACGATCGGGCCAGCAGGCCATCGGATCATCGGGCCATCTAAAAACCACTCTATGATCAGCGGATGGACCGATGGGCCGATGAGGCGCGCGGAAATGCCTTCACCCCACAGCAACACGTGGTTATTATATCAATCTACATTATGCAAGTCAAGACAAATCTACCAGTGCTAGAGCCTACAAAATGTCGCTGTCGGAAAGCCAATGTCGCGCGGACCTGTTTTGTAGTTCCGCGGCATTTCCTTGCCTATCGGGGGAGAGCCGCGGACCTACAAAACAGGTCCGCGCTACGCTTGCTTTAGAGGGAAGTTAAAAGGCGGGGGGGGCGAGGGAGCCAGCACAACCATGGATAAAAGCATCTGCGCTGCAAACAAGTCAAAAGGCAAATGGCAAATGGCAAAAGTAAGAATCAACCCCCTCTCCCTTGGGGAGAGGGTGGCCGACGGAGGAGGTCGGGTGAGGGGTTACTTGATTATCTTGCTTTCAAAACGATGCACTGAGCAAGTGTAGCACCCCGATGCATCGGGGCGGTTCTTCCCTCGACTTACGCTCCCGAACCTGAGGGCAGGCGTCCCCGTTGGAGATTTGTGGTTTTGGCAAAGTAAAAACCGCGGACCCCAAAACGCGGGTCCGCGCTACACCTCATCCGTCGCGCACAGCAAGTGTAGCGCACAGCAAATGTAGCCAGGTGTGTCGCTCATGGCGATCTCCTCGCGACCCGGATTTTCTTGATGCGAGTGCGAGATGTATTACACCCGTTCGAGAATTAAAACAATGACGTACGTCAATTTTTGAAGATTTATTTTCAGTCGGGTGAAGGGCCGCGTTTTGGGACAATGTGTCCTGCTCACTTCGTTGGGGCGCCACGGTGGAAAATGCGCGAAGCGCCTTGGAGTGCGGCGGCTCGACGCCGCCTTGGCATAACACGGTGGAGGAGGACCAAGGCGGTGTCAAGCCACCGCACTCCAAGGTGCTTCGCACAAGGCATTGACGATGCCAAGTCGTTATTTTTGAAAACCTATTTGTGGTAGGATGCGGGGCCGCAATCCGCTGGAGGACGGCCAAGAAGTTTCTGCCTGGAGAGGGTCAGCTTACACGGTGGGGCTGGCGGGCAGCAACGGGGTGGGTTCGATCTGCTCCTCGGGATGATGCTTACTTTCAAGCACTTCCACGAATTTTGCGAGGGCAGAGGAAATCTCTTCCGGGGTCATTTTTTTACACAGTTGTTCGCAGGCGGTGCTGCTGGCACGTCGAAGTGCTTCCGGGCCGAGTTTGGCGAAATGGAACCATGTATACGCGGAGCCAAAATCTTGCTGAGTTCCCCTTCCCTCACGATACATTTGTCCCAACATGAAAGCCGCCATGGCGGAGCCTTGTTCAGCCAGCCCTCGGGACCACTGAAACAACAGGCAATCCTCGTCAATGGATTGTTCCGCCGTGGAAACATTGGCTTGCCGCGTTTCGTTACGCCGGCTGAGGGCGTAGAGAATCACTTCGACGCGCTTCGAAACTCCCAACTTGTCGAAGATTCTGAAGATGTAGTTCTTTACGGTGTGCTCACTCAGTTTTAGTTGCGCGGCAATTTCGCGATTGGAAAGCCCTTCCGTCATCCAATGCACCACTGCGTGTTCCTGCTTGGACAATAGGGGTGCACCCTTGGAATCGGCGAATCGAGGCGGTGTGCACACCGCCAACTCGTCGATGAGGTACTTCAACTGCTCATTGTTGATCCAGATATTTCCCGCGTAAACGCACTCCAGGCATTTGCCCAGCAACTTGACGGATTCGTTGCGCGCGAGAATTCCCTTCGCTCCAGCCCGGAAAGCCTCGACCACCAACTGGCCGCTTGAGGCGCCCAGGATGACCACCACCCGGATGTCTGGGAAGGAAGCCCGCAACTCGCGCGCGGTTCTGAACCTTGCCGGGGAGTCATCATCATATTGAGTTAAGAGCACCACATCAGGGTGGTGTTCTCCCGCCGCCCGCAGGATGTCTTCGGGCGTAAAGGCGGTCTCCAATACCCCAAAGCGGCGATCTCGCTCCAGCATTTTGGCGAGCAATTCCGCTCCCATCACGGTGTTGTCCGTGACCAGAACCCGGATCGGTTGGACACCATTAGGTTTGGTTGTGGGCGCAGAAACCGACGGCATAATAACTACCTGCCAAAGTTGACCCAAAAAGCTCATGGGTCCCCGGATAGGTTTAGGCTCCTCCACAAATCGACTGGAGGCTGTGCGCTCACCGTCTGTAAAGGTTCCTTTACCTGGCAGTAGTCTATGAAATCTGGGTTGGCCGTGTCAAGTGGTTGACAATGAAGGTAATGTCTCAGTTTGTGGTGGGACGGCCATCTTGGCCGTGACCGCGCAAGGGCGGGGTAGGATCTCTGTTTGGTAGGCGCGCGGTTTGCAGTAGCGGCTTACGGCTGCCCAAATCAAACCCAAAAACTCAAGCCACGGGCACCGCTTCCATTTCCGACATTTCCGCGTGAATTAATTTCAGGGGGTAGATCCATTCGAGCAAAGGCGTGGTCATGAAGGTGGTGACCAAGGCCATCAGAACCATCATCGAAAAAAGGACCGGGGAGATGACGCCAATATCCAGGCCGAGGTTGAGGATGACGAGTTCCATCAGGCCGCGCGTGTTCATCAGGATGCCGATTCCCGCGGCGTCCCTCCACGGCACCCCGGCGGCGCGCGCCGCAATCATCGAGCCTGCCAGCTTGCCGCTGATGGCGACAAGGATGATGGCTCCGCAGCAGAGCCAGATGCCACCGCCCCTCATGCTATAAAGATTCATCCGCAATCCCGTGAAAGCAAAAAAGAGGGGAAGCAGGAGAACCACCGTGACGGACTCAAACTTTTCGAGAATATAGCGCACGAAGGGGCGCTCTTTGGGCATGATCGCTCCGGCCAGGAACGCACCAAACAGCAGGTGAATACCCAGCCAATCCGTGATCAATGCCGAGGCGAGAACAAACAGCATGAGCAAGGCAATCACGCCCTCGCTGAGCTGCCCCCGGCGTTCATACGTGGTGTAGAAGCGCCGGACCAGGCGTTTGACTCCATACAACATGAGGAGTGCGAAGGTGATCGTCCCGGCAATTGTTATCCACACGGGTTTCGATTCTGCCTGGGTCCGAATCAGGACTACAATGTAGGCAAGAATGCACCAGCCGGTAATGTCATCCACGGCGGCGCAAGCGATGGCCAGCGTCCCCAAGCGGCTACCCAGCATGTCGCGATCCGTCAGAATGCGGGCCAGGACGGGAAACGCCGTAATGCTCATCGCCGCTCCCATGAACAGCGCGAAACCCAGGAACGACACGCTATCGTCGGAAAACCGGGGATAAAGCATCAGTGCCAGGAGGGCGCCCAGCGCAAAAGGAGCAATGATGCTGACATGGCTGGTGAGGATCGCCGCATGCCCGCAATTCTTCAATTCCTTGGGGTTGAGCGCCACACCCACCAGGAACATGTAGATAACGATTCCGACCTGGCTGAAGGTACTCAGGTGTCCCAGGCTCGACGGAGGGAAAAGAACCGCCGAAAATTTTGGTGCGGCCCAGCCGAGCAGGGAGGGACCGAGCAGAATGCCGGCTACCATTTCGCCAATGACCTGCGGCTGATTGATGTATCGGAACAGCAGGCCAAAGGCTCGCGCTGCGGCGATGATCACGGCAATCTGCAAGATCAACGTGACGGAGGGAGACATTACGGTATATTCCTCCCTTCCGGCATCTGGCGAGTGGCGCTAAAGGCTATGGGGGAACAGCTTGCACATCCTTCAAGTTGGAAGGTTCCCGTCAAGGATCGCTGATTCCCCTGTTGATTCACAGTGGCCTGGAGGCGCAAGGACTGTGGGCCTGGGCATCCGGGATCGGGTTTGGGGGCGGGCGAGGTTTCCTTCCCCCCGTGGGAAGAGGTTATGCTTAGGATTGGGCCGTCGATGGTTCCTGTGAGAACAGCTTTTTCAGAGTCATTTAGGGTTGCGGTCAAATCTTTCCCCGATTGAACGATTGTCAACAGCGGCGGCTCCTTAGGGGTCAGCGAAGCCCCACAGGGAACACCCTGCCATGGGCTGAAGTCTGCCTGCACGTTCCAAATACCGTGGACGGCCATGGGTGCGGTTAAATGCGTGCCCGCGCGCAAAATGGCTACCAAGGTTAACAAGGGGAAACCCACCAGGAAAATGTAAGCTACAGCGAGTTTACGCTTGTCCATGTCAGTCCCTCGTCAGGATCAGGAAAAAGTCCGCCCCACCGCAGCGGCGAAAAGCTTCTTCCCGCCCCTCGGGCGCCGCGAGAAGGTTGACAAGCTCCCCGCCAGGGGGTGCGGTTATATGGTCTGGCATTTTTAGATTAAATTCCCCGGTGAGGGTTTGAAAGGGCGGGATTTTATCCCCGTCGTCAGCTCCGCACTTGGCCTGTGCCGAACACTTGGTACTTCGTCGAGGTAAGCTCCGGAAGGCCAAAGGGGCCACGACAATGTAGCTTCTGGTTGCTGATTCCCATCTCTGCCCCTAACCCGAATTCGCCGCCGTCGGTGAAACGGGTTGAGGCATTCCAGTACACGGCCGCCGAATCCACCTGATTCAGGAATCGCCGGGCGCGCGCCTCATCCGAGGCCACAATAGCGTCGGAGTGGCGCGTGGAGTAATGATTAATATGAGTGATGGCCGCGTCCAACGAGGGAACCACGGCGATCGCCATCCGCAGGTCCAGGTATTCCGTGTACCAGTCGGCTTCTTCGGCCACGCCAATGCCATACCCCGCTGCCAGACGGCGCGTGGGTTCGTCTCCGAGGATTTCCACCCCGCAGGCCAAAAGCTTCGCCACGATTCTGGGCACGTACTCCCGGGTAATATCCTGGTGGATGAGCAGCTTCTCTGCCGCGTTGCAGACCGAAGGCCGCTGAGTCTTGGCGTTGATGACAATGCGATCGGCCATTTCGAGATCGGCGGTCTTATCCACATAGACGTGGCAGTTGCCGGCTCCGGTCTCAATCACCGGGACCGTGGCCTCCTCCACCACGCGATTGATCAACGCGGCCCCTCCGCGCGGCACCAGCACGTCAACCAGGCCCCGCGCCCGCATCAGTTCCTTGGCCGACTCGCGCGAGCGAGAGTCCAGCAACTGGATGGCCCCCGCCGGCATACCGGGAGTCGCCTGGAGAATCTTGACGATAACCTCGTTGGTGGAAGCTGCCTCGCGTCCACCGCGCAGCACTACGGCGTTCCCGGACTTCAGGCACAGCGCCACGGCATCCACGGTGACATTGGGCCGGGATTCATAGATGATGCCGACCACACCCAGTGGCACCCGCATTTTGCTGATTCGCAGGCCATTAGGACGGGTCCACTCCGCCAGGACTTCCCCCACGGGATCGGGCAAGGCAGCGACAGCAGCAATTGCTTCTTCTATAGCGGCGATGCGTGGCGGAGAGAGCAGCAGGCGGTCGCGGCTCGAGGAGCTGAGGTCGCTCGCCGCCAGGTCCACCGCATTTGCAGCCAGGATCTCGTCACGATAGCATTTGATCTCGGCTCCCATGGCCGCCAGGATCGCGTTTTTCTGGCTGGTGGAGAGACGGCCCACCTCCGCCGCGGCCCGGCGGGCAGACTGTAATCTCTCCTGGGTGGAAGCGGATTCGCTTTCCGTAGCAGTCCTCATTCGGCCTTCTCTTTCCGCCCCTGCGGCGGGAAGTAGGTTCCCACCCGATGCTTAAGCACCAGGGGAATGACGTCGGGATGGGAGCCATTGGCGATCGCGACATGCGTACCGCCCGCGGTGGCGATCCGGGCGGCGCGCAGCTTGGAACTCATTCCTCCGCGCCCCAGATCCCCTTTTCCGTTGCACTCGGCTTCCAGGGCAGCGGTGATACGACTGATACGGCGGATAAGCTTCGGATGATCTGAGCCGCTGTCCCGGTAGAAACCATCCACGTCGGTTAGGAGAATCAGCCAATCCGCCTTGACCGCTCGAGCCAGCAGGGCGCTGAGCTCGTCATTGTCCCCAAAGGCCCCTTCCAGCTCGCGCACTGAGACAACGTCGTTCTCGTTCACAATGGGTAACACCTTCAATCGTAGCAGTTCCTCGATCGTGTGACAGAGATTGCGATAACGGATTGAGGAGGAGAAATCGTCGCTCGAAAGCAGCAGTTGGGCCACGACCTTCTTTCCGAAGAACAACTGCTCGTAAGTGTGCATCAGTTGGCTCTGGCCAACGGCTGCGGCGGCCTGCATGCGGATCACGCGGGAGGGCGCGTGATCGGTCCCGAATACGGAGGTGCCACAGGCGATGGCGCCCGAAGTCACGATGACATGTTCGTGATGGGCGAGGTCGAGTTGGTCGACGAGGGCTCGTACCCGGGAAGGGTTAAGCCGGCCACCAGGGGCAATGATACTGCTTCCAATCTTGATAACCAGACGCATGGCTGGACCCTAGGTTGAGGTTGTGCAATCCGCAATTAGAACGCGGGCCGAAACGCACCGGCGGTCAAATTACCCAGAAGTTTGTGCCAGGGATGACTCTCGCGCTGCTCAACCTGGGTTACGATATCCCGCATTTCGTTCAGAACCTGCGGTTTTTCCTCGTCGTACATGTCTCCCTGGAGAAGCTTGAGGACATCCAGCCGGTATTTTTTCTGGCTGAGGAAGTAGGTGAAGAGGATATTCAGGCGGTAGTAGACGGTAATGAACTCATACCAGTTGTTGGTTCCCGTCCGCATGGTGGAGCGAAAAGATTCGAAGCTTTCTTTGCGGAAGTCACCTTTCTCCGCGGCCTTCAGGATGTCCTGGGTGGCCAGTTTCGCGCTGGTCATGGCGATGCTCACACCGCTGGAGAAAATCGGATCAACAAAACGAGCCGCATCGCCGACCATGGCAAAGCCGTCGCCACAGATCTCGCTCATGCCGTAACTGTAGTCGCCTTCCTCTTTAAACGGACGCATCTGGTGGGATTTCTTGAGGGCTTCGTAGAGCTCCGGCCTTGTGCGAACGCAATTCCAGAAGAAGTTCTCGCGGGACTCTCGGGATTTCTCGAAGTTCTGCTTCTGCGTGACCACGCCGATGCTGGTTGCTGTCTCGCTGATGGGAATTTGCCAAATCCAGCTATTCGTCACGGGGAGGAAGTGGATGTAGATGTAAGACTCCAGGGCCTTTGATTTCGCCAAGGTCATGCGGTCGTATCCATCGAACCAGGTGTGAAGTGCGAACTGGTTAAAGACCGCATCGTTCTTCTTCAACTTCAATTGGTTCCCCAGCAGTGTCTGCCTTCCGGAGGCGTCGACCACCATCTTCGCACTCAGACTCATCTCCTTGTTTCCCATGGTGAACTTCACGCGCGGCAGCGCCGTTTCCGAGAAGTCAATGTTGTTGACTTTGATCCCGTCGTAGACCGCCGCGCCCAACTTCTGCGCGTGCTGGAGCAGGAGCAAGTCGAACTTTCCGCGATCCACGTGCCAGGTGTGCCTTTGGTTCACGCCGGGTTGGTCCCGTTCCTCGAAGCGGATGTCCGCCTGGCCGTCGAAGTCGGCATCTTCGAATCCATGCTGATAGGCTTTGGGGCTCAATTCGGACGTCCACACCGCTCCGAACTTACGGACGAAACCACATTCGTCCATCTGATCAAGGAATCCGATGTCGCGTAAGACTCGGGTGGTGGCAGGAACCAGGGACTCCCCCACGTGAAGCCGGGGAAACAGTTCACGCTCAAAAACCGCGCACTTCAATCCGGCTTTGGCGAGATACGAAGCGGTGGATGAACCGGCGGGTCCACCCCCGATGATGGCAACATCCATATCAGCCTTTGACATTTGAAAGGGTCTCCTTCATTGAGTATGTAATTTGGTCGATCCCGCTTTGCGGGACCGGATTCAATATGTTACTTGGTAAAGGATCTAAGGCACCATTAAGGGGCAGCGGCAAACCACGGCTCGGTAAAGGGGGAAGTCAGAAAGAAATTCATGAGCATCGTGGAGATTTTGTTCGCGCCTTTCCCGTCTGGGTGAGTGCCGTCAGATTGATAATCCACTTCGCCCAGGCAGGGTGCGGTTGTCTGCCCGTCACACCAAACCAGCCCGTCCGAACGCGGAATGGGGCCATCGGCCCAAAGATAGGAACCCCAGGCAACCCAAGGAGCCGTGTTGCTATTGTAGTTCAGGTTACCCGCGACGGGATCCACGACCCCAGTTTGCATCTGGGTGATCTGCGCCTGGATCAGCCATTTAGCGGAGAATCCATACTCGTAGGCATAAGGCTCAGGGTTGAGAGTCGTGGTGACGTAACCCGCATAGACGCGAGTGGAAAGAAATGCCATCTGGAGTTTCGGGTATCGCGTCTTGGCCGCTCGCAAGATCTCCCCGAGCTGCTGCTCATACCTGAGGGCTTCCGTGGTCTGCGCCGTGTTCACGCATCCTTTTACCGTGGGATTGCAAAGGGACTGACAAGGGGAAGTCCCTTTCGCACCGCAGCCACTTACACCGGGGCTGGGATTGGCGTCCTTGATCCAAACCACCTGCACTTGGTTATCACTTAGTCCTGCGGGCTTAAGAACGTTATCCATCACCCGGTCGTACTCATTCTGCGCTGGATGGGAACAGGGTGGCCTACCTGTCGCTGCTGTCCAGTAGCACGCCGTCTGCGAGGTTTCGGCCCCATTCTCAATCGCCAGCGTGGTCTTGTTGACTTTAGCGTTGAGCTCAGCATTCGAAATGAATAGCATGAACTCTTCCATGGCGTTCGACATGCCGATGGAAAGGAAGACGACCTTACCATCGGGGTCTGGGTCCCCGTTTGTGTCGAGCGGCTGGATTTGATTGACAATCAAACTACCAGCCGTTTGGTGGGGGCCAGGCATAAGGTCACTACCGTTTGGATAGAGCCCACCTTCAAACCCTTTGTAGGTTTGAGTACCCAGATCCATCAAAGGGGTAGCTGAAAAGAGTACCTCTGACTTCCCCCCCCCCTGGGACTGTGCCGCGGCGATGCTTGCCAGAAGTGTAATCGCGATACCCAATCGCAAGACGAGTTTCATGAATTCTCCTTATAGTTTTTTTGGCGAGAAGAAGTGAATCACACCACCGCACCATGCATTTGCCCTGCCAACCCGAACTGGAGGATTCGCTCATGCCTCACCAAATGCAACACAAGGTTCACCCGTGATGCTGGGATGCGAGCCAGTTTCTAGTAGGTTGCACGGAACGTGTCGCTGGTCAGGTCCCCCAGGAGCTTGTGCCACGGGTGGTTTTCTCGTCGCTCGACTTCAGTGACGATCTTCCGCATTTCGTCCAGGACGCGTGGCTTCTCAGGTTCGTACATGTCCCCTTGCAGGAGCTTGAGCACATCCAGCCGGTGCTGCTTCTGGTTGATGAAGTAGGTAAAAAGTACATTCAGCCGGTAGTAGAGCGAAATAAACTCATACCAGTGGTTGGTTCCGCACCGCATGGTAGACCGGAAAGTTTCGAAGCTATCCTTTCTAAAGTCACCCTTTTCTGCCGCTTTGACAATGTCTTCGGAAATGAATTTGGCGCTGGTCATGGCGATGCTGACTCCGCTCGAAAAGATGGGATCGACAAAGCGCGCGGCGTCACCAATCAGGGCGAACCCGTCGCCGCTGATCTCGCTCATGCCGTAACTGTAGTCGCCTTCCTCTTTCAAGGAACGCACCTGTTGCGCCTTTTTAAGGCCTTCGTAGAGCTCCGGCCGGGTGCGAATGCAATCCCAGAAGAAGTTTTCCCGGGATTCCTTGGACTTTTCGAAGTTCTTCTTCTGCGTTACCACTCCGATGCTCGTGACGGTAGCGGTGATGGGAATCTGCCAGAGCCAGGTATTCGTCACCGGCAGGAAGTGGATGTAAATGTAATCTTCAAACGTCTTGGTCTTTGCCAGGGCGGTCCGGTCGTATCCTTCGAACCAGGTGTGGAGGGCATACTGGTTGAAGACCGGGTCCATTTTCTTCAGCTTGAGTTGGTTGCCCAGCACCGTCTGCCGGCCGGAAGCATCCACGATCATGTTGGCCGTGAGGCTCAGGGCCTTTTGCCCCAGCATGAAGCTGATGCGCGGCAGCTTGGGGTCGGAGAAGTCTACCTCGCTCACCCGCACGCCTTCGTAGACAGCCGCGCCCAGTTGATGGGCGTGTTGCAGCATGAGCAGGTCGAACTTTCCGCGGTCCACATGCCACGTATGGTTCCTATCCACTCCCGGCTGGGGGCGTTCCTCGAACCGGATGTTGGCCTGGCAGTCCAGCTCCATGCCGTCAAAATCCACGCTGTAAAGAGGAGAGTTATTGGCGGGTGCGGTCCACACGGCTCCGAACTTGCGAACGAAACCGACCTCGTCCATCCGGTCGAGGAACCCGATATCTCTCAATACTCTTGTCGTGGAGGGAACCAGCGACTCCCCCACGTGAAGTCGAGGGAAGAGTTCGCGTTCAAACACCACGCACTTCAGACCGGCCTTGGCGAGATATGACGCGCAAGTCGACCCTGCCGGCCCTCCCCCAATGATTGCTACATCTACATCTGCTCCCAACATATTTTTGTCTCCTATTTCAAATTTGTTCCGCTTCGTTCTCAAATGCGGTTATGGCTTCTCAACAACTTCTATTGATCTCCCGCGACCAGTCCGGCTTATCTAAAGCCCGCGTAAGCCGGCGATGATGACCTTTTGGATTTCGGAGGTTCCGGAGTAGATCGTTCCGGCCACCGCATCGCGCAACTCCCGCTCAATTTCAAACTCCGCCATGTAGCCATAGCCACCGTGGATTTGAATGGCATCCAGGGAAGTTTGCACAGAAGCTTCGCTGACGTAAAGCTTGGCGATGGAGGCTTCGCGTAGCGCGTGTTTACCTTGCTTCTTGAGCCAAGCCGCTTTGTAGAGCACCAGCCTGGAGGCTTCGAGTCTTACTTCCATTTCCGCAATCTTATTGGCAATGGCCTGGAACTTCCCAATGGGCTGCCCGAACTGTTTGCGATTGCGGGCATAGCGTGTACAGGTTTCAATCAGTCTCTGCATTCCCCCCAGATGACTCGCCATGATGCAAATTCGTTCCCATTCCATGGAAGTGGTGAAGACCGCCTGGCCTGAGCCCTCCTTCCCCAGGAGGTTTTCCGCGGGCACTTCGCAATCCACGAAAGAAAGTTCCGCCATGGGGGAGGTACGAAGGCCCATCTTATGCAGCTTGCGACTGATGCTGAAGCCCGGGGTCCCTTTTTCCACCAGGAAGGCACTTACACCCGCCGGTCCCTTCGATGGGTCCACGTTGGCGAAAACGATTAAGACATCGGCGATCGGGGCATTACTGACAAAGGTTTTGGAGCCGTTCAGGATATAAAAGTCGCCCTTTCGCTCGGCGCGCGTCCGAAGGCTGTACGCGTCCGATCCTGCCTCAGGTTCCGTCATGGCGTTGTTCCCGACCCACTCACCGTTGGCCAGCTTCGGCAAGTATTTGCGCTTTTGCGCTTCGGTCCCGAAAGTCAGAATGGGGATTTCGGAAGTCCACATGTGGGCATTGATCGAAAAAATCAAGCCATTGTCACGACAGCCATACCCAAGGGCCTCAAGGGCACACACGGTGGTCAGGATATCGCTGCCTCCCCCGCCGTACTCCCTGGGGATCGGCAGTCCGTGGATGCCCAACTCGGCGCATTTCAGCCACCCCTCGCGCGAGAACTCGTCGTTTCGGTCGCGTTCAATGAGGTTTTCGTTCAGTTCCTGGCGGGCAAACTTGACAATTTCATCCCGAATGGCGAGCTGTTCTTCACTCCAAGCGAAATCCAAAAGTTGAAACCTCCTAAGCCCGGACGAGTAAGGCGGCGCCAGAAATCTGGCAAGGCATCGCCTCAGGCAGCCGAAGCGTGTAGACTAGTGAAACGCTGAGGGGCTCGAAAACGGGCGGGATAGGCCCTTAATGCAGACGGCTAATGGCCAGTGACGGAGTTCTGCGGAAACCACCACCCTGCAATCTTTGCGGTCACCAAATTATTTTCAACGTCCCCCCCAAGTAGCCCGCACGACAACGGCTCCTCTACCCGATCTTGAGGAGAGAATAACGTTTAACGGTTATCTTGTGCATGCTCTTCAGGCAGCGCTTCGCCATTCTGAGTGCCATTGCAACTCAACTGCTACCAACCCGCTGCCATGGGGAGTGGCAGGGATCAGTTTACGGAAGGGAGGGAGCTAAACCTGATCTTCGGACTTGTCGAGATCAAGCACACGCATTGTCTTGCGCTACAGTGAAAATCCGTAACTGATGCTTGAAACGTTATTTTATCCTGTGTCGTGCGGGAGTTTCAAGTGGAAAAAAGGCCCGCATATCTATGCCGAATGACTCCATATTCATAGAGCCGTATTACCCTATATTTATTCCGCGGCTGCTTCCTTCATCATCGAAATTTAGCAGGGTATTTAATCTCTGTTTGCATAGAGTTATTAAGTCCATTTTCTGTAATCTTTCTTCCACTTGAAAGCTCCATACGGCAGAGTCATCATAAGATGGTTTGGGTCCGCTAAAAAATACAGATTCTCAGCATAGCCGTAAACATGGGCCTTGGCCTTGCGTGGTGGGGTGGCACAGGAGAGGCGTGATGACCATGAGAGGGCTACTGCTTACAATGCCGATACGCCTCGGGTGGCTGGCTCCGATTCCGGCGGGGGTGAGGGACGGTATGGGGTAGCCCTTTGCATTTGGCTGTTCTTGCATTCGACTTCAAAACTGAGCACCGACGAGCGAGCCAATGAACCGACAGGAAGTGTTAGAGGAATCTGGGCAAGTTAACGAGCGGCCCCACAGTCACGCGCATCTTTTGGCAGTTTCGGCGCACGAACTAAAAACCCCCCTCGCGATCGTTTCCGGCTATGTGGAGTTAGTCCTGACCGACAAACTTGGTTCCCTGACGAAATTGCAACGCCAAGTCTTAGAGGACTGCGAGCGCAACTGCGCACGCCTCCAGAGGTTCATCGGGAACTTTCTCACCTACGCCCAACAGGAAGAAGACAAGATAGAAGTAGAGTACGACCTCGGCGACCTCGTTGAGTGCCTCTCCGACGTGTATCATCTTTGTCTGCCGCAATTCCAAGAAAAGGGTGTGGCCTTCAACTTTCAGGCGAGCCAAGTCGCGCCTCGTTTTCCGTTTGACTATTTCAAAGTTCAGCGCGTGATAATTGCACTTTTGGAAAACGCCCTCAAGTTCACTCCCCCTCAGGGCTCGGTATGGCTCACCGTTGAACCCTGCAACTGGGAACCCGGCACGACCCTGCCTAGCAACCCTCCAAAGGAGGAACGGCTTTGTCGAAAGGGGGCTACAAACTTCATCCGGGTGGGTGTTGCCGATACGGGACCGGGGATTGCCCCCGAGCACCAGAAAATAATTTTCGACGCGTTTGTGAAAATTCGACAGCCTGGGCAACCCGGAGAGGGTTCTGGCTTAGGACTGGCGATTGCCCGCCAACTGGCGGAGGCGCATGGGGGGAAGGTTTGGGTCGAGAGCGAGCCAGGGGTGGGAAGCAAATTCTTCTTCTTGCTTCCCATGACGCCACCTGGGAACCCGATCGCCTCACGAGACAATGAATGATGAGCAACCCTTCGACGATTCTCGTAGTGGATGACGAACCCGGCATGGTTAGCTACTTGCGAACCATACTCGAGGTCGACTCGTACCGAGTGGAGACAGCCTCAAACGGGCTGGAAGCTGTGGAACGAGTGCGTCGCCCTCCCGTCCCGGAGTTAGTCATCCTCGACCTTTTGATGCCGGGCATGGACGGGCTGCAAACCCTGGAGAGCTTGCGGAAATTCCGTCCCGAAATGCGAGTCATCATGCTCTCCTGCGTGAACGAAACTCGCAAGGTAGTGGAGGCTATGCGCCTAGGCGCTGACGACTACCTGACCAAGCCTTTTCATCGGGAGGACTTGCTGGGGTCGCTGGGGCGGATCTTGGGCTCGGCCCCCCCCGTGAAGCGGACATTGCCGCCGCCAGTAGAAAGAACTTCGCCGGCAGGCGATGTGTTCATCGCCCCAAGTTCCGCGACCAAGAAGATTTACAGCGAGGCAGAACTGGTTGCCCAGGTAGGCTTACCGGTTCTCATCCTAGGCGAGAGCGGCACGGGCAAAGAGGTTTTGGCGCGACATATCCATAAGCTTTCCCCACGAGCGAAGCTCCCCTTCCTCAAGGTCAATTGTGCGGCGGTTCCTTCCGAGCTCCTGGAAAGCGAGTTGTTCGGCCACGAAGCGGGGGCATTTACAGGAGCCATCGCGGCAAAGCCCGGCAAGTTCGAGATCTGTAACGGAGGAACAATTCTTTTGGACGAGATTGGAGAGATGGCCCCGCCTCTGCAGGCGAAGTTGTTGCACGTCCTCCAAGACCAACATTTCTCCCGCCTGGGCAGCCGCACCGAGACCAAAGTTGATGTCCTCATTCTTGCTGCGACCAACCGCGACATAAGCAAAGCCATTGCCGAGGGATCATTCCGAGTGGACCTCTACTACCGGCTGAGCGCGATGGTTTTCAAATTGCCTCCTTTGCGGGAGCGCCGGGAAGACATCCCTCAGCTCTTCAATCATTTCATGACCATTTTTGCCGACAAGTATGGGCGTTTGCCGGTCCCGCTTTCTGCCGCAATGCAGGAGCGGTTCCAGCAATTATCTTGGCCTGGGAACATCCGCGAACTGGAAAATGTGGTGAAGCGTATTCTGGTTCTCGGGGAAGCCCGCGTACTCAAAGATTTGGACGAGATTGACAGAATAAACCTGCCGACGGACAGGTCGGATGCCCAGACGTCCCCCCGACGGCAAATGGGTCTGAAGTCTCTGGTGCATGCCCTCAAAGATGAGGCTGAGAGCGAAGCGATTCGTAACACGCTGTCCCAAACGAACTGGAATCGCAAACAATCGGCGAAGCTCTTGGGCATCAGTTACAAGGCTTTGCTCTATAAGATTCGCGAATACGGCCTTGACGAGCCTCACTCAGCCCGACAACCGACCTAGCGAAAGGAATGGGAAACTTCCTTCTGTTAGGTGGAAAACAATTTCCTCGCTAGTACCTATTTTGGTTTCTGCTCCAAGACGTAATACGCCAAGGTGCCAGATTAGCCAGAAATTGCCAATACATTGAAAATATAGATGTCTAACGTCTAATATTTGCGTAATTTCTGTGTAATCTTCGCAGAAGTCATGTGATGGGTCAAGAAAGCGCCCCCAAATTGCTTAGCGTGTAGCAGAGGGCGGAACCCCAGACGGTAAAAAGAGAGGTTGGCTCCGGCAAAGTCCATGTCAATTCCACTTGCTGAACACGCGGTTGGACCCCTCCCCCCCGAACTTACTATTTTCGGCCGGTCGAAAGCGATGCGGGCGGTGCGGGAAACGGTCGATAACGTGGCGGAGACTAATCTACCGGTCCTGATCTCTGGACAAAGCGGGACGGGGAAGGAAGTTATTGCTAAGCTCATCCATTGCCGTTCGCCGTGGCGGGATGCCCCCTTCGTCAAGGTCAGTTGTCCGGACCTCCGTGCTCAGCTCCTCGAAAGCGATCTTTTCGGTTTCGAGAAGGGAACTTTTGCGGGGGTGCGTGGAACCGTGTCGGGCCCAGTGGACCTTGCCCATGGAGGTACTCTATTCCTCGACGAAATTACCGAGCTTGCCCCGCCCCTGCAAGCAGAGCTCTTGAACCTGCTCCGAGATGGCCAGTTTTGTCCTGTCGAGGGACGCGAGGACAGAGAGGTGAAGGCCCGGATTGTATGTGCAACCAATCGCAATTTGGAGAAGGAGGTCGAGGCGGGTAACTTCCGGCAAGATCTGTATTACCGACTCAACGTGGTCCGCATCGACCTGCCATCATTGCGACACCGCTGCGCTGACATCCCATTAATCTTGAATTACTTCCTGGAAGTATACAGCGAGAGGTACGGCCGCGCGCGATTCCCGGTTTCCCCTGCCTTGCTTGGGATGTTAAAGAGGTGTGACTGGCCCGGAAACATTCTTCAACTCGAGAACCTCATCAAACGCTATGTCATCCTGGGCTCTGAGGACGCGCTGACTGCTGAGTTGTTGCAATGCAGCGTGCGGCAGAGTGACCTTACGCTGCCAACCGGTAGGCCAATTCCCCTGAAGAGCTTAACCAAGCAAGCGGCGCAAGACTTTGAGCGTAAGATTATCCTCCAAGAGTTGGAGACCTACCATTGGAAGCGCAAAGAGGTAGCGCGCGCCTTGCGAATCAGCTACGGAGCGCTGCTCAACAAGATGCGGAATGCCGGCCTGCTGGCCAAAAAAAGAAAATCCGCGGGGCGCCTGAAAGGTGAGACCGGGAAACTGGACTGAGACGGCGATGCCCTGGCAAGCTTAAGTTCTTGACCCAGCGCCCCCTGTGAACTGAGGGCAGCGGCTTGGAGCCTTGCGCCGTCCAGATGATGAGAATGCTTCTGGGAGAGAAGGTGATTTCCCATTCAGGGTAATTAGGTCTCCACATCCTCAATGAAAAAATCGTTCGGTAGACAATCAGTCTGTTGATTTAATGATGGTTAGCTAACGGAAGCGTTTTGGAAGGTGAAGTGCTTAGAATTATGTAGCGACAGTTCAGGCAATCTAAAGAAATCGCAAAGTGGTGTGTCGGCCAGGTATTAAAAGTGGCCTCTGACTTTGCCTTCATGATTGCTTGCGAGCCCTGGAAGGAAAAAACAGGAATGGGACTCGTATGGCGGAGCCGTAGTCGAACGCGAAGTTGTTCGACTGAAATCAAGTTGAGGTCAGGTTGAATCGGAACAGGGGAAGGTGGGGTTCGGTATCCATGGGGGTAAAGTCAGGTCGTTTGGGGATGGCAAGCCTTGTAGTTGTTATGTTGAGTTCGGCGTGGGTACAAGGGGGTCAGGACAGCGCGGGAAATAGAGGAGTTGCGGGATCAGGCCCTGCGGACAGCCGGAAGGCAACAGCGGCGGCATCGAAAAATTTGCCGCATCCTGCTGGTAATGCTCTGATCGGTGGTAATTTCATAATCGGTCCGGACGATGTGTTGGCGGTCAATGTATGGAAGGAACCCGAGATCTCGCAGACCGTCACGGTGCGTCCGGATGGCAAGATTTCCTTGCCGCTGGCCGGTGAGTTCGTGGCGAGCGGGCTCACCCCGGACCAACTCCAGGCCGAGATTACTCAACGGCTTGAAGGCCTCATGTCCCGTCCGAACGTCACGGTGATAGTCCATGAGGTAAAAAGCCAGAGGGTCGTCGTAGTCGGCCAGGTTGCAAAGCCGGGTTCTTACACACTACAGACGCCTATGACGGTTCTGGATGCGATTGCACAAGCTGGCGGGCCCCTTGATTACGCCAAATTGAAGAGCATTTACGTGCTGCGGGTAGCACCGGATGGACACCCCACCCGCATGCCCTTCAATTACAAGGAAGTTATCAAGGGTCATAATCTATCGCAGAATGTCACGCTTGAGCCGCACGATACAGTTGTAGTCCCTTAGGTCCCTCTCGCAGGGGGAGGGTTCTGAACATTACGGTTTGGCGGTGGAGTTCGGTGTCGAGTCGAAAGCCCTTCGGTGAAGTGGGACCGTGTTCACACGATTTTAGAAAATCGATATAAGCGCAGATGGGGCAATAAACGGCACAGTGGTTCCTAACCTTGGTTCTAGGCTGCTCAAGGTTCGACAATAAGTCAAGAGGGTTGTTTTTTTCCGGCTTTTACTCAGGGCGGTGATACGACAGAAACAAGGAGGAACTAAGATGTTTATGAAAAGGATCGTTTTAGCGGTGTTTGTGGTGACCGGGCTGGCATTGGGGTCGTTGCCAGCAGTTGCTGGTCTGGTGGCACCGGTGGTACACGACTATGGAAACTACGTCGACCTGGGAACGGATGTACAGAAGATCGTGATCACGGGAACCGGTTCGGCAAGTTCACTTAACATCGATTTAGGCTCGTGCAGCGGAGGGACTTGCACGTTGTCAGGTTTAGGCTATGGCTATGGGACCTACGCTCCCCCCGGTCACGCCCTTTACTCAATCACCTCACCTGCCAACCTTACGTTCAAGGAGATCAATGCCACCACTGGGTTGTGGCAGGTCGCTTCAAATGCCAACGCCATAAAGTTCGAATATGGCCCAGGTGGCAGTTTGTTGACGGGGTACTTGAACAACTTGGAGTTCTCGCAGATTCCGTCGATTGTGAGCAATGGGCACGACGAGTATCTGGGAACCGCCAACGTGACCATTACGGGAGGCAGCCTGGATAAGACTTCCGGAATGCAGGTCCAGTTCCTGGTTACGAATTCACCGACGTACTTCAATACGCTGCTGGGGTCTGGGCAGAAGGGGAGCAGTATAAATGTTACATACGGCGAAGGTCCCCTCTATCCCACCCCTGAGCCGGCTACGCTGGCGTTGCTTGGAGCAGGGTTCTTGTTGGTAAGCGGGGTGGTGCGTACTCGCTTTCGCCACCAATTGTGGCGCCCTTAATTAAGGTCAGCGCTAAGGCTGCGGGGTGTCAAATTAAAGCTCGGGAGACTGGCCGGCGCCAGTCTCCGGGCGTATCCGCGCAAATCGTTGTGGCCCTACCCGGCGGCCTGTCAACTCGAACCCTTCGCGGGACGGATTTTGCTGGTGTGAGTCCCGTAGGCAAGGAGGGGACAGTGCGAAGGTCGGCCCGTCATCTCTTCAGGAATCCTGTATCAGGAATATACCCGCAAGAGAAATTCCCTTCGAACATGGTCAAAGGTTAAAGGCTCTGGTGTAAGTGATGTTACGCGTATCCGATCCACCCCCCCAGATTTCGACAGCTTCACCACCCCCCTTCTCCTTCTGGAGAACCGAAGGCTTTTTGGGGTCGTTATTCCTGACGTCGATAGTAATTCTTCTTTACGCGCCGGTGCTTCTGCGCATGGCCAGCCAGTTCTACCAGGACCCGAATTACTCCCATGGCTTCGCCGTCCCCATTTTCTCGGCATACCTGGTCTGGCGAAGGCGCGACCGCTTGGCCCAAGTTGAGAAGCATCCGAGCTTGATCGGCATGTGGCTGGTGTTGGGCGCGCTGGGCTTGCTCTTTCTTGGCAGCATGGGGGCGGAGTTGTTTCTGACGCGAATCTCCCTGCTGTTGATGATCGCCGGCCTCGTTTTATATTTCTTCGGAGCGCCGACTTTGCGGCTCCTGGCCTTCCCGCTCGGCTTCCTCCTCTTGATGATTCCCATCCCCGCGATTCTTTACAACCGCATGGTTTTTCCACTTCAGATCCTTTCCTCCCGATTTGCGACCAGCACGTTGCAAATGATCAAAGTGATGCCGGTGCTCCGCGAAGGCAATCTGCTGATCCTTCCGAATTGCACTTTGGAAGTTGTGGAGGCTTGCAGCGGGATTCGCTCGCTCACGGCGATTGTGTCGTTCGCGCTCGGTTATGCTTATCTGACCGAGCGGAGCGTCGGGGTACGCGCTTTTCTGACCATCGCCATGGTCCCGGTAGTTATTGTGGGCAATGGAATCCGGGTCGTCCTCGCGGCGCTACTTGCCTACTACTGGGGATGTGGAACGGCCGATGACTTCCTTCATCCCATCTCGGGCGTGATCATTTTTCTGGTGGCGGTGGTTTTGCTGCTCGCCTTGCAGCGGGTCATCGGCGGACTTCGACGGGGCTGGCGATCTCAAAGGAAACCATGACTTCTGGCTGGCGATTCTGGTGCATGTCGCTGACTCTCGTGGGGGCCACGGCAGGCTTCCATCTCCTGCCGCATGGCCGCGATGTTTTCCTACCCAAGCCTCTGGATACCCTGCCGCTGGCTTTGGATCAATGGCAATGTGTCGAGGTTCCGATCGATCCGAGCGTGGTCAAGGCTACTGGCGTTGATGATTACCTGAGCCGAACGTGCCGTGGTGCGGACGGTGAACCGATTAGCCTCTACATCGGGTACTACAGGAGTCAGCGCACCGACGACACGATCCATTCACCTCAGAATTGCCTGCCGGGCACCGGCTGGCAGCCGCTGGAAGCGAGTTATGTGTCGTTGAAGACTCCCGAGGGGCGGGAGGTGGAGGTCCGCAGGTACATCGTTGAGAAGGGGATCCAGCAGCAACTGATCCTTTACTGGTACCAGTCTCACGGGCGAACGATTGCGAGCGAATACTGGGCTAAAATCTACCTCGTATTGGATGCGATCTATTTGCAGCGGACGGATTCCGCACTGATTCGAATCAATACGCCCATCTCCGGGACAGGAACCGATGCGCGTGCGGTGGCATTTGCCACCGCCATCCTGGCGAGGCTGGGCGAGCTTATTCCATGAGGGGGCAAAAAGGCGAGAATATGTTGAAACAGTGGGTTTTTCTGGCGACACTCCTGAGCATTTCCTTTACGGCGGGCTGCGGCCATAATCCGCAGAAGCAAAAGCAGTATTACCTCGAAAGCGGGAAGAAGTTCCTGGCGATGGGACAACCTCGAGAGGCCACCATCCAATTCCGCAATGCGCTGCAGATCGATCCCCGTTTTGTTGAGGCTTACCGCAGCCTGGGCCAAGCCTACTACCAATTGCAGGAATGGCCGGAGGCGGCTGCGGCCTTGAGCCTGGCTGCCGAGATCGATCCCACGAACCTGGAGACGCATTTCGTTCTGGCGGAAGTCTACCTGAACTCTCGCGATTTCCCCAATGCCGAGAAGGAAGTGGCGCTTATCCTCAAGAGGAAACCCCAAGACGTGTCCGCATTCCAGTTGCAGGGTGCGGCGCTGGCGGGAAGCGGCAATAAAGACCGGGCCCTGGAGTCGTTTCAGAAAATCACCGAGTTGAAGCCAGACGACTCTTCCTCTTACATCAACCTCGGGATTGTGGAAAGCGCCATGCAGCGTATCGACGATGCGGAGAAGCATTTCCGAAAGGCCATCGCGATGTCCCCGCACACGCTTCCGGCTTATCTCAATCTCGCCAATATGTATCGCCAGCAGCATCGTCTAACGGATGCGGAGGCAGTGTTGAGTGAGGGCGAAAAGAACAATCCTGACTCCCCCGTAATCTACCTGAACTTGGCCGATGCCCTCTATGCTGATGAGAAGGATCAGCGTGCCAATGGCGTGGTGAACGATCTTCGAGAAAGACAGCCGAATTCTGTGCAAAACGAGTTGGCAATTTACGATCTTTACTTTGCCAATAAGCATCTGGATCTGGCGGAAGCTGCCTGCCAGCGCGCCCTCAAGCTGGCTCCCCAGAGAGTGGATCTCAAGCAGCGCTTGGTGGAACTCGATTTCGGCCGCGGAGATCTGAAAAGCGCCACAGCACTCAACGACCAAATCCTGCAAAAAGACCCCACGAACCTCATCTCCCATGTCATCCGCGGGCGGATTTTGCTGGCATCGGGGCAGAGGGGAGAGGGCATACAGGAGTTGCGCCAACAACTCGCGGTGGCGCCGGACTACCCGCAAGCGCACTATTACCTGGGCCTCGCCAACTGGCAGAATCAGGACCTGGTTCAGGCCGAAAATGAGCTCCGACGGGCGACCGAGCTCGACCCTCAATTTTTCGGCGCACTCCACAGCCTGGCGGAGCTACAGCTCTTCCGGGGGGAACGGCGCATCGCTATCGAGCCCGCCAGCCGGTGCGTGTCCCTCCGGCCCTCCGACCCTTCAGAGCGATTGCTGCTAGGGATGGCCTATTTGCAGGAGGGCGAGTTGGCTCCAGCGCGGGAACAGTTCATGTATGCCGAGCAACTTTCTCCCCGCGATCCCAACGTACACCTTAATCTCGCGCAGTGCTCGGCGCAAGAGAACAAGCTGGACGAGGCCAAGACCGAACTCGAGACCGCCTTGAAGATCGATCCCCAGTTTACTCCCGCGCTTCGCCGGTTGGCCGAGCTGGATTTGATGTTAAAGCAAGGACCCAAGGCCATGGAACGGGTGGAAGCGTACCGCGCCGCAAACCCCAACGACGCCGAGGCCCACTCGATTCTGGGCTCTCTCTACATGGCCCGGGAGGACTATCCTGCCGCACAGTCCGAGTTCGAGCAGGCTGTCAAGATCAACCCGAACCTCCTCTCGGCATACCTTGAACTTGGCCGAATCTACCAGCATACTGGTCAAGTTGATCTTGCCATCGGTCGCTACCAGGGTGCGCTTGACTTGCAGCCACAGTTTGTCCCGCTGATGATTCTCATTGGGAACTTGTACTTGGAGAAAAGCGACGTTTCATCCGCCCGAAAGTATTTCGAGCGGGCCCTCGCCATTAAGCCGGATTTCGCGATTGCGGCAAACAACTTGGCCTGGGTGTACGCCGAGCAGGGAGTGAAACTCGATGTAGCGTTTGACTTGGCGCGCAAGGCCGAGCAAGAGCTTCCCCAACTCGACACGGTTGCCGACACTCTGGGCTGGGTGCAATATCGGAGGAACCAATACGCCGCCGCGATCCCCTTGTTCCAGGAATGCATCCAGAAGGTACCGAGCCAACCCCTCTATCGCTATCATCTCGGTATGGCGCTGGTTGCCAGTGGCCAGAAAGAGAAAGGGCGGGAAGCTTTGGAGGCTGCGCTTCGCATGAATCTAGCGGGGCAAGACGCCGAGCAGGCCCGGCAGACTATGGCTCAAATGCACTAAATCGAAACACGCCGGCGAGCGGGAAATGGCGTGACCGTACGGTCCCCAATGGCACCCGCCCCAGCGCGAAGTTCCTCGATCCTACATTACCAATTGAGAGGGAAAATGCCCGGCACCAAAAAGTTTGCGGTAATCGGCCTTGACTGTGCGGCCCCAGAACTCGTCTTCGACCAGTGGCGGGATGAACTGCCCTGTCTCCGCTCCCTTGCCGCCCAGGGGCTTTGGGGCAAGCTGCGAAGCGTTTCGCCACCCATCACGGTGCCAGCCTGGTCCTGCATGATGAGCGGCAAAGACCCGGGCCAACTCGGAATCTATGGGTTTAGGAACCGCAAGGACTACAGTTATAACGGCATGACCATCGCCAACGCCGCCGCGGTACGGGAGCCGCGGGTCTGGGACCTTCTCAGCCAGGCCGGCAAGAAAGTTATCGTTCTCTTTGTTCCCGGAACTTACCCGCCGAGCCCCGTCAACGGCGCGATGGTGGGTTGTTTTCTGACACCCGGCGCGCAATCCGCCTACGCCTACCCGGCCGAGCTCAAGGCGGAGATCGAGGCCACTTTTGGACCCTATCGCATGGATGTGGAGAACTTCCGCTCGGAAGACAAAGACCGCATCCTGCGGGGGATATACGAAATGACCGAGCAGCACTTCGCCATCGCCCGCCATTTGCTGTCTCGAATCCAGTGGGACTTCTTCATGATGGTGGAGATGGGTACCGATCGCATCCATCACGCGTTCTGGAAATTCCACGACAAGACGCATCGGCTCTACCAGCCCGGCAATCGCTATGAAAACGCTATCCGTGACTATTATCGTTTTGTCGATGGGAAGATCGCGGAATTGCTTCCCGCTCTGGGTGATGAGACAAGCCTTTTCGTCGTTTCCGACCATGGGGCCAAGAAGATGGAGGGCGGAGTTTGCGTCAACGAATGGCTCCGGCAGGAAGGATACTTGGCTTTGCAGCAAGCGCTGGACGGTCCCACCCCGATCAGCAAAGCCCGCGTCGATTGGGGTCGCACGTCCGCCTGGGGTGAGGGCGGCTACTACTCCCGGATTTTCATGAACGTCAAGGGCCGGGAGCCCCAGGGGATTATTGAGCCCTCTGCCTACGAGGCGGTGCGCGATGAACTCAAGGCCAAGATCGAGGCGATGGTCGACGACAAAGGAATGCCCCTCGGTAATCGCGTATTCAAACCGCAGGAGATCTACCGAGCGGTTCGTGGCGTGGCCCCCGACCTGATTGTCTACTTCGGCAACTTAAGCTGGCGCTCGGTCGGCACCCTCGGCCTGGGTAGTGTGTACACATTTGAAAATGACACCGGCCCTGATGATGCGAACCACGCTGAAAACGGAATCTTCCTGTTGCGCGAGCAGAACGGCAAGCTTGGCCGGGAGCTTCAAGGAAAACAGCTTTTCGATATATCGGCCACCATTCTCGACCGGTTCGGTCTGCCTCAGCCCAGCGGCGCACAGGGCCAGGCAATGGAGCGCTCCTAGCCTCAATCCTTTCAAAAAGGCGAACACACATGGCGTATGTGCTTCAGCAACTTCTCACTGAAACGGCAAGCCGGTTTCCCGAAAAGCCCGCGGTATGGGCCCACAACGGAACGTTAACTTATCGGGAACTCGATGAGCGGTCAAATCAGCTCGCGCATTTGCTTCTCGCGCGGGGAGTCAAGAAGGGTGACCGCGTCGGTTTGTATTTTTCGAAGTCGATCGAATCCGTGGTCAGCATGTTGGGCGTGCTGAAGGCCGGAGCGGCGTACGTACCCCTTGATCCTCACGCCCCAGTGCGGCGCGTTGAGTACATTATCAGGAACTGCGGCATCACGACCTTGATTACGACCCAGGCGAAGTTGCAGGCGCTCACTCCCGGGCTCTTAGGTGAAAACGGGTTCGCCCTGCTGGTGGGCAAGCCCAATTGTGCTCCCCTGCCCGGAGGCGCCATGGCATGGGACTCGCTCTCTGCCCTCCCCAATGCTCAGCCGCCCGCCTGCTCATCCATCGAAACGGACCTCGCCTACATCCTCTACACGTCAGGATCCACGGGCGATCCGAAGGGTGTGATGCTCTCCCATCGTAACGCCCTCACGTTCGTCGACTGGTGCGCGGAGATCTTCCAGGTGCGGCCTGAGGATCACCTCTCGAGTCATGCCCCGCTGCATTTTGACCTTTCCGTTTTCGACATTTACAACTCGATTGAGGCTGGCGCGAGCGTGTACATGATTCCCGAAGATGTGGCGGTCTTCCCCGCGAGCCTGGTGAAATTCATCGCCGAACACCGCATCAGCGTCTGGTATTCAGTCCCTTCGGCACTCGTGCTTCTCCTCCTGCACGGAGATTTGGAGCGCCACCCGCTCGATTCTCTTCGACTGATCCTCTTCGCCGGCGAGCCCTTCGCGATCAAGTATCTCCGGCGCCTGGCCGAGGTCTTACCTGCCGTTGACCTCTATAATCTGTACGGCCCAACCGAGACCAATGTTTGCACTTACTACCCAGTGGATCGCTCCCTCCTACCGAATATCGACCGGCTCCCGATTGGCAAGGCTTGCGCCAACACGGAAGTCTTCGCGGTTACTGAAGACGACAGGCCGATCGCGGAAGGCGAGACAGGTGAGTTATATGTGCGCGGCCCGTCCGTGACCAAGGGCTACTGGGGCGACCCGGAAAAGACCGCAAAGATGGTGCTGCCGAACCGTTTCCAGCCGAACTTTTCGGAAGACATCTATCGCACGGGTGATCTTGTCGCCCTCGATGCGAAGGGAGACTACAGCTTCCTTGGCCGTCGCGACCACATGGTCAAGAGCCGTGGCTACCGCATTGAGCTCGGCGAGATTGAAGCCGCCTTGTATGCCCACGCGGCGGTTAAGGAAACGGCGGTGGTGGCCATCCCGGACGAGGAAATCGGCAACCGCATCAAAGCGTATGTGTGTACGGTTGAGGCTCACGGACTGACCAAGGCGGATCTTCAGCAGCACTGCGCCGCTCGCGTCCCCAAGTATATGATTCCGGAATTGATCGAGTTCTGCGAGAGCCTGCCCAAGACCTCCACCGGCAAGGTGGATCGAAGATCCTTGGCGCAAGGCAAGGGGTAGAGGCGGTTGCCATCGTCGCTGCCGCTGTGCGCCGCACTCCAAGGTGCTTCGCACAGCCATTTTGAGGCGCAAGGCTCACGCTCTTAATTTTCGTGCTCCTTGGCGGAATTCCCGCGTATACTAGATGGCATCGGCGATTCCAGCCCGGGCGCTGGGACCCACAAACCATAATCAGGAGGGATCGAGACCAGGTCATATGGAAAACCTGAAGCACGGGTGGCGAAATGGATGGCTGAGCGTTTCGACGCGGCCGGAGTGGCTTGTGAAAGGCGAGCGCTGTTCCTCGATACATCGATGGGTGCGGAAGTGGCCGCTTGCCAGTGTCCTGGTCTTGCTGGGGCTGGGAGCCGTGGGGATTGCAGCGCGGCACAGTTTATTTAACCGATATCATAACCAATCCGCAGGGGTTGAGCGCGCTGCGAGGTTAGATGCCTCACTCCAGCGCGTCAAGGCATCGGGCACGGTCGGAAGGCCTGCGTCCCTGGCGCCAAGCAAGCTTCGCCAGGCCTATGCCCAATTGCCTATGGGTTTCGAAGCGAACCAAGGACAGGCAGCACCTGACGTTCGGTTTATTTCGCGGGGCAGCGGATACGTCCTGTTTCTGACCACGGATGGAGCGACGCTGGGATTACATCGCCCGTTGCGCCACTCAGCACAAGATCAATCCGGCCTCCAATCAGCCCCCCTGGAGCGTTCTAACCTCGGATCGCTTGGAAATGCCGGCCCCGGTGGCTACGGCGATAGCCTCAAAACAAAGGAACAGGACCTGTCGCTGGTGCGGTTGAAACTCGTCGGGTTCAACGCCAAAACCCATCCAACCGGCTTGAACCTGCTGCCGGGCAAAAGTAACTACTTTGTCGGACATGATCCCGCGAAGTGGCACGCCGGGGTCAACAATTATGCTGTGGTGAGCTACGGAGATGTATACCCTGGGGTGGAACTCGTCTTCTATGGCCACCAGCGCCGTTTGGAATACGATTTCAAAGTTGCCCCAGGGGCTGACCTCACGCAGATTGCCTGGGAACTCCAGGGAGCTTCCCATTCCACCCCCGCCACGAGCATCGATTCCCACGGAAACCTGCTGGTGCACCTAGGCGACGGCGTGCTGAGCATCGACAAGCCTGTCGCGTACGAGTTCAGTGCCAACCAGGCGGGGCCGACGGATGGGAAGCGGCGTTTTCTTGACGCTCGCTACACGCCGAAGGCCAACGGTCGCTTTGGGTTCACCGTGGCTGACCATGATCCAAACAAGATGCTGGTGATCGATCCGGTGTTGCAATACTCAACATACCTTGGTGGAAGTCTTAACGATGAAGGTAGCAGTATCGCGGTGGATTCAAGCGGCAACGCGTACGTAACGGGCCAAACCCTTTCGACCAACTTCCCGCTTCTGAATGCTGAACAGCCCTTGTGCCCGAGCTGCACTGCCACCACGCCGGCGCCGTCCGTGTTTGTGACGGAGATCGATCCCACGGGCTCCGCTCTAGTCTATTCCACTTATCTTGGTGGCAGCGCCACTAATCAGGGTAACGGCATCGCGGTGGACTCGGCGGGTGATGCCTATGTCACGGGGGCAACGAATTCGATTGACTTCCCCACGACACCCGGCGCATTCCAGACAACGTGCACGAGTTGTTCTTTAGCACAACCCCTTACAGACGCCTTTGTGGCCAAACTGAGCCCGACAGGGAGCTTGGTCTATTCCACTTATCTGGGCGGCAGCAAGAATAACGCGGGAAATGCCATCGCGGTGGATTCCGGGGGTAATGCTTATGTGACCGGCACAACCAGCTCAAGCGATTTTGTTACCCAGAATCCTTTGCCCGCTCCGAACAATGTCTTACAGGGAACGACCAACGCTTTTGTCACCAAGTTCGACCCTAACGGAGCGCTCTTGAGTTCCACGTATCTGGGCGGCAGCAACCAGGATACAGGTTACGGTATAGCGGTTGACTCCTCCGGGATCTACGTGGCCGGTCAAACGAGTTCGAACAACTTCCCTACTCTCACCCCCTTTCAGGGTACGTATGACGGGAACGGGGACGGGTTTGTCAGCAAACTCACACCGGATGCCTCCGGCCTGATTTATTCGACATACTTAGGGGGGACGGCGACCGACGGGGTTGCCGCCATCGCCATCGATTCTTCCGGACATGCTTTCGTGACGGGCGGCACGAGTTCGACGAACTTCCCCATTAGCCCGGGAGCCTTCCAGGCCGCTTACGGAGGCGGGACGAGTGATGCATTTGTGGCCGAGCTAAACGCTGCGGGCACCCATTTGCTTTATTCCACGTACCTGGGAGGAAGCGGGCAGGATTCCAGTACCGGCATCGCCGTGGACACGTCCGGTAACGCCAACGTCGTCGGACAGACAGCCTCCGGCAATTTCCCAACGTCAAACCCCTTTCAGGCCGCTTATGCCGGCAATTCGGACGCCTTTGTCACGCGCTTTGTACCTTCGGGGTGTGCCCCCACATTCTCCACCTATCTGGGCGGGCATTCTACCGATATCGGGACGGGCATCGCGGTGGACTCCTCCGGCAACGCTTACATCACGGGCTACACAGATTCCAATGATTTCCCTGTGCAGAGCGCCTTCCAGGGAGTAACGGGAGGCGACAACGATGCCTTCCTGGCGCGTCTAAACACTTTCACCGCGCCCGCCGTCTGTTTGAACACCAACAGTGTTAATTTTACCGGGCAAGCAGTTACGACTACGAGCGCGGAACAGACCATCACCCTCACCAACGGCGGCAATAGCAGCCTGAGTATCACCAGCATCACGGCGAGCGGGGATTTTGCCCAGACCAATACTTGCGGAAATTCCCTGGCGATGGGAGCGAATTGCCCGGTGCAGGTTACCTTCGCGCCGACCGCCTCCGGCTTGAGATCCGGAGCGATTACCATCACCGATAGCGCGGGAAACAGTCCGCAATCGATTGCCCTCACGGGTACGGGGACGGACTTCGGCTTGTCCGTGACCCCCCCCACGGCGACGGTGACGGCGGGCCAGCCGGCTAGCTTTACGCTGACCCTGACGCCGATCAACGGGTTCGATTCCGCGGTAACCCTGACTTGCAGTGGGGCCCCGTCAAACTCCACTTGCACCCCTTCATCGAGTTCCGTTACCCTGAACGGAAGTAGCGCCTCCACCGTGACCGTGAACGTCACCACGGTGGCAAGAGCTGGCCTAATTCGGTTTCGGGTCCCCGAGATTCCCCGCTGGGGACGGGGGGTAGGTGGCGGTGTGCTCCTGTTGCTCGGCCTGGCGATCCTCGTTGTGCTGGCTCGGGCGCCGCAGTCTCTAAAAGGCTGCAAGGCCATGAATGGCATTCGTTTAGCCGTATTGGCCACCATGCTGGGTGGGGCAGTACTCTGGCCGGGTTGCGGATTTACGGCCAATAACCCCACAGGCACCCCGGCTGGGAACTACCCTCTGCAAATCGCCGTGGCGGATGGTACGCTCCAGCACAGCATCGCGGTCACCCTGACGGTCAACTAGCGTGTAATGAGTCATGTGCCGAAGGCACCTTGGAGTGCGGCGGTCTGGCGCCGCCTTTTCTACCGCTGACTCGTCAGCGGTCGGTGATGCGCCGCGACGAGTCACGGCGAGCAAAAGCGGCGTCGAGCCGCCGCACTCCAAGGCGCTTCGCGCATGGTCATTGAGTTGCGTTTCATCCCAGCCCCACCACCGGATGTCCTCAGAAACAAAACCGACCTGACAGAACCTACCGGGCAAGAAAGGAATGCCCCCAGCCGGGAGAAGACCTGCTTCTGGCGAGGCGCCATGAACAGAGCCCTAAATCCTAAATCCTTAATCCTAAATCCTAGCGGTAGTTTACTGCGAACACGCCAAAAAGAGCGGGATGTGGTTGATTTCTCATTGAGTTGCCATGAGACGGCTGTATTACCCACGTGGGGTAC
>Ga0209039_10000810_pt1 | contig 30039 bp, 29 predicted proteins | sample BogFormECP12_OM1_FD_188238 | JGI IMG/M metagenome (GOLD analysis project Ga0209039, IMG submission 188238) | Bog forest soil microbial communities from Calvert Island, British Columbia, Canada - ECP12_OM1 (SPAdes) (version 2) | ecosystem: Environmental > Aquatic > Freshwater > Wetlands > Bog ... | reverse complement strand
TGAGGCGCTCAGAAGGCGTTCAGCGGTGGATCTCATGAAGATCGGGTTTGATGGTTATGCCATGGGTGGCTTCAGCGTGGGTGAGCCCAAGAGCCTCATGTGGCAGATGGCAGATATAGTTCTCGAGTACCTTCCCGAAGAAAAACCTCGTTACCTCATGGGGGTTGGCTTTCCCGAGGATATCCTTGAGGGCGTAAAACGAGGCATCGATATGTTTGACTGCGTCATCCCAACACGCCACGCGAGGAACGGGAGCCTCTTTACGGCGACCGGAAGGATCAACATCAAACATGCCCGGTATGCGCGTGATGAGCAGCCGGTCGATTCTGGATGCTCCTGCTACGCCTGCCGCACGTATTCGAGAGCCTATCTGCGCCATCTATTTGTGTCGCATGAGTTGACGAGCTACTATCTCAACACGCTCCACAATCTTTTTTTCTACACGAATTTCTTGCAGAGGATCAGGCAGTCCATAGCCGATGGTACGTTCCGAGAGTTCTATGATAATTTCATGTCGCAATGGAAAGGAGGTGATTGAACAATGAACATAGCTTATGCAATGGGTATGCAACCCGGCGGTTCCGGTCAGAGCAGCCAGATTATGGCCTTTCTGCCCCTCATCCTGCTCTTCGCCGTATTTTACTTCCTGCTGATACGGCCTCAGCAAAAGAGGGCGAGGACACACAAGAGTTTTATCGAGAATCTGAAAAAGGGTGATAGGGTTGTAACTTCCGGTGGCATGTATGGTACAATAACAGGCGTCACGGACGATGCCGTAACCATCGAAGTAGCGGAAAAGGTCAGGGTTAAAGTTCTCAAAAGTGCTATAGCAGATTACGCGAAAGGAGATTGAGCGTGAGATTGTACGAGAATATTGTGATTGTGGCCGCTGACTGTTCCGGCGAGGAACAGGAGGAGGTCCTGAAAAGGGTACAGGGCTCCCTTGAACGGTTCGGAGCCGAGATTGTCAAGGTGGACGATTGGGGCGTGAGGAAACTCGCGTACCCGATAAAGGGTAAAGACAAGGGGCATTACTTTTTTTATCTGGTCAACATGGAACAGGGCGCGGTCGTGGGCCTCGACAAGTTCTACCGGACCATGGACCTCATCCTCAGGCATATGTTTGTTGTTGCAGACGAGAAGTCGAAGGGACTCGAAAAGCCGCCGGACCAGGTGGTCTTTAGTGAGATCGAAGGTGAGACTTAGTGAACAAGGTTTTTATCTCGGGGAGCGTGGGGGCGAACCCGCAGGTATCGTACACACCGAAAGGACAAAAGATCGTCAGGTTCCCCATGTGGGTGGAAGAAGGTGGATTCAGTATTGACGTAATCCTCGCGGGAGGACCCGCCATTTCTGACGTTGCCGCTGCGATCGGAAAACGAGTTCTCGTGGCCGGCTCTCTCGCAAACATGAAGACCCAATCCAGGGATGTGTTAAGGGTGAAAGCAAGTAAAATATTACCGATGGAGGAGTAGATGCCAAGGCCGGAGGGTGGAAAAAAAAGAATCTACGTGAGGAGAAGAGTCTGCCGGTTCTGTCAGGATGAAAATATACGCATTGATTATAAGGACCCGAAACTTCTCAAGCACTTCATTACCGAGCGCGGTAAGATCATGCCCCGGCGGATGACGGGCACGTGCGCGAATCATCAAAGAAAACTGAGGGAAGAGATAAAGAAGGCGCGTCAGGCGGCTCTCTTACCCTTTACTACTGTTTTTCACTAGGGAGGAGCTTACTCCATGAAGGTCATACTGCTTGAAAGTATCGACAATGTAGGCAAGAAAGGCGAGACGCATGACGTGAAGGACGGGTTCGGGAGAAACTTTCTGATCCCTCGTCACCTTGCTATTCCCGCCACAAAGGGTAATGTCAAGAACCTGCAGGAGCATGCCCGGAAATTAATCGACCGGAAGGATCAGGAGCTCAAGACCGCCGAGATAACCAAACAGAGATTGGATGAAGCCTTACTTACCATTAAGCACAAGGCCGGCCAGGACGGCAAGCTCTTTGGCTCTGTGACGGTTAAGGAATTGGCCGAAGCGATAAAAAACGTGCTGGGTATCGAGGTCGATAGAAAAAGCATCAGGCTGGATGAACCTATCAAAATGACAGGCGCGTATACGGTTGATATCCATCTCGAAAAAAGCATAAGCGCGCAGGTTAAAGTCGAAGTAGAACAGGAATAGATGGCTAGGGCCTCAAGAAACACCGTGGAGAAGAGGGGGCGAGTGCCTCCTCAGAACTTAGAAGCAGAACAGTCCCTCCTTGCCGGAGTCTTAATCGATCCGGAATCAATGAATAAAGTAGTTGATGTTGTGCTTCCCGAGGATTTCTACCGGGATGACCACACCAGAATATTTGAGCTCATGCTTGATCTCTACGAAAAGAACGAGCCGATAGATATCGTCACCGTGAGCAGCGCGGCAAAGGACAAGGGCATCCTCGAGAAGATCGGTGGCGTCACCTATCTCAATACGCTCGTAGACCTGATGCCTACGTCAGCCAACATTACCCAGTACGCCAAAATGGTGCGGGAGAAGGCCTTGCTCAGGAACCTTATGAAGGTCTCCACGGAGATCATTGAGAAAGGCTACGAGGTCGAGACCAATATTGACGGATATGTTGACGATGCGGAAAAAATGATTTTTCAGATTTCCGAAAGGAAGTATAAGCCATCTTTCTTTGCTGTCAGAGACCTTGTCATGGAGAACGTGAAGACCATCGAAAGGCTCTTCCAGAAGAAGCAGGTGGTCACGGGCGTGCCAACCGGGTTTGTGGAGCTTGATAAGTTGACCAGCGGACTTCAACCGTCTGACCTGATCATTGTCGCGGGAAGGCCCAGCATGGGGAAAACAGCCTTGTGCCTGAATATCGCGCAGAATGCCGCCCTTGCCGATAGCGCGAGCATGCCGGTAGGTATTTTTTCAATGGAGATGTCGAAAGAGCAGCTCGTCATGAGGCTCTTGAGCTCGGAGTCAGAGGTGGAGTTTTCGAAGTTGAGAACAGGTACATTGTCCCAGGCAGAGTGGCCGAAGCTTGCACAGGCGGCTGACACGCTCTATAAAGCGCCGATATTCATTGATGATTCAGCGGCGCTTGGAGTGCTTGATTTGCGGGCGAGAGCGAGGAGGCTGAAGAAGGAGCATAATCTTGGTCTTCTCGTCATAGACTATCTGCAGCTGATGAGGGGTAGAAGCAATACCGGCGGTGATCGGCGCGAGCAGGAGATATCGGAGATATCGAGATTCCTGAAAGCCCTGGCAAAGGAACTGAACATACCTGTTATCGCTATTTCTCAGCTCAACCGGATGGTCGAACAGAGGGATAACAAGAGGCCGCGTCTGTCCGATTTGCGGGAATCCGGCGCCATCGAGCAGGATGCGGATGTTATCATGTTTATCTACCGGGACGAAGTTTACGATAAAGAGTCTAAGTTTAAAGGAATAGCCGAGATCATCATCGGAAAGCAGCGAAACGGCCCGACAGGGGAAGTACAGGTGACCTTCCTTGACAAATTTACCGCATTCAAAAACCTGTATAATACGGAATGAATCTTCCAAACGTACTCTCCCTCTTCCGCCTCTGCCTGACAGCCTTTTTCATTCTTGCCATCACCTACCAGCGTTACACGATTGCGCTCTCATTGTTTGTGGCGCAGGCAATAAGCGATCTCCTCGACGGGTTCTTCGCCAGGATAATGCATAAGAAAACCGACCTGGGTGCATGGCTCGACCCGATAGCAGATAAGGTGATGCTCGTCTCTTCATACCTTGTGCTCGGTTTTCAAGGGATCGTTCCCTTCTGGGTTGTGGCAATCGTACTACTGAGGGACGTGGTTCTCATGCTTGGCTTTTTCGTCCTGCACCTGCTCTCTTATCGCATGGTGCCCTCGCCGACCCTGTTGGGCAAGGCGACAACACTCTTTCAGATGGTCACCGTTTTGTACTTACTCTGGTCCACCACGAGAGAGTTCAAGGAATACTTCTACTACGCCACGGCTGCCTTCACCCTGTTGTCCGGATTTCAGTACGTCTTGCTCGGTCTTAGCGCCCTTTACCATAAAGAAACCGTTTGACAAGAAGGGGCCTTTCCATTAGTATAGAAAGACAGTTGCAGTAATGTATTAGAGGTCAAAAAAACCTAATAATAGGAGGGTTTCATGGCTGTCAGAGTTGCTATAAACGGATTCGGCAGGATAGGCCGACTTGTATACAGAGCCGCTTACAAGAATAAAGATCTGGAGATTGTGGCGGTCAATGATCTGACGGATGCGAAGACCCTTGCCCATCTGCTCAAGTATGACTCGGTGCACGGGACCATGGACGCCGACATACGCTGGAAAGATTGCACTCTCATAGTAGGCGGGAAGGAGATAACCGTTCTTGCGGAACGGGACCCGGAAAAGCTTCCGTGGAAAGACATGAAGATAGACGTTGCCCTTGAGAGTACGGGACATTTCACTGACCGGGTCGGCGGAGAGAAGCATATGAAGGCAGGGGCGGCGAAAGTTGTGGTCTCTGCGCCCGCAAAGAATCCGGACGTGTCGTTTGTCCTCGGGGTGAACGAGGAGGTGTATGACAAGGCGAAGCATCATATCATCTCAATGGGTTCATGCACCACGAACTGCCTGGCGCCCATCGTTAAGGTGCTCAATAAGGAGTTCGGCATCGAGTACGGCTTCATGACTACTATCCACTCGTATACAAACGACCAGGTCATACTTGATTATCCTCACAGGGATCTCAGGAGGGCCCGTGCAGCGGCTATGTCCATGATACCGACGACCACCGGCGCGGCAAAGGCCATCGGGGAGGTCATCCCGGAAATGAAGGGGAAATTGGACGGTCTCGCCATCAGGGTGCCCACACCGAACGTTTCGCTCGTCGACCTCGTTGTGAACGTTACCAAGGCCACAAAAAAGGATGAGGTGAACAACGCGTTCAAGAAATATGCTGAGGGAGCGATGAAAGGTATCCTCTGTGCCGTTGAGGAGGAGCTCGTTTCCTGCGACTTCAACGGCAGCTCGTACTCTTCTCATGTTGACCTGCCTTCCACGAACGTGATGGCCGGTAAGATGGTCAAGGTGCTTTCCTGGTACGACAATGAGTGGGGCTTCTCGACGAGGATGGCTGAGACACTCGTGTACGTCATGAGGTAAACCATGAAGACGCTGCAAGAGCTTGATCTGAAAGGCAAGAGGGTATTTGTGCGCGTCGACTTCAACGTACCCACAGACGATCAAGGTGCTATTACGGATGACACAAGGATCCGTGCTCATCTGCCGACCATTGCTTACATCGTTGAAAAGCGGGGAAAGGCGATTCTCGCATCGCACCTGGGTCGTCCAAAAGGTAAACGAAATGAGAAATACACGCTCAGACCTGTTGCGAAAAAGTTGAGCGATCTGCTCTTCAGGGATGTGGCTTTCGTGGACGACTGTATTGGTCCGAAAGCGCAAAGCGCAGTAGCCGCCATGAAAGAAGGCGATGTAGTGCTCCTCGAGAATCTCAGGTTTTATCCCGGAGAGGAGAAGAATGATAAGGATTTTGCCCGCGAACTCGCGAGCCTGTGCGATGTGTATGTTGACGATGCTTTTGCAACGGCGCACAGAGGGCACGCATCAAACGCGGGTATTACGGAATTCGTTAAGACCTGCGCCGTAGGCATGTTGCTGAAGAGCGAGCTGGATTATTTGAGGCGCGCCACAGACAACCCCGCCCGGCCGCTTGTGGCCATAATCGGCGGCGCAAAGGTATCAGACAAAATCGGTGTGCTTGAAAAACTGATCGACAGGGTAGACAAGCTGATCGTGGGTGGCGGTATGGCCTTCACCTTTCTGAAAGCGCTAGGCTACGAAATCGGGAAATCGCTCTGTGAAACAGATATGCTCGACGTCGCAAAGAGCATCGTGGAAAAGGCACGCGCCAAGAATGTAAAGCTCTACCTGCCTGTCGATTGCGTGCTGGCAGAGCAGGCTACAGCGGATGCAGTAACCAGGCAGCTGCCGGTACAGGAGATCCCCCCGCTGTTAGCGGGCCTCGATATCGGTCCTGCAACTGCCACACTCTTTTCTGAGGCCCTTCAGGATGCGAAGACGATCGTCTGGAATGGCCCCATGGGAATGTTTGAGCTCGCCCCGTTCAGCGTAGGAACCTTCGCACTTGCAGCTTCTGTGGCTGCGACGGACGCACTCACTATCGTCGGAGGGGGCGACACTGATACAGCAGTGCACCAGGCTGGCGTGGCCAACAGGATTTCTTACATTTCCACTGGCGGCGGAGCTTTTCTCGAGCTGCTCGAAGGCAAGCCGATGCCCGCCATAGAAGCATTAGAGTCGTGCGGGGGTGGATCGTGAGACCCTGGCTGGTAGCAGGTAACTGGAAAATGCATAATACGGTGAAAGAAGCGGTGAACCTGGCTTCGGCGATCAAGCAGGGATGCGAAGGAGTGAAAGGCGGCACCGTTGTTGTCGCTCCTGTCTTCACAGCGCTGGCAGCTGTTTCTGAGGCGATCAAGGGATCGCAGGTTAAATTAGCGGCCCAGAACGTCTTCTACGAAGAGAAGGGCGCATACACGGGAGAGGTTGCGCCTGCGATGCTCCTCGATGTGGGATGCGAGTATGTGATCATCGGCCATTCGGAACGCAGAAAGTATTTCCACGAGACGGATGAGACTGCCAACGCCAAGGTAAAAAGGGCGTTGGCCACAGGACTCAAGCCGATTCTCTGCGTGGGGGAGACAGAAGAGGAACGCGAAAAGGGCATCACGGAATTTGTCGTAGGGTCTCAGGTGCGGAAAGGCCTCTACGGCATTGAGAGTCTTAAAAACATAGTTATTGCGTATGAGCCTGTCTGGGCGATCGGGACTGGGAAGAACGCAACGCCTCAGGAAGCCCAGGAGGTGCATGCTTTCATACGCAACCTGCTGAAAAAGCCTTACGGTGAAGAGGCCGGCGCTCTGCTGATACTCTATGGAGGCAGTGTAACGAAAGAGAATATCAGCGATCTCATCACCATGGGCGATATAGATGGGGCGCTCGTGGGTGGGGCCTCCTTGAAGTCTGACAGCTTTCTGGGTATAATAAAGGCCGCTGCTGCGAAGTAGGGGAAAAAATAATGTTAACTGTCATTGCAATAATACATCTTCTCGTCTCAATAGCATTGATTTTCGTGGTGCTCTTACAGACGGGTAGGGGTTCCGAAATCGGGGCGGCCTTCGGAAGTGGGGCGAGCCAGACACTTTTTGGAAGCTCCGGCAGCACGGGCTTCATGACCAAAGTCACAACCGCTGCCGTTGTGATCTTCATGCTGACGAGCCTTCTGCTTGCCTATTTTTACAGCCACCGCGAATATGTGGTGAAGGCCCCATCCAGCCAGACGGAAGAAAGGCTGCCGGCCAAAGTCCCGGTCGCACCACCTGCGCCAGCGCCGGCACCAGCGCCAGGGAAATAGTAAGCTTGCAAGCTGAAGCAAGGAAGCGACGAAGCAGATGTGCGGAAGGGCAAAAGAAAAGCCTTTGTATTTCCGCTTCCGCCGGGTACCCGCGTGCGGGTGTTCGTGTCAATGCATTCACATATGTGATTTGGATGCCGAAGTGGTGGAAGTGGTAGACACACCATCTTGAGGGGGTGGCGGGGAGACCCGTGCGGGTTCAAGTCCCGCCTTCGGCATTTTAATATGTTATGTAATTTTAGGGGGTCAGAGTTTCTGGACCCTCTATTTTTCTGTCACCAGATCGTCACCCGAACAAGTCTAAGAAATCCATCGCCCATCAGGAACAGTCTGAAGAAGAACAGGAAAAGGGTGCATTATGACTTTACTTAAAAAATAGATTCGGAAGAAATAATGAAATCTGTGGAAAGAAAATAAGAAGAAGTAAGACTATAGACATACCCAGAAGATAGGGATATACCCCTCTATAAACTGTATTGAGTGGCACTTTTGCGATACCGGCCACTACAAACACATTTATCGCCATCGGAGGAATGACAATTCCTATCATGGCGGCGCTACAAATAATAATACCAAACCAAACCGGGTCATAGCCCAGCTTCAGAATCGTAGGTAAAAAAATTGGGGGTAAGAGAATTAACACCGCCATATCTTCGATGAATTCACCGAGAAATAAGAAGAGAAGAACTAGGAGAATTATAATCATGAATGGATATATCTGTAACGAACCTACCCAATTTGAAATTGTATAGGGCACCTGTGTCACCGCAAAAAATTGACTCAGGATTGTAGCAGTCATAATCAGCGTTAGAATCATACATCCAACGACCAGAGCGTGTTTGACTGATGCTATAATGCCTTTCAGATCGATATTGTTTGATAGAAATGACACAACCAACACAACAGCAGCCCCTACTCCACCCGCTTCCGTGGGAGTAAAGAATCCTTTCGTAAGCCCTCCCAATAGCAGGACAAAGATAACGATGGGAAAACATATCGCGTAGAGGCTTCGAATTCTTTCTCCCCAGTGTGATCTCTCCCCGCGTGGTGCTATTTTCGGGTTCAGTTTAACCCAACCCACTACTGTTGCTACAAAGGAGATGCAGAATAAAATGCCTGGAATGATTCCGGCCAAAAATAACCTGCCGATTGATGTATCTGTTATGAGGCCATAAACAATCAGAGACACGGCTGGAGGAATAACGGAGCCTAGTGACCCGACAGTTGCTACGGTTCCTGTAGAGATTCTCTTATCATATCCATGCCTGTCCATTTCAGGAATCGAAAATGTTGCAAATGTGGCTGCCGTAGCTGCAGATGATCCGCACATCGTCTTGAAAATAGCCGCCGCTACGATAGTTGTCAGAGCGAGCCCGCCTGGAATATGACCTACAAATTTGTAGGCCGAATCATAAAGCCTCTTTGACATACCCGCGTTAGCTGCAATTTGACCCATAAGCACAAAAAGAACGAGTGCCAATAGATTAAAAGATGAAAAGTTACTATACAGAGTCATAGCCGTAAGCTTCAATGCAGGGGCGACTCCGACCACGGCTGCATATCCCAGGAAACCTACTGCGGCCATCGCAAAGGCAATCTCAAGGCCCATCCAGAAAAACAAAAATAAGATAAAGAGGGCTATTGCAGTAATAGTCAACACAGACATAGCTCATGACCTCCTGGTGAAAGACTGGAAAAGATCGTTAATGAGAACCAGGCATACGATGAAGCAGGAAAATGCCAAAAAATACGGCCCGATTGCATCTGGGATTTGCAACACCGAAGAAACTTGACCAGCCTCCCACAAACTATTGCCATAAAGCAAAGACCACCAGGTAAAAATTATGAATATGATTATCGCGAGGCATCGATTAATGATAGTGAATATTCTTTGCCAGGATTTCGGAAGACCACCTCTCCCGAACTCCATGATGACATGTGCCTTTGTAAAGGTCGTCTGCGGGAGCGAAAGCCCTACAGCAATCGCTCCCATCAAAATAGAAATCTCAAAGCCCCAGGCAATGGGCATTCTCAGCACTCTCAAAGTCACGTCAAGGCTGATTAATAGAATAACCACCATAATCGCGAACGACGCAATAGAAAGTAACTTCTCACACACTTTTCTTGTAAATTCGTTTAGATTCATGCCTCACCCCTTTTTTACTTAACGTAAAAAACGTTGAACGCTGAAGGAGTTTGCAGCACATTCAGCCCTTGAGGGAGCGCGTCGTGTTTGCTCATGGAGGCGAAAAACTCCTGAGCCGTTCCGCTACCTGCCCGCAAAGGACCTTCTTAGGGTATTCCGTGCTCCGCGCCACGTGGTACTTGATAACACATGCCGCGTGAGAAGTTTCCGGTAAGCACGTCATGCTACTAACGTCTTCGCCTGCATGCGTCCCTTTCTCCCCGTGGGAATAACACCCACGGGGAGCCCGTCGAACTAAGACCTCTACGGGTTTGTAGAATATTTCTTTAAAATGACTTTAGCCTCTTCATAGACCTTTTTTGCCGGCAGACCTTTGCTTTCCAAGTCTTTAAGGCTCTGTTCAATGACAGGATCGCACGCTTTCAACCACCGCGCTCTTTCTGCTGGTGCAAGAAGAATTTGTTCGACACCTGCTTTCTTTGCTATTTCCAGATTCTGTGCAGTAATGCCGTCAATAATTTTTCCACCCCTCTCGACAACTCTCTTGCCTGAGAGGTCATCAATAATTTTCTTCACATCCGGTGGAAGGCCATCAAATACTTTCTTATTTATGCCGAAGCCACATGGATAAGAGAACAGTTTTACGTCAGTTATGAACTTCGATACTTCGTGGGCCCTGAAATCCTTAATAGCTGCGTATGGCAACAGCGCCCCGTCAACCAGTCCCCGGTTCATTGCATCATAAACATCACTGGTTGGGAGCTGGACCGGGGCCGCGCCCCACGCTTGCGTAATTTTTATCTGCATGGGCACTGCAGCTCTGATTTTCATGCCCTTGATATCTTCCAATTTTCTCACGGGTTTTCTCGTCGTGTACACGCAGTAAGGATCCAGGCCATACAGAGCGAGTATTTTGACATCTTTAAATTCCGGCTGAAGATATTTCTCGTAGATATCCCATACCGTCAAACCATAGGGCGTTGCGGAGGGGATCTCCATAGGCAGTTCCAATACCGAGCTCAGCGGAAAACGTCCTGGAGTAAACCCCAACGTAAACCATGCGATATCGACAATGCCCTGACTCACCATCTCGTAGTGGTCCTTAGCTTTTCCTAATGCCTCACTCGGATAGAGGGCAATTTTTACCCTACCATTGGTTTTTTGTTCGACTTCCTTAGCCCAAAGGGCATAATTTTCATGCGGCGCGCTTTCGGGCGACATAAAGGATGAAAATCGCAAAGTTGTTTGAGCATAAGAATTAGTTTGAGATATGAGAGAAACAAACAATAAGGTTAATACCAGCAGCATAAATCTCTTTGTCATGGCTAAACCCCCCTTTGTATGTTTTTTTAAAGCCTAAATCTTGCTCCTCCTTTGGGCTTGCTTCTCGCCCGTCCTATAGTATTCTCCCTGGATAGCCATTTTTGCTTCCTCTTGCTCCTCTCCTGTCCAGAACCCCAAGTTATAGCCCCACCAGGGCTCATGCAACCTCAGAGCAGGCAACCCCTCTTGCTGCCAAATCTTCACAGCCTCCTCCATGAGTTCCTTACTTGGTAAGGATACAGGAGTATAGTCCCACTTTCGCGTCGCATCGATCAGGAGAATAGAAGGCTGTGGGATATCGAGATAGGGAGGCACTCGCTTAACCGTTTCCGTAAGAGGCTCCAAGGAGGGATCAAGGGCGGCCTCTATCGTAGCCGGCGCATCGCGTGAGATCTTAATATCCCGGTGGGGCTGCACCGAGAAAGCTATCGCCCAGCCGACTGAATCCATATCACGCGGATCGATATCCTCGTCCACTGCAATAAAGATCTTGTTAGACCCGAGGCGTGCCGCCATAGCATCCAGAACTGCCCAAGCCCTGGGGGCTCCCGTACGCTTTAGCCGGATAACCATGACATTGCCGCTACAAGATGGAGGGAGACCCACATCGATAACCTCAGCGATACCTTTGTCGTATCTGAGGTACTTGTAGATCTCATTCTCCTGTGCTAAGCCCCAGACTACCATGCCTTCGCTGGGAGTGAACTGGCTTATGTAGTTCTGCCAGATGGCACCCTTACGATGGGTTATACACTTAATGGTGAAATAAGGGGCTATTCTACGTACCGACATGTAACCAGGGAATTCGCCGAAGGGACCTTCAGGCTCAACTTCATCGGTGCTCACCTCCCCCTCGAATACCATCTCAGCATAGGCAGGGACCTCTAAGTCCACGGTTTTGCACTTCACCAGCTCCACGGGTTCACCGGCAATACCACCTGCCACAGCATATTCATTGACCCCGTAGCCATACCTGGTCGACGCAACATAGCCAATATTCGGGGAGGTACCGTTCACGATGGCGGCGGGCATGGGCTGGCCCCGCTCCTTCCACTTTCGCCAGTGCACGGCGATGTGCTTATCCGCCGAAGCGAAATAGAGCCCGGTACGCGTGGGGGACTTTATCTGAGTTCGGTAGGTGCCGACATTGCAGAGGCCGGTTTCTGGATCCTTGGTCACCCAACAAGGAGCCGCCATATAAGGCGCGATGTCGAAGCCAGGAGTAGAAATAGGAATTGGAAATTCATCCAGGCCCCCGTGCTCTAATAAACCATCCCCAATATGAATTTCTTCATGTACAGGGCCCCAATCCACCAGCTTGGGTGCGATAGGCCGGGCTTCCGCCTGGGCCATTTTCTCACTAATCTCCTCAGGCTTGCACATCAGTCCGATGGCGTAGACTTGACGCGAAGCAGCAAGATTGCAACAAGTAACAGGAGTGACGTATTTTCGCCCTCGGCTATCGCTCACGTTTTCAAAGAGCCAGCCTTTGCGCTCCTCCTCCGGCAAGCCCCGGAACTGAAGTCTCATCAGAGGATGAAGTTGAGTATCTTTATTAATCTCCCTGGTGACTCTAATCAGCTTGCCTACATCTTCCAGGGTTTTGAGATGCTCACGTAGGTCTTTATAATAAGTCATGTCTCTAACCCTCCATTTGCCCGTGTAATGAACTCTCGTGATAAAAATGTCGTTTGGTTTTATCCACCTTTGCCTTTCTGAGCCTTCATCTGTCTTCTCAGTTCCTCTCTCGCCTTAAGGAATTTGGCCGTGCTAATCTTCCGATCTTTGTCCATGAGCAGGGCGTCAGTAAACGTTCCGCCAGTATCGATCACTATCTCGAACATCGCGGTCCCGCTTTTGCTATGGTTAGACTTCGGCATACGCCTCAATCTCAGGTCCGGCCTGACAAGGTGCGGATCCAGAGCTTCGTGACTGTCGTACTTCAGACTGAGGCCGTGGAACAGACAAGGATTTTTGTGCTGAGGCATCCTAGTATTTCTGCGATAGTAGCAGGGCAAGAAATTTGTGTCAAGCAGTTTCTTATTGTGTGCAGTTTTTTATTTGCGCTCGAGGATTTCGAGAATAACACCAATCATACTTTCAGTATCCATAAAAGCAAACTTAACATGCTCGTCTTCGCCACGCTGCAAAACCCCAATCCCCATTTTCTCAAACCTAGCCAATTCCTCGCTCAGATCACTCACAAACGCCCCAATATGGTGGACACCTTCGCCCTTAGCGCGTAGAAACTCTCGCCAAATGCTAGGTCCCTTTCCAGGTTCAATTAATTCAATTTCCATACCCCCGGCTTCGCAAAAAGCCAATTTCCCTTCATACTCTTTCCTCCTACCGTGCACAATTCCATCAGGGAAGACCACATCAAACACTCTTGAAAAACTAGTGCCTAAGACTGCACTAAATCGCTCCATAGCCTTCTTCCTATCTCTGACCGCAATACAAACATGCTCAATTTTGAGTGAGGCAGACTTCTTCTGACCTTTCTCCATTTCTTGCTCTCCTTTTCTCATGATGCTAGTAGTTACCACAACTAAGTGGATACGTGTCTATGGGACGGCGTGGGATCGGGGCTCTTGCATTGTCGCAAGAGACGCTCTATCTCTGTGCCAGTCAATCCTTCGTCGATTTCCGCCACAATCTTCATGATGCAAGTCAAATGTTCCGAGTCAAATAGGTCGACCTTCTGCAAGTCACTTCCCCGTTACAGAGCTATGACGTCGGACATCTTTTTTTATGCTTATTCCGCACTTGATGCAATTCTATGGCCCGTCAGCGTGTTGTGTCAAGAAATAGTTGCAAAAAGGGCCTTCAAAACGGTCGGTAGGTACGAAGAAGTGGCTTTATGCGGGCGTTCCGCTCGACCATTTTCGCTTTACCATTTGTTACTTTTGTTGTATTGTGTGACTCCCTCAAAGATGAGACATGGCCAGGATATGAGGCGTTGCACAAGATATCCTGAAACTGCCTGAACCTGAACAGGAGCGACTGGTTTTCGGCCTCTGTCTTAGAGAAGGAGAAGTGATGCGCGTGGGGTCTCTTGGCGCGGATGAAAGTCTAAGGGTAGCTCTTGTGGCTTCTGACCACCAGCCAGGGATAGACCAGCGTCAAACAAGGAGGAAGAGTGATGATCGACCTGAATGTCAAGTTCGCCGGATTGGATTTCAGGAACCCCATCTCAATCGCTGCACATTGCCCCGCGGTACCCCGGAGGGATCTGGTTACTCCGGAAATCGATATGAAGTTGTGGAGAAAATATTATGAGGGGGGCGTTGGCTCCATTACAACGGGGACGATATTTTTCGATGAAATGCTGAATGCCCGCGGGTCAACCCGATTTTGCCCCATTGGTACGAAGGGGTTTGCTGAGCGGGAAGGGGCATTGGGCGCTGCGACCATGCCTGATTGCCTCTGGCCCCGGACGCCGGGTCTTGAGGCTGTTGCTCGGGCAAAGAAGGAGTTCAACGACATCCGGATCATAGCCAGCATTATGGGGCTGGAAGCAGACCTGAAAGGCTGGGCATCACTCGCCCTCGAAGCGGAGCAAGCCGGTGCTGATGCCGTAGAGCTGAATCTAGGATCCGTGATGATGATGGAGTCAGCAGAGCAGGCACTTAAAGGCATTGGCACAAGAACCTCACTGCCTGCCGGAGCCATAGTCGGACTGGTGCCACCGGTGGTGGCTGAGATCGTAAAGGCCATCAAGAAGACGGCCCGTCTGCCTGTGATTATAAAGGTGACACCCGAGCTCGGCTTTTACGGCTTGCTTGGCGCCCTGCCCCACTACAAAGAGTCCGGGGTGGACGGGCTCTTATGTTCCCATAGCATCATGGCGGTTGCGCCGCCCGACATCTATAATCAGGGCGCCACTTCCTTCCCTCAGTTTAAGAAGACCACCTGGTGGTCTTCAATTGGGGCATGGAACCGGCTGGTCTCATACAGGGATGTATCCTGCGTAAGTAAGTATGCGCCTGACATTGATGTCGAGGCCTGCGGAGGTTTCGTTATTCCTGAGCACGTGATTGAGGTGATGATGCTTGGCGCCAGAGTGGTTCAGCTCTCATCAGGCATCTTCATGAACGGTCTCAGCTGGCCTGGACGCGTGGTCACCTTTCTGCGGAAGTACATGGAGCAGCAAGGGTATAGGAGCACGGATGAGTTCATCGGGCTAGGTTTACGGAACATCGTTGAAATGGGAGAGGCGCAGGAGGAATACAGAGGACAGGTAGGTGTCGTCATAGCCCACATCGATTACGACAAATGCGTGGGTCCAGACAGCTGCCGCGTTTGTCTTGATACTTGGTGCATTGCCACCTATGAGGAAGAAGGCAAAGCCAAGGTAGATCGCGACATGTGTTGTGGGTGCAATCTCTGCGTCATGAGATGTCCCCACGGTGCGAGGAGGTTGGATGCCGAAGAGGCGAAAAACGTCTTGAAGGAGATGCCATGATTGAATCGATTGATGAACAGAAATGCACCGGCTGCGGGATTTGCGTCGATCGCTGTCCTCTCGATACCCTGCGACTCAAGGAGTCTCCGCCGGAAGGAAAAAAAGCCTACATCGCCTATCCCGATGACTGCATGACGTGCTTTGAATGCGAAGTGGAATGTCCCTCGGACGCCGTAAACGTTCACCCGTTCAAAGAGGAACTTCCACGCACCCTCGACTACGGAAAGGGAGGTGCGTGATGGGCGGAATAGATTCGACCGGGAAGGTCGTGGAAGCGGACGTTCTGGTCGTCGGGGGCGGCTTGGCTGGTCTCTGGGCGGCCACCAAGGCGCGTGAGTACGTAGACATGGTGACGATCATCGATAAGGGACCGAAGGACTGGGGAGGCCAGTGTTCGCATGCCAGCGGTGGCATAATTGCCACTATCCCGCAGGATAATGTTGCCGAATCCATAAAGGACCTGGTGTACTACTATGACGGCCTGTGCGATCAGGACCTCTGGGGCGAGATATTCGGGCAGTCTTACGACCGCATCCAGGATTATCTGGAGATGGGCTACGAGTTTATCACGGAGCCGGATGGAAGGCTGAAGGGCATTCCACAGCGCAGCCTGGAGCACATCAAGTGCTATCTCGGAAAACCGTTCGGCATGGGCGGAAAGAACATGGTGGGGGTACTCCTGAATAAGGCCCAAAGGCTCGGGGTCGAGCGATTCGGTAGAATAATGGTCACAAATCTGGTGAAGCAGGACGGTCGGGTGATCGGTGCGACGGGTTTCGATACAATCACCGGCGAGTTCTACATTTTCAAGGCTCACGCAGTCCTGCTCGCAGTAGGAAACGGGGGGTGGAAAGCTTCTTACCACCTCAACACGTGCGCAGGCGACAGCGTCTATCTTGGGCTCGCGGCTGGCGCCGAGGCAACACAGTGCGAGTTCGCGAGCGTGTGGAACGTGCCGAAGCTTTTCAGCTGGGAGGGGCAGACCTATCTTTTGCCCCTCGGCGCCAGGTTCGTCAACGCAAAAGGCGAGTCTTTCATGGACAAGTACTCCCCTGTGTTTGGCGCAAATACCGATACCCATTACATCACGAGGGCAATGGCCGTGGAAGCGCGTGAGGGCAGGGCCCCCTTCTATCTCGACTGCACGAAGATGAAGCCGGAGGATCGCGAGCTCCTGACGCCCAAGGGAAAAGGCTGGATGCGACTCAACTATCTGAAGTTGGAAGATATGGGCATACACTTCTTCGAAGAGAAGTCGGAATGGATGCCGCAGATGTGGAGAAGCGCAGCGGGCCTTGCCGCCGATCTGTCCGGAGGCACGTCAGTGCCGGGCCTGTTCGCGGCAGGCCGCGCCTGCGGTCTCGATCCTACGGTGTACATGGGCGGACTGTCCCTGTGTCTCTGCTCAGCCACGGGCAATACGGCCGGGGAAACGGCGGGCAGGTTCGCTGCTTCAGCCAAATCGACCGTCATGGACGAGGAGCTGGTTAATGAGCAAAAGCGAGATCTTTACCGACCCGTCCAGAAGAATGGCACAATGCCAAAGGAGGTCCTTCGCGAAATTCAAAAGGCCGTTTTCCCATGTGACGTGTCCATCCTGAAGAATGAAGCGGGACTGAAAAGGGCGGCAGCAAGGCTGGAAGTCATTAAAACGGAGCTGGTACCACAGATGGCTGCACCGGACGCGCATTACCTGATGAAACTGATGGAAGTGCGGAGCATACTCTTAATGAGCGAGCTCTACGTGCGCGCATCGCTCCTCAGAAAGGAGTCGCGGGCAGGTCATTACAGGGAGGATTACCCGGGCAGGGATGCCGCCCACTGGCTTGGCCGGCTCCTCGCGGGGCAAGACGCTGACGGCATAGCTTTCAGAGTGGACCCGCTGCCCATCGACCGCTACGCGATCAAGCCGACGCGTTACTATTCAGATAATTTCAGGTTTTGACTCGCGGCCTAACCCCGCGGCCTTCGTTCGGGTCCATCCTGTTTCCGGTGCGGTTCAGGGCCCGAACGAAGGCCGGGGTCGATTGTCTCGTTAGACTAGTAACCTTCCTTTACCAGCGGTGAGATGAGTAGTCCGGCGATCAATACCGACAGCGCGAGAAACATAACGACGGCATTGTACCCGGAGACCTGTACCAGGAATCCGATGAAAGTGGGCGCGAGCATGCCGACCAGGAAGGCAACCAGAGCGGCCACGCCGACGGCGCGGGCGATGGCGTTTCTCGGCACGACGGACTGGATGAGAGGGCTAACCATCAGAAAAAGGACCTGCTGGCACATGAGTGCAATTATGAGAACTATAAGCGCGGAATAAGGATTTTCTATGACGATGCCGCCCAGGAACATGGCAATACCGGCCATGATCCCGCCGGCTACTCCAAAAACAGCCCTGCGCATGACGCGATCGGAAAGATAGCCGAAACCCAGGACCGTCACCACCGTGAAGACGTAATTGAGCGAATAGGCCCAGCCAGCCGCCTGAAAGGAAAAGTGGCGCACCGTGCGGAAGTAGCTGGGCATCCATGTGGCCCAACCCCAGAAGTACAGGTTGATAAATGCCCAGGAGATAACCAGCAACCAGAAGCGGTAATTCCTGGCCCAACTTTTTCCTGCTTCGGTTGTCGCCTCTTCCGTTTCTTTCGCCTGAATTCCTTCTTCTATGTAGCGGAGTTCTTCACCGTTGACGCGCGGATGCTGGCGGGGACGGTCCCTCATCATGAAGATTACCATGGGCAGGGGTATGAGGAGAGAGATCGCGGCAATGGCGAAGAAGGCCGTCCTCCAACCCCACGCGCCGATGAAGGCGACCATAAGCACTCCCGCCACGGCGGGACCGACGTTCTGCCCGTTGAGCCACATAGAGTTGGCCAAACTGCGTTCCTTTGGCGGGAACCAATTGGTCACGAAAGAAAAGTTGAAGGGATGCTGAAACCCCTCTCCGATGCCCAGAAGCACTCTTGCGGCTATCAGGAGGTTTGCGGAAGGCGCTAGGCCGGAGAGGATCATGCTCAGGCCCCAGATTGCAATCCCCATTGCCCCGGCGATGCGGGCGCCGCACCATTTCATTGCCCACCCCCAGAGGACGGGGGTGAGGGCGTAACTGAGCATGAAGCCGGACATAAAAAGCCCCAGGACAACCGGCTTTCCGACAAGGTTCAAGTCCTGAAGGAACTGCTTGTTCGCGATGACCACGCCGATAGCAGTCCTGTCCACGTTGTTGACGACGCCGACAATGATCATCGGCAATGCGATGTACCACCACCTCACGCGTGATCGCCGCACACCTGTGGCTGCCGCAACCCCCTGGGCTGATACTTCCGTCATGTCCTATCCTCCGTTGTTCTTACGCGCCGGGCCGCCTGAAGACATCCTGCATGGCCCAACCATCTCTTGGTGGGACCTCGCGAACCGCTCGTCTTTCCCCGCAGGCACGTGCTATACGCGCATGTAGAGCGGGAACTCGTACGAGACGGCGTTCTCGGGACAACTTATACGACAGTTCCCGCAGTGCCAGCATTCCTCGGGATAGACAACCTCGGGGACTTCATTCCCAATCTCAAGGATGAGACCGGGGCAGTCCTCTATGCAGTTGCCGCACATATGGCAGCGTTCTTTGTTAAAGACGGGAGGCATGGTTCACTCCTTCATGGTATCGTGTGTAGTCGGCATCGGTCCTTACCGGCCCCACGAGAATTTGAATTTTCCTTCTTCGTGCCAGATTACGAGAGGTTTTTCCATGGCCGGGTCGAGATTCGGGAAATCACCCCGCCTGTAAACGGCCCTGCCGCTCTCCCTACGCTCAAGGCACGTGAGACAGGTCAACACGCATATCTTGTGCAGAGCGAGCGCCTCGTGGGCGCGCATCAGCTCGTGGTGGTTCGCCGCCTTTATTTTGTCCGCATACGTACCGATAAAATCCAGCTTCTGCAGGGCGAGACGTATCCCCTTCTCGCTGCGAGCGTACCCCATGTAGTAATCCATCACATTACGTAAAGAGGATTCGAAATCCTTGTAGCCAACTCCATTCTTACGTTCGAGAGGCGCGAGCACCCTCTCCTTCTCCGCGGCTGCGGCTTTTTGGTCGATGTCTGCAAGCTGCCCACCCTTCAGGGCCGCCTCGGCGGCCTGCATCCCGGCATAGCAGCCCCCGCACATGGCGCCGGACCATGAAATGAAGGCGCAACCGTTGAAGAGGCCTTCGACGTTGGTTTCGAACTTGTCATCCGTATAGAGCAGGCCGTCGGGGCTGATCTCGCTCAGCTCCACTTCCAGGGGGTCGCGCTTGAAATCGATGCCCACCTGGTCGGTCCAGTCATTGTAGGTGGCCTTGTCGCCCGGCATCAACACGTACTGGAGGTAGTGGGCGTCTTTCTCCGTAAAATGTGTCATGTCCATATAAAAGGGCGGTCCCTTCCCGTCCAAAAACTCCTGGTAGGTGCCCTGGACCTGGTGGATCCTGAGACCGTTCTCCCACATGGGATCGTATTTGCCCATGAACCGCTCCCCCAGGGCATTCAGCTCTTTGCCGCCCATGTTGTTGATGCCGTTCATCCCCGGCGCGCCGTAGCCTTTCGGTTCCAGCGTGGCCTGCTGCATGATATCGAGGTTCATGATCTTAGCGCCTATTTCCCAGGGAAGGACGAAATGGGCGCCTGTGACGTAAGGGCTGTACCAGCTGTTGAAAGGGTTGCCCGTGGAATTCGCCGATGCCCTGGCGACGGTCTTTCCCAGGCAGACCACTACCTTCTTTGCCTTGAATACGTAAAAGTCGCCGTTCCTGACATCGTAGGCCATGCAGCCGGACACGCGGTGCCCGCTCTTGCAGAGCTTTGTGGTGAGGAGGAAATCGAAGACGTTTATCCCTTCGGCCCGGACTCTGCGGGCGATCTGCCTCTTGACGGTTTGACCCCCCTCGACGTGGATCCACCAGGAGCCCGGCTGGCCGAAGCCCTGACTGCGGAGATAGGAACCATCCTCGGTTTTCACGAAACCGATTTTTTCCTCGACAAGGATATCGAGTACGGGCCGCATCATCCTGTACCAGCCGTTCTCGACCATACCCGGCGTAAGCCCCGACACCGGTCGCGAATAGAACTTTACCAGCGCATCACAGGTGTCGGTCTCCGGTCCGCTGTCGAGAATAGCAAGGAAGTGGTCGTTGCCACCGCCTGCCTGGCCGCAGCTCTCCAGCCGCCCCTTATCGAGCAGGACTACGTCCGCGCCCTCCCGCTTGGCCGCAATCGCGGCCCCGCTCCCGGAAACGCCGGCGCCCAGAACAAGTACATCGGTTTCAACCATTTTCCCTAACGGGGTTTCCATTACGTTCATCTTGGTTGGCCTCCGCCCCTGATCCCTTGGCCTAAATTTCAGGCAAAGGAAAGTCTCACGACAGATTCTAGTAGCTTGTTAATAGTTGCATCGTACAACCTTATACGTTTATACGCCCACCGTCTGGAACTTGTCAAGTGATTTTTCGACAAAAAACTAATGAGCAAAAGGAGAGCCGCAGAAAGAAGGATTGAGAAGCCCTCGCCTATGAGATTCAAGCCGAACATGAGGATCAGGACGGCCCAACTGAAATAAGACGCGCCTTGATATCTATGCGGGTTGCGGAGAACCTCAAAAGTAACCGGTACAGCTTACAAAGGGGGATAACCCGCTGTTCAAACCCGTTTCACTATTGCCGTCCCAAAGTTTCACCATGTCCCTTTCTTGGCTAATGGAAGTTTGAACTCGAACAATTTCGCAGAGAGCGCTAAATCTTTTTGAGAGGGGAAAAACTTGAAAGGGAAAAAGCTTGACACACCTTGGACGATAGCTGTATAAGACAATCATATAGTTGGGAATCCAACGAATATTTATTTCTTTGTGTAACACACAAGACAAGGACAATAGCCACCGAGAAGGAGGAACCGTGAAGACAGGAGGTACCGATATCTTTACTTTCTATCTGGGAACCAAAGTTATCCACGGGTTACACAGCGTTCAGCAGACCGGAGTTGAATTCAAGGGATTAAAGGGTAGCAAGGCTCTGATCGTGACCGATAAGGGCGTGAGAAATGCCGGGCTCGTCGAAGCCGTTACCGAATCTTTGAAGGGAAATGGGATCGGCTATACAGTCTTTGACGAGGTCGAAGAAGACCCGGGGGTTGTGACCGTGGCCAAAGGCGTGCAGCTGGCTCTGACAGAAAAGTGTGACGGGATCGTTGTTGTCGGGGGCGGCAGCCCGATATGCGCAGGCAGGGCCATTGCAGTAGTGGTAGCAAATGGCGGAGAGATTCGAGACTATATAGGCCTCAATAAAGCCGCAAAGCCGCCGCTTCCGTTGATCGCCATACCGACGACTGCAGGCTCCGGGGCCGAGGTCTCACAGTTTATCCTACTCAAAGACGAGGAGCTGCACACAAAGATGGTTGCAGGGAGCCCGCTCTATTTTCCAAAGGTGGCCATACTCGATCCCCTTCTGCTCAAAGGATTGTCTTTCCATCAATTTGTCGCAAGCGGCGTGGATGCCCTGGGACATGCGATTGAGGGCTACCTGACAACTATGACCACGCCCATTACCGATGCGCTGGCCCTCCAGGCCGTGGGCATGCTGTACCAGAACCTCAGGGCAGCGGCGACAAGCGAAGATATGGATGCGAAAGAGGCCTGCCTCGTCGCAAGCTCCATGGCGAATATAGCTTGCGGTAATTCTCGTTTGGGGCTGGTCCATGCGATGTCGAATCCGGTGGAGGGCATGTTCAAGGTCCCCCATGGTATTTCCGTGGGAATACTTTTGCCCCGCGTGATGGAATTCAATCTGCCTGCCAGCCATTCCAGATTTGCCGCTCTTGCGAAGGCCATGGGAGAGAGTGAGGTCGGAAGATCGCCGGAAGAGCTCGCGCCCCGGGCGATTGTCGCCTTGAAGAGACTGCTGGTCGATCTCGATTTTCCAAGGAAATATTCCGAGCCGGAAGTCGACCGCGGCGCCATACCCGGGATGGCCGCATTAGCGATGGGCGGACAGTTCTCGCTCCATGATTCAAGCAAAGCGTATTCGGCCAAAACACCCGTCCCAAGCGCGAATATAAGAAAGACCACCATGGGCGATCTCGTGAGGCTCTATGAGAAAGCCTTGGAAGGTTGGGAGTAGTCGTTGACGAGAAGGAGGACATCCGATGAGTAATAAGCAAAAGAAAACCCGGGGATCGGAACCGATGTATCAGGTCAAGCTCGAGAAGGATGTGTACGTTCCTGTGCGCGGGGGGGTAAGGCTCTGTGTGGATATCTTTCGACCAGATGCCAATGGCAAGTTTCCTGCGCTGCTCGCCTATGGTCAATACGGAAAGGAGCTGGAGGAGTTGGGCCTTACGTTCCCTCCGCAGGCTCGGCCCAGCCCGCTCTGGGACGGGGGTATCGAAGGCGGCGATACGAAGTATATTGTGAGCCACGGCTATGTGCACGTGGTAGCGGACGCGCGGGGGACAGGTAAATCCGAGGGTGAATGTTACGGTTTTCTCGGCACCGGCGGTGACTGGGAAGGAAAAGATTGCTACGACCTGATCGAATGGATCGCCGCGCAGCCCTGGTGCAACGGAAATGTCGGCATGGTGGGCATATCGTATCTCGGCTCGGTTCAGGTGCTTGCCGCGGCCGAACGGCCCCCGCATCTCAAGGCCATCTTCTGTAACGGGGGCCATTTCGATATGTACGAGTGGGCATATCACGGCGGCATCATGTGGTTGATGCCGCGCGCAGCCCTTGAGGGACGCGGCGGGGACAGCGGCGTTGCCTGGAAGAATGTGAAGTCGGCTGCGGTGAAAAAATTGGGTAAGAAGGAGTTCGAGCGCCGCATCCGGGAACGCTTGCAAGACCCGGACGTGAAGAACTATCCCAACTTCATCCATCTCCTTGAGTATCCGCAACCGCATCCCCAGTTCATCGATTGGATCGTGAACCCATGCGATGGGCCCTTCTACCAGCAAGACAATCCCATCTCAAAGGCAGACCGCATCACAATACCGGTCCACATCTCCGTTAAATGGGGACGCGGCTGGACCGTGGACGGCACCATCGATTGCTACCATGCCCTCAAAGGACCCAAGTGGCTGGAACTCCACCCTCTTCCCCCGATGCAGGAACGGCCATTTCATGAATACCACGACGTCATGCTGCGCTGGTACGATCACTGGCTCAAAGGGATTGACACGGGCGTTACGAAACAGCCGCCCATCAAAGTCTTTGTGGAGGGGATCAGAAAATGGCGGTATGAAAATGAATGGCCCCTCGCGCGAACGGCGTGGACCGAATTCTACCTGCGGCCTCGCCACCGGCTTCTCAACCTACCGGAACCGCTGGGTATCGAATCGGTTCCGCCTGACGGCTTCTACCAGCCGCCACTGACCGTGACCAACGTTGTTGAGGTATTAAGATACACCACAAACCCGATGCCCGAAGACACTGAAGTTACGGGTCCCGGGGCATTCTACATGTTCGCTGCGATAGATACTGATGATACGAACTTCATCGTGAAGCTGAACGACATCGATCCGCATGGCAACAGATCTCCTGTCTCTACAGGCTGGCTCAAGGCCTCGCACCGGGAAGTTGATGAGAACAAGTCAAAGCCCTGGCGGCCGCACCATCCGCACACGCGGGCGATATCCGTCGTGCCTGGAGAGATATACAGGTATGCAATACAGATCTATTCCATGTCCTGGGTATTCAAGGCGGGTCATCACATAGAACTTGAAATCAGGAGCCAGGAGGCCAGTGACGATCCTCTGGCAGCGTTGCTGCCACCGGATGCTTCTCACTTGCCATCGGGCAGGGCAACTACCCACAAGATTTACCGGGATAAAGAGCATCCGTCTTATTTGCTGTTGCCCCTTATCCCGGCGAAGTAATACCAATTCGCCTTCAGGCGTATACCTTCGTTGCCCTTCGGCCTGTTCTTACTCGACGTACCGCCAGGTACGCCTGCGTAGCCCAGGCCTCGGCTCGCCTCGGTCTCCGCTTGAATCCAAATTGGTATACTACTCGGTAATAGAGACCGCCGCTTACTCCCAGGATGACTTTATACCCTTTTCCTTGCCTTTGCTGGTCCAGTAAGTTACGCGCTCCCGTACATAACTGATCCAGCCGTCGATCTCCGCCGCCTTGTAGCCGTTGGATAGCATATTCTTCCTATAGGTCTCGATCACCGGCTCCACCGCCTTCTGCCATCTCTTCGCCTCGGCGTCTGTGAGCTGAATTACCTGGCCGCCCTGCTGCTTGAAAAACTGGAGGCCTTCAGTATCTATCTCGTTCCAGCTAAGGGCATATTTTTCTTTGAACTCTGCCGCGACCTCGTCGAATATTTTCTTGATATCGGCAGGCAGCGCGTCCCATTTCTCCTTGTTCATCACTATGTAAAATGTATTGGTGTTTCCGACCATCCAGGAGGCTGTGAGGTACTTTGCTATTTCGCCCGTTTTCCAGCCCTTCAGCGTTTCCACCGGCATCATGGCGCCCTCTATGACGCCCCTCCTCATTGACTCGTAAAGGTCTACCATCTCAAGAGGCACAGGCGAGGCCCCGAGGGCCTTCAGCGTCTCCCCCTGCTTGCCGATGGCCCGGAGCTTTAACCCTTTAAGATCTTCCAGGGTTCTCGCGGGCTTATGGATAGTGTAGACGAGGTTCGGCCCCGTCGCCATCAGGAAGAGAACATGGACCTTCTCCCATTCCTTCGGTGTGTACTTGCGAAAGAAATCGTCGGAGACCTGGCTTGCGACCCATCCGTTCGGCCTTCCAAGCGGCAGGTCGGTCGCATCCGTCACAGGGAAGCGCCCCTGGTTGTAATTGATGGATGAGAAACCAAGGTCCGAAATGCCGGTTACGACGCCGTCGAACATTTTCGGCGCCGTGGTGAGCGTCCCGCCGGGATAGTGCGTTATCTCAACTCGCCCGTTGGTGCGTTTCTTGATCTCTTCACAGAACTGGCCGCTGAGAACGGCATTCTTATGGGTCACCGCAAAGTACTGGCTGAAGGTCAGCTTGATCGGTTCTGCGCCGTATGTCGCCGATACGGCCAAAAAGATGAAAATTACCGCGGAAACAAGAACTGCTGTTCTTTTCATGATTTTACCCTCCTTTTTGTAGTATGCCATTCAGTAGCCTCTTGGTTTTCTCGCCCTTCCATTGACAACTCACTTCATCAACAGGGATGGCAGCCAAAGTGCAATCCCCGGGAACAGGAACAGCAGTATCCCGACAACGATGAGAGACAGCAGGAACGGGGCAACGCCTTTGTAAATGGTGCCAATAGGCACCTTCGTTATGTTATGGACTACGAATACGCAGATTGCCACCGGCGGGATCACGATGCCTATCATGACCGTGATGGCGACCACCATGCCGAACCATATCGGGTCAAAACCGAGCTTGAGAACTGCCGGGTAGAAGATAGGTGTGGCAAGGACCATAAAGGCAAGGTCGTCGATAAAGGAGCCCCCGAGCTCGTATACGAGGCAGATGAAGAACATGATGAGGTAGCGGTTGAGAGGCAGACCGACGATCCAGGTTGCCGCAATCTGGGGGATATTCGTCCTCGTGATAAAGTGTCCGAGTATCGTGGAGCCGGCAATGAGCATGATGAGCATGCAGGCCGTGCCCAAGGCTTCGCGGAGGGACTTCACATATTTTTTGAAATTCAGGTCCCGTTTTACGACGGCGAGGACGATGACGGCGAAGGTGCCGATGCCGCCGGCCTCGGTGGGCGTGAAGAAACCGATCATGATCCCTCCCACCACCATCATGAAAATAAGAATCACCCAGATCACCTCCGGGAGGGTCGCCCTCCTTTCCTTCCAGCTCGCCTTCGCGCTTCTCGGAGCGAGGTCAGGACGGATCTTCGCCCAGCCGTAAATGATAAGAACGAAAAAGAACGCAACGATCAGACCGGGAATTATGCCCGCAAGGAAAAGTTTCCCTATGGATTGCTCCGTAAGGATGCCAAAGACGATAAGGAAGACGGTCGGCGGTATGATGGTGCCCAGCGTCCCGACGGAGGAGACGACGCCGGTCGACAATTTCTTGTCGTAACCGTAACGGTCCATTTCAGGAATGGCAACGCTGGCGAAGGTTGCGGAAGTGGCGGCGCCCGAGCCGCAGATGGCCTTGAAGGCCGCCGCACCCATGACCGTCGCTATAGCCAGTCCCCCGGGGATGTGGCCGATGAATTTGTTCGCGCTGTCATAGAGCCTGATCGCTATGCCCGAATTGAACCCGACCTGTCCCATCAGAATGAAGAGGGGAAAAACGGTGAAGCCATACGATGAAAACACGTCCCATATGTCCCGACCGAGCAGATTTATCGCCGCATGGAAGGATACAAGATAGCCGAATCCCACGAAGCCAACCGCCGCCATCGCAAACCCGAGCTCGATACCGGTTGCGAATAGAAGCAGCAGGACAACCAGCCCTACGATGCCTATCACGACCTCCATTACGTTTCCTCCCGGCCCATCTTTATAATGTCGCAGACGAAGACGACGCACTCGATAAAACAGCAGAGTCCAACCCCATAGGTCACCCAGTAAAACGGTATGTGGAGTGTTTGCGAAACTTCTCCGGAAGTACGAAACCCATTGCCGACTGAAAAGAGGTTATAGCCCATCAACAGGAAGAGGAGGATACAGATAATCCGTGTCGACACCAGAAAGAGATGTCTGCCCGCCGGAGGCAGTTTGGAAAGGAGAATATCCATTGAGACATGATTTTTGTTCCAGGACGAGAGAGGGACCGCAAATCCGATCACGAGGGGCCCGCAGACCATGCCAATGATTTCGTAGGCTCCGACAACTGAATGTCCGATGGCCCGCAGGAACACGTCCACAACCGTGACAGCGATCATCAGGCTTAGCGCTATTGCGGCTATGACGTTCAGTACCCTGCTGACCGCGAAGACCGCATTGAGTAGCTTTGTCATAACACCTCCTTAAGAGGGGGCTTGCAGCCTCCCTCGCATCGGAACAAGGTCGACCGGGCGCTAGAAAGATAGTTAGTTCTCGATCCCCAGTCTTTCAAGCACCTCCGGCGTCGGGTTCCCGGTACTAAGATCATACCCCATGGCCGTATAGAAGCTGTCTTTCAGTTCCTCCAGAGGGACGACAGCTCCTTTTGTGGGGCCGTCCGGCTTCGGTTCGTTGAGCAGGCGGGCGGGCAGCGTATCATCCTTGCGCGAGAAGCCTTCGCGCACATTGAAGAGACGTTCCTGGCACATGACCCGTTCTCCTGCTTCATTTAACTCTGTCACTGACAGAGGTTCGTTGAGCATTGAGGAAACAGCGTTTGCCTGCATCTCTCTGGTGTACATCGGCCCCGGAAAGGTGCAGATAATCATCGAGTCGCCAAGGATACGGCCAATCGCCGCCTGTTTTACCTGTTCTCCCTTGCCCTCGACCTCGAGGCGCGTTCCGTTCAGAGTTTCTACCCGTGCGGGCAGGCCGTAGGCATGGTGAGAGCCTCCGCACGTGCTGATTGCAAACTGGAGGGCTTGACCGTTGAGGCCACGGCACTCGTAGCCACCCAGCTCCATTCCCTTTGCGTGCATGGCGAAGCCTTCGGAGCCTTTAATCTGTTCGGCCAGCCTCTTTGTGCCTTTGGCCAACTCTTTACCAAACCCTTCCAGACTGACCAGTTTCTTGAGCGCAGCGATCATCGCCTGACCATTACCGAAGCGCAGCTCGATACCGTCGGTCTCTTTCAGTCCTATGAGACCTTTCTCAAAACACTCCATCGCAAACCCGATGGTAATGCCTGCGCTCATGTTATCGATGCCAAACTCATCGCAGAGCTGGCTTGCCGCGATAACCGCCTCCATCGTGTCCACGCCGCACTCAGAACCAAACGCGTAGACGCATTCCCACTCTACGTCGCTGTGTGCTCCTTTATAAGGTCCAGATTCAACCACGACTTCCCTGGTGCCTGCGCTGGGACAATAAGGCCCGCACGGCCGCACCTTCACAGGCCAGCCCATGGGCGTCGTTGACTTATCAATGCCTTGCCAGCCTGCAAATTGGCCTGTCTGCCAGTTGCGGGTGGGTATAATGCCCAGTTCGTTGGTCGTTTCCAGATCGGCAGTTGTTTCGTAGCGGCGCCACCAGTCTCCCCATGTCTTAAAATCGGTCTTCAGCTTCGTCGTGATCTCTTTCTTCGCAGCATTGAACCTGTCCTTGTCCAGCGCTTCAACCTTCCCCGTACCGCTCACCACAAGTCCCTTCAGCTTCTTTGAACCCATAACCGCGCCTGCTCCACCTCGGCCAAAGCAGCGATAGAGCTCTGCGCTGCCGAAAGCTGCTGCGTACGGCACGAGCTTTTCTCCGGCCGGTCCGATACCCACGGTGGCGGCGTTTGTTGCCGGCAGGTCCCCGCGCATCAGCTGCTGCGCTGCCGCTGTTTCCTTGCCCCAGAGAGAGGTCGCATCCTTGAACTCTACCTTGCTATCCTTGATGACCAGGTAGGTGGGTGATTGGGCGATTCCTTTGATGTCGATGGCCCAGAAGCCGGCCTTTCTCATTTCTTGCGCAAGGATGCCACTGCAGATTGAGTATAGGTAGGTGTTGGTCTGGGGCGATTTTGTGGCCAGGTTTGTCTTGGATGAGTAGAAAAAACCCGTGCCGCTTAAAGGACCTGCGGTGAATATGAGGTGATTATCAGGCCCGAGAGGGTCAGCCTTGGCCGGCACGAACCGATAAAGAAGATATGAGCCGAGGCCTCTTCCGCCAATGTACTGTCTGATGATTGCGTCGGGAATCTCCTCAACTGCAAATGACCTGTCTGACAGGTCAATCGTCAACATCCGTTTTTGTTGGCTGGCATTCATGGTTGGCCTTCCTTTCTCAAGAAACTTGATTGCGTTCTGCCCGTCCATTGTATCATCACGCAAACGGGAATCCAAGACAAAGTTGAGGACCATAGTCCGTAACCGACGCCACCCAATCCCGCTCCGAATGCGAACGCGAGTTAGAATACCCCAGCTTTCGGAATCTGTGTGGCGGTCTGTTTCATGCTGTGTTATCAATTGTAATGTAGCACGAAGCAAAGAAGTAAAGATTCAACACTACGGGAAGCAACAAACGAAATCAATCGTGACTGATTTTTTAAAATCTTTTACATTGCAAAAAAAGTCGCTTGCGCCTACTCCTCACCTTGCGGTAGCTCCTGACACTAGCGATTGCCGATGGAAATGTGAAATGCGCAAGCGTTTCAGAAAATCACGTCTCACTGTTACAGAAGTCGGGGCCGGGGAAAGAAGATTCGGCCGGATGCGCTGCTATGCCGAGGGCTATTTAGAATAGCATTGGAAACTGGGCGTGTTCTTCCTTGAACGGTACCGGGTATTGTTTCTAGTTCTCGAGATCCTTCAGCCTCTAGCATTTTTCCTACGTTGATCCCAGAATACTATTACGGAAGGTTCTTGCGTACACGCCTCAGAACGTCCTTACAGATTCTTATCTCCCGTGGATCTATCCCTTTTTCAGCTAGCTCTAGGATCTCCTGAACCAGTGCGGTGACCTTTGCCATGAGCTTCCTGCCGGATGCAGTCAGAAAAACACGTTTCTCCCGGGCATCCTCTGGCCCCGGTTTGCGTTCGATGAGCCCCAGGGATTCGATCCCTGAGACCAGGC
>Ga0209039_10000809_pt1 | contig 30040 bp, 31 predicted proteins | sample BogFormECP12_OM1_FD_188238 | JGI IMG/M metagenome (GOLD analysis project Ga0209039, IMG submission 188238) | Bog forest soil microbial communities from Calvert Island, British Columbia, Canada - ECP12_OM1 (SPAdes) (version 2) | ecosystem: Environmental > Aquatic > Freshwater > Wetlands > Bog ... | reverse complement strand
TTCTTGCCTGATTTCCAGGCAACATTGTCCAATCTTAGACTGAAGCCTGTGGTCATCCCAATCGCCCAGAATTCACATGTGTAAGGTAATCAGCTTCGTTTCCTAATTTAATTCCAGTTAATTGCTCTGGTGGTCCTTCGGGAGATAAAAAAGTAGAAATCGAAAACCACAAAATGAAAAGAGACCTCCTACGATAGACCCTTTATCTATTGATATAATGGAGAAAATTCAATCTTATCAGAAGAGTATATGTTTTGCCCTGCATTAAGCATAAAATATAAACGACTCCGAGGAACGAATGGTTTAAGTCCGAACGCCATTTCAACCAATTCGTTAAAAGGTATACCAGCTCCCATTGCTGGTTGGCCTATGGAATATTCACTACTAGAAGAAAGGTTAATTAGTGTTTTTAAAAACCATCGCTCCAATAAAATTCCATGTACCTGATAATTCGCAACTGGCCGTAAACGGGGTCCCAATTTCTCTCTCACATTTTCAAGGCGTCGCATTTCTCGGAACGTATCAAAAGCTTCCTTTCCGGCGGCATCTACATCAGACAGATCATAGTTATGTTTTTTGCACAGAATTTTAGCCGTAAGTGAAGATAAGCCAACAACTTTCTTGTTTCCTTGCAACTATGGAAAGCCAAATACCTCTATGGAATCATTCTCAAACAGGCCCTTCGAAATTATATGTTCTCTCGAAATCTTACTCGAACAATTGCCAAGTTACGCGGCCCAACAAGATCCCATGATTAATCATCTCATTGAATTACAAATTGATAAATATAATTCGATCTATAGTTGCAATCCAATCATTGCGCCAAAACGACCCGTCTTGCCTTTTTCGGCGCGGTGCGAGAACCAATCGTCGAGACGACAGGCAGTGCACAGCCCAGCTACTTCAATCTTTTCCACGCCAGCCTTTTGCAATTGAATAAAATTCGCAGACCATAAATCGAGATACGTTTTGCCGTTACGAGTCTCGATCAAGCGTTCAGAATCGGAATTAAACGATTCCTGAACTTTTGCAATCACATCGGGGCCAACTTCGTAATGATCCACGCCAATCGAAGGTCCGATCGCCGCGGAAATATTCTCAGGCTTCGAGCCATAATGTTCACGCACCTTCTTCACCGCTGCGGTCGCCACGCCGCGCACGGTTCCAAGCCAGCCTGCGTGAGCCAGTCCGACAATTCCTTGCTTTGAATCGTAAAATAGAATCGGGACACAATCCGCAAAACGCATATATAGAGTGACTTCGGGTTTGTCGGTGAAGATCACGTCGGCTTGAAGCAATTCTGATTTCGGATCGCGTGGCGCGTCGGCGATGACCGCCTCGGCGGAATGAACCTGCCAGACATCGAAGAGTGAGTCAATTCTACGACCGAGAGCGCCGAACGAACGATAACGATTCTCGCGCACGCGGGCCACATCATCGCCCACAGTTCCTCCAACGTTGAGCGAAGCCCACGGCTCCGGGCTGACGCCTCCTTGCCGCGTAAAGACCGCCTGCGTCACTGCGTGCGGAAACAGATCAAAGGTGTAATAACGAATTCCATTGTTATAAGCGAAAGGCATATATGATTCTCAGTATCATTGCCACGCCCGCTATGCGGGCGTGGCAATCCCATGTAACGAACATTCACCTGTCGGTGAAGGAGATTGCTTCGCTAGGCTCGTAACCACACTCCAGATTATTTCGCCACCGCGAACTTCTTGATCAACACCTCACGCGTATCCTTCATCGATTCTTCAATTGAAGGAAACGCGAACCAGGCGGTCATAAAACCAAACAAGCCGCCGGTCAACACACGCATGAACGGCGTGCTTTCATAATATGGCATATATGTCACCAGCCAGGACCAATTGAACTGGCTGAGCAACTGCCAGAAGCCGTCGATGCCAATCGGGACGATGCCAATCACAAACCATAAAATCCAATGCAGGGATGGAATTCGGCGTTTGAGAGGTCCATAGATCAGGCCAAAGAGAAGGATGGCGGCATAGATCGCGACGCATCGTTCGCAGACAGCTACCTTATATCCAAGCGTTGCGTTGCCGATGAACTGGCGCGCATACAAGCGTGAAACGTTGAACGGGTCTGCTAGATTCTGAAAGCCGGTAACTTGCTCAAGCGTCTTGACTCCAACCATGCCCGCTTCCTTCAACGGATAATAAGGTTGTTCGCCAAAAAGAAAGAACGAACGGAATGCAAATTGATGGCAGAGCGGACTATAAATCGTATAAATAATTTTTGCCGGCACATCCGCGCCAATTTTCATTAGAGTGGGAGCAAGGAAAGGCAAGCCGACATAAATAAAAACTATCCAGTTGATGACAGCTAGATAATGCTGGGCAATCCAAAAATAAACACGGTCGCTTCTTGAAATCGTTTCCCCTTTGCGAACGCGTTCCTGATATTTTTCACCGCCAACTTTTTCCAACTGACTTCGGCGATCATTCGCCGCCCCAAGCGTCATCTCCAAAGCCTGACGCGTGATCGGTGCTTTGAGTTTGTACGGTCCAACCTCGACCACCGGAATTTGATCACCGTATTTTTCTTTCAATGTCGGATCAGAATCAATATTTACTTCCACGAGATGATGCGGAAACTTATCTTCCAAATCCTTCAAATCCGATTTGACTTGATCGCATAGTTCACAATGATCGCGCGTATAAAGAGTTACGTTAAGCATTCTGCCTCAATCAAATCCCAAAGTTGAAATAGAAGAATTGCGCACGTTGAGCAATTAACTCGAACACGCCTGTCAAAAGCATCACGCCGACAATTACCATAATCACGCCCATTGCAATTTCCACATAATGCATGACCTTATTATATCTTCGCAAAATCGTTGTCACCCAGCTAATGCCCAACGCCGCGCCAAGAAAGGGAATGGCAAGCCCTGCAGAATAGGATGAAAGCAATTTGACGCCAAGCGCAACTGAACCGCCGTTGATCGCAAACGTCAGGATAGTTCCCAACACTGGGCCGACACACGGTGACCACCCCGCCGAGAAAAACACACCCATCAACGCCGACGAAAGATATCCCAGCTCTGGATTCGGCAATTGATGGACGCGCGCGTCATATTCCAAAAATGGAATGCGAAAGACACCGATCATGTGCAGGCCAAAAATAATAATTACTACTCCACCGATCTTTGCCAGCCAATTGCGAACGTCGAAAAGTAATCCACCCGCTGCCGAAGCGGCCACACCCAAAATCACGAAGACGATGCTGAAGCCTATTACAAATGCCAGTCCATGCGTGAAAGTGATCCAACGATTCGATGCGGCATTTTCTCCGCCAGCCGCGCGTCCGCTTAAATAGCCGATGTAGGCGGGGACTAAAGAAAAAACACATGGGGAAAGAAAAGAAGCGAGTCCAGCGAGAAATGCCAGGCCAATCGTGACTTCCGAAATGTTCATCGAGATGTTTATCCGGTCTTCGTTGTAGATAAGTCAGTGACGGAAACCTTCGTACCAACGTTCGGCCATTGCATTTTTATCTCGCTTTGATCCAAAGAGATAGAGGGCGCGGTCCAACGGAAAATCCATTTGGCGTCCTCGGGAGTCACGTTGACACAACCATGAGATTTCTGGTTACCAAAATCGTTATGCCAGAAGACTCCATGGATGGCCGCGCCGACCGTGATATTGAAAAAAGTCGGCCACGGAACCGCCATCGTATCATATCCACTGCTAGCGGCTTTGCCTAAATTAGCAGACATGTGAATTGAAAATATTTTCCACGCCACGGCCTGATCGCCGACCGGCGTTGAAAATTGAGCCTGGTCATTGCCGCTCGATATTCTACAAAAATAAACTTCGTTCTTGCCTTCAAAGCAAGAAAGTGTTTGATGCTCCAAAGTTGAATCCACTATAATCTTCTTGGTGGCCAGATCAACGTTCGGGTTGATTGGTGAAACATCATCGGACGTCAACGGACGGAAGGCGGCTGCGTCAGCCAGGAATACATCGCCGTATCCATAGCCATGACCCGGCGACTCATTAAAGCGATACACAATTTTTCCAGTCGAATCCGTCCCGACTTGATCCAGCCAGACCACCTGACTATAATACAGCCTGACCGGTTGATTAGTTTGATCCAGATATTTAATTGCCGGGGCAATCGGTGGGTTTTGGTCTACCAGATCAACATAGGGTACCGTCACCTCAGCCCAAAAGCCTGGCTTACCGGCCGGAACTGCACGTAGCGGAGTGTTCGGCAAATTGCGTACAGGCTGAACATGCGGCGAATACAAAAAACCATCCGGCGTTTCGACCCATTGCCGGCTTATGCCTCCAACGTTAGTCGTGCCCACCACCTCGCGCAGCCAGACAACTACTTCATCCTGCCCAACATTCCGAATCGCTGTGGCATTTTCATTCGGGCTCGATCTGAGTACTGTGGAATAAAAATCGGGGGTTACAGCAACCCTACCTAAACGATCTCCTGCCGGAAATTGCGCAAGTGCAGGCACACTGAAATCACGCGCGCCCCAAAATGGATTCAATGCAAGCGCGCCCACGCCGAAACCAGCCAGTTTAAGAAAGTCGCGGCGCGATAAAGAATTGAATTTCATATTCATTCACCTTTACTGCTTTTTGTAATAATCCGCATAATGATTCTATCGATCATAAGCATAAAAGACAATGCGCTGGTTGAGAAAACTCCGCAGTACTTCGCAAAAAGATTGGACAAGGATACTCGTAAAGAGACATCGAGTCAACATGTTAAGAAAAGTATTCTTCCAACGCATGTAAACCATCCGCACTGAGCTTATGGCCGACTTCATCTTCATAGAATGTGACGTGCGCGCCAGCGCGTTTCAGCATCTCGACCGATTGACGCGCATATTCAATTTTGACCATTTCATCCAGCGTTCCATGTGCGACAAAAAACGGCTTGCCGTTCAACAGGCGTTTTTCTATCAAAGACTCAGATTCCGCCGGAAGGAAACCCGCCAGCACACCCGCACGTCGAACACGTTCGGGATACAGCAAAGCGATTGCATTCGCCAAAGCCGCGCCCTGACTAAAGCCAATCAAATCGAATTGATTTGCATCTATTTGATTCTGCGTGGCATAATTGCCAACGAACGCGATCAATGAATCAGCGGAGGAACGAAAATCTTCGAGGCTGGGCCAGCCGCGAGCATTGGATTCAGACGCTCGCCAGGAATATCCGCTTGGTTCGGCCGCGTACGGGGCACGCGGAGCAATGATCCAATAGTCCAAAGAAAAATTTCGCACAAAAACCCACATCGAGTTCTCATCACCCGTCCAGCCATGCAAGAGAAGCAGCAAGTGGGCAGGTTGCCTCGAGGCCGGACGCACGCGTAATGGCCAATCATGAAATATAATCAATTCGGCATCATTTGGAATTCGCATGTTTTACAATCCAATCCATGCCAAATAATGCCAGTAAAATAAGGAAAATCGGGACGAGCGCGCCGAGCAAACACAAGAAGCCTATGAGGGCCGCGCCTTTGCCATAGAGGAGCCAAATCAATCCCAGCCCAATGATAAAAAGCAGAACGAACGCGCCAGCGGCGAGCTGGACGTTTGTTCGCTTGGCATATGCACGCAAATCGCGTTTCACGTTCAATCTCCAATCAATCGGCGGCCCAGGCGATTGGGCCACGCCGTGGCACGTTTGAGTTCGGGCAGGACCGTTTCAAACGCGACTTCGCCGCGCTTGGCTACTTCATGGATATCCACGATATCCAGTAAACCAATGTTTGTAACATCGGGGCGGACGACCACATCGGGTTTATCGATTTTCAAACGCAAATCGGTGAGTAAACGATCCGAGACATCCAACGACCGCATGAATACGCCAAAAGCTTGCGTGACGCGTAAACGAGTCAATTGCCGGACGATGGGTTCAGGGATAGGCAAATGAAAAGAAGGTACACGCGCCGGCTCACCGATGGGATCGGCCAAAACTACCGCGACAACCGGCAGGCGCCTCGCGAGAGAGCGAGCAATTGAAACAGGCACTGGATCGAAAATACCGCCATCCACCAATTCCATACCATCTGCGCGAAAAGGCGTAAAGATCGAAGGCAAAGCAATTGTGGAAAGAATGGCATCGCGCACGCGGCCTTCACATAAAATCACTTCGCGCGCGCTGTTCAAATCAACAGCCACGACTGCAAACGGGATTTTGAGATCGGCAAAAGTTCGATCTCCGATGGTTTCAATCAGCCATTGCTCAATTCCTGCAAGACCATATAGTGAAGCGTTATCCTGCAGGCGGAATCCGTACAAATGCCGTTGATCGACGTGCGCAAAAATGTCTTCCAGCTCATCCACGGAATAACCAGCCGCATAGACCGCACCCACCACCCCGCCGAAACTAGTGCCCGCGATGGCACGGATGCGATACCCGTGGTTTTCAAGCTGGCGCAAAACTCCAATGTGCGAAACTCCCTTCGCACCGCCTGCGCCTAATGCAAGTGAAATATCCATACCACCATCCTGATACTGTTCAATATAAAAACCTTACTCACATATTATATTTGTTCTGAAAGCAAACGCTTCAGCGCATTAATCAAAGCCTTAATATCCTTTTCTGTGTTGTATCCTTGAATCGAAATCCGTATCAATTTCTTTCCATTCCATTCATGAACGGGCGCCTCGATTTGATATTTATCATACAACCGCGTCTTGAACCTTGAAACGTTGATCGAGTCCGACAAAGGTGCAGCAAACATTTGAACATACCAACTATCATCGGGATAATAAGATGGAAGTCCAGTGAGGGTTTCGATTTGATTCAACGCTTCACGCGCCAAACCATGACAATCAGCGCGGACGCGGTCCCAATCATGTTTCTTCTGGAATTCAATCGCGGTTGGCACGGACAAAAACGCGGCCAGGTCACGCGTTCCCATCCACTCATGATAATCAATCAATGTCGAACCACTAGGAGTTTCACTTTCATAGCCCCACGAAACAACCAATGGCTTGAGCAAATGCTGAACCTCAGGCCGCGCAAACAAAAAGCCAGCTCCCTTCGGCGCGCACAGCCACTTATGGAGATTGCCGCCGTAAAAATCCGCGCCGAGCGAATCAAGATCAAGATGGATTTGCCCCGGCGCATGTGCGCCATCCATGATGGTGAGAATGTTCTGCTCGCGCGCTCGGCGAATCACTCCTGCCATTGGAAACAAAATTGCAGTCGGCGATGTAATATGGCTTAGAAAGATTACGCGCGTGCGAGGCGTCACGCCCTGCCAAAGATCGTCCGCAAATTTTTGGGTAGTCGAGAGCGGTAAGGAGATTTGTTGATGAACATATTCAAATCCGCGTTCCTTGGATAAGAATCCCCAAGTTCGGTCGAGCGCGCCATATTCATGATCGCTGGTTAAAACTTCGTCGTCGGGACCAAGTTCCAGTGAACGCGCCACAATGTTGAGCGCAATCGTAACGTTTTGAGTGTAGACCAGGTTGTCGGCATGTGTACCCAGATATTTTCCCAGCGCAACGCGGGAATCTGCCATTAAGCTCGTAGCGCGTCGCCCCAGGAATTCAACTGGCTGTCTTTCCAATTCGCGTTGCCAACGCTGATACTCCCGAAAGACCAGTTTTGGTGTCGCGCCAAACGAACCATGATTTAGAAAATGGATATCTGGTTTTAACAGAAATTGATTTTTTAAGGTTGGCATCAGGTAATTATAAGCCTGATGCCATGGCGAACTTGGGTGCAGCCTAGATCCGTATGCCGATCTGAGATTGTCGCGCAATATACGCGGTATTTTGAAATACCGAATCACAAGCTTGGCCCGGTTGAACGAAGTTCATGCAAATGCTTGCATCTCCCGAACGAACGTGCTATAATGTAATTAACTTTCCCCGATGATTGACAATTCAATTCCAAATGTTATGGTAATCAGTCCGTCCACTATCCTGTAATTTCATCTTGAGCAAATTCCCCTTTCTCTAAAATCCATTTTGAATTCAGCCCGCACCTACGGGGGCGCTGGCTTCGTCTTGACATATATCAGTCCAAAAGGCATTGAACAATGAAAATTCTAGAGCTTGAAAACGAACCACTGGCAAAACTGCGAAAGCTTGCCAAAGAAATGAATGTGCCGAATCTCAACCGGCTAAAAAAGGAATCACTCATCCTCCAGATCCGCCAAGTGGAGGCGCAAAAGGAAGGCATCGAACTACGCGGCGGAATCCTTGAAATTATGAGTGAAGGGATTGGCTTCCTACGGCCGGCCAACTATCGCATCACGGATCAGGATGTCTACGTTTCACAGGCCCAGCTTCGTCGCTATGATCTTCGTTCGGGGGATTTGGTCATCGGGCAAGTTCGCCCACCGCGTGAATCTGAAAGACATTTTGGGTTGTTGAAAGTAGAAACGGTCAACGGCATCGACCCGGAAGAGGCCACACGCCGCCCGGTCTTTGAAAATCTCACCCCGATCTTTCCCGATAAGCGTTTCGACCTGGAAATTGATCACGACACCTTGGCAACACGCTTGATCAATCTCGTCACTCCTATCGGGCGCGGACAACGCGGATTGATCGTCTCGCCTCCCAAAGCGGGGAAAACAACCATTCTGAAGCAAATCGCAAATTCCATTTCAACCAAATATCCCGATGTGCATTTGATGGTGGCGTTGATTGGTGAGCGCCCAGAAGAAGTCACAGACATGGACCGTTCTGTGGATGCCGAAGTAGTTGCATCCACGTTCGACGAACCGGTCACGTCTCATGTCCGCACTGCGGAAATTGCCTTAGACCGAGCTAAGAGAATGGTGGAGATTGGCCGCCATGTGGTAATCTTAATGGACTCGATTACCCGCTTGGCGCGTGCCTACAACCTCGTAGTCAATCCATCGGGGCGCACGCTTTCGGGCGGCATGGATCCATCCGCATTATATCCGCCGAAGCGTTTCTTCGGTGCGGCGCGCAATATCGAAGAAGGCGGATCGTTGACCATCATCGCCACCTGCCTCGTAGAAACCGGTTCACGATTGGATGATGTCGTATATGAAGAATTCAAGGGCACCGGCAACATGGAACTGCTGCTGACGCGCAAATTGCAGGAGCGTCGCATTTTCCCAGCAGTGGACATCGAACGCTCATCCACACGCCGCGAAGATCTACTACTTGGTCCTGATATTATGCAACGCGTTTGGCTGATGCGCCGCATGTACTCTCAAATGGTCTCGGCGCCTCCAGGCGGAGCAGGCATGGATCAAACGGTCGCGACCGAAGCCATCCTGCAACGCCTTGAACGGTCGAAGAACAATCAACAATTCCTCGAGACTTTGACCGAGGACGCGTAGCAATTTCAAAAAATGGAAAAGAAAAATACTCTTAGAAAATTCGCTGAATTACTGAAAAACAATCGTTTCAATGTAATCTCCTGGGGCGTGACCGCACTCGTCGTAGCAGCGCTCACGGGATTCGGCTTCTGGTGGATTCAGATTGGTTCCGCTGCCTCCGCTTCAATTCCCGAACCGACCGACGCACCGACCGCGAGGCAGCCAACATCCGCACTGCCAATCTCCACAGCGAACGGTTCGGCTACAAATTTTTCCATTGGACGCCAGCTGGAATTAAAAACAAACATAACCGATCAAGCAAACACTAGCATTACTCAATATCAAGTCGTGATGGGCGATTCGCTGTTTGCCATCGCAAAGCAGTACAACATCAAGCCCGAAACCATTTTATACAGCAACAAAACTGACCTCGACGACAATCCTGAAAATCTCAAACCCGGAATGACGTTGACCATCCCGCCAGTGGATGGAATTCTTTATACTTGGCAACAAGGCGATACACTTCAAAAAGTGGCGGACCAATTCCAAGCCAAAGTGGATGACATCCTGAATTGGCCTGGCAATAATTTGGACTTAACCAATCCACAGATCACGCCGGGCACAGTCATCATGATTCCTGGCGGTCAGCGCCCGTTGATTGATTGGACCCAATTCATCCCAACAATCTCGCGCGGCACAACTGGCTCAGGCACAGGCACATCCAACATTGGCACGGCCCAATGCGGCGCGGGACCTTCCGGGCCAGTTTCGGTTTGGCCAATACTGGGCGAGCCACATGTTCTCTCTGGCTACGATTATATTGTGCCAACTCACTTGGGTATAGATATTCTTGCGCATGTGGGCGATACAGTGGTGGCGGCCGGCAGTGGCGTGGTGGTCATCGCAGCGCCTATGGGCGCAATCAACGCGGACAATTATGGTTATGGCAATTTCATTGAAATCGATCATGGCAACGGATATGCTACAGTCTACGCTCACCTCAGCGCTATTGGTGTCAAAGTATGCCAACCGGTTTACGCCGGTCAGGCAATCGGCGCTTCCGGCGCGACCGGCAACGTCACCGGGCCGCACCTTCACTTTGAAGTGAGATACGGTGGCGGCAACAAAGACCCGTGGGATTTCGTCCACTAAATGAACGTGCAAGAACTTCAGGCCGCTCTTCGGGATTTCCCGTTGGGCGGCTTCCGTTTCTTTGAAAGCATCGGCTCAACCAACGATGAAGCTCTGGCATGGGCTTCCCAGGATGCGAGCGATCTTTCCATCATGATTGCGGATGAACAAACCAACGGGCGTGGCCGACTCGGACGAAAATGGTTTACGCCTCCTCAAACGGCTCTCGCCTTTAGTTTGATTCTGCGCCCTACTCCTGACGAAATAAAATATCCTGCTCGTGTTACCGGTTTGGGCGCGCTGGCGCTAACAGATGCAATTTTAAAACTTGGATTGCACCCTCAAATTAAATGGCCAAACGACGTTTTGATCAATGGCAAAAAAACGGCGGGCATCTTAGTTGAATCAACTTGGACAGGAGAAATAGTGGACGCCTTTGTGCTAGGCTTGGGAATCAATGTGATGAGGGCTTCTGTCCCGCCTGCAGATCAGGTTTTATTTCCAGCAACCAGCATGGAAACCGAATTGCGTCAACCAATTGATCGCATTGAATTCCTGCACGATGCTTTATCATCGCTCGTCGCATGGCGCTCAAAACTTGGAACCGATGAATTTATCAGAGCATGGGAAGCGGCATTGGCTTTTCGCGGAGAACAAATTCAGCTTTTCGAAGAAAATGAGCAGACAGTCAAAGGCGAATTACTTGGACTGCAGTCTGATGGAAGTTTGCAAATGAGGGCAAATGACAAAATCCTTACAGTACAGATAGGCGAGATTCACTTGCGCTCATCTATGTGATAGAATCAAAATTAAGAGAGATTATTATGTTTGACAATCTGCGCGACCAGGCAAACTCGACTCCGTTTTATGAGGACCAGGCTCAATTCCAATCTGTGGAGCAGCCCAATCCGACTCCGCTCCACATTTCAAATCGGTTTCTAGGCATGTCTCCAATGCAACGCTTTATCATCGCGGTGATCTTGATGATAATGGTCTGTATGATAGGCGCTATGTTCTTGTTGGTAACAGGAAAAATCGGATTGTTTTAACAGTGATTTTATGATGCAGTGATTATGAATTTGTACAGCCTTAAGGGACGGAATTTTTTCATGATGGCTTTGGTATTTGCCTTTCAGCTCAAAAGTTAAGGGTATATAATCCAGCTCTACATAGATTGGTTCCAGGACATGAAGAATCGCTTTCCAAGAATTCAAGATGTAGTTCCGGTTTATGCTGTAATCTCATGCATGATTTATGGATGGACCTTGGTCCTTTTCTTCTGGAAACTTCCATCCTGGTTGCATTTCATGACTCTCTCACAAGTTTTTGGGGCTTTTTCTTATGGCATCCTTACGAACCTGCTTGAGAGCCTGATTGCTATAGGCGGGCTCCTTAGCCTTTGTGCGCTTCTTCCCTCGCGCTATCTGCGAGATAGCTTCGTTGATCGCGGATCGACAATAACGATTATCGCACTCGGCTCGGTGATGTTATATCAATATCAATTTAGGGCGGTGCGATTCGATTTCGCGAACGATATCCGGCTTTGGTTTATTGTGACTGTTTTTGCAATTCTACTGTTTGTTTTTCTAGTGGCAAAGATCGGGTTCTTAAAGTCGGCGATCATGAATATTTCTGATCGATTGATCATTTTCCTATACATATTTGTTCCACTATCAGTAATTTGTGTACTGGATGTTATCATAAGAAATCTGAGCTGAGGCAAAGATGTCATCACCAATCAGTAGACGTGAACTTCTAAAGATGCTAGCCTTTTTTTCTGCAGGGGCTGCTGCATCGTGGACGACCGCCCGTTTTCTGCCTGCATCTTTTTCCAATTCAAATAGTAGGCCCAATATCATCTTTATAGTTACGGACACCACTTCTGCCACAAACCTATCTTTATATGGATATCCTCGTCAAACAACGCCAACTCTGGAAAAATTTGCAGGACGGGCAACGGTTTATCATTCCCACTATTCCGGGGGAAGCTTTACAACGGCAGGCACGGCCACTCTGCTGACAGGAATGTATCCATGGAGCCACCGTGCGATCAACCAGATGGGGTTAGTTGATCAGAAAATCGTAGGGGAAAATGTATTTGATTTGATAGGCGACGGATATTATCGTTTTGCCTTCACACAAAACATGGCAGCAGATGTTCTCTTAGGGCAGTTCTATCGCGATATCAACCAACACCTCCCCACCACATCCTTCAGTGTAAGACCCGACACGTTAATGGGCGACAGATTCAAGGATACTGCAATAGCGCTTAACGCATACGACGATTTCCTATTTGACATGAAAAACGATCCGGGGATTCCCGGTTCGCTCCTCCTGGGACTAGCTTACAAAGCTTTCCATCTGAGAAGGGAAGAATCCTATCGCTATGGTTACGCAACATATCCATTAGGACTCCCAATACGGAAAGATGTCAGTCTTGCCTTTCTAAACGAAACAGTTTACGACGGCTTGAAATCTGAGGTAAGCGACCTATGGAAACAGCATTCGCCCTTCTTCGCTTATTTCCACTTATGGTCTCCTCACGAGCCTTATGCGCCAAACAAGGCTTTCATGAATCTTTTCAAAAAAGACACCTTCAAACCCATTGACAAGCCTGTCGCGCTTATGAATTCGGGAATATCAACATCGGAACTCAACACTCAACGTTTATACTATGACCGTTATATAGCCAATGTGGATGATGAGATCGGGAAATTGTTGGATTTCATCGAGCAAGCAGGATTATTTGAAAACAGCTACATTATTTATACATCAGATCACGGGCAAATGCATGAGCGCGGAATATTTGGCCATGTTAACCCATATTTATATGAGCCACTGATTCACATCCCTCTCATGATTTCAGCGCCTGGCCAAAATGTCCGCCACGATATATATACGCACACTAGTAGCACTGACGTTTTACCGACTCTCGCAAACATTGCTGGTAGAGAAATGCCTGCGGGAGGTGTCGGGAGAATATTGCCCGATCTTGGCGGTACGGAGGATAATGGACGCAGTATTTTCTCCGTTGAAGCGAAGACTAATTCAGCATTTGCCCCGCTTACCAACACAACGATTGCAATGATAAAGGGCGATTATAAGTTAATCTATTATAAGGGCTATGACGGATACGATGATGTCTTCGAACTCTATAATTTGAGTGAAGACATTGAAGAGATGCAAAATTTAATATCCAAAAATCCATCCAATTTGGCAAGTCTAAAAGATGAATTATTACAGAGCTTGGCAGCTGCGAATCGCCCCTACGAGAAAAAACAATAATCGCTGAGCTTCATAACAAACCCGGTTGTCCTTCTGCTGGTTCTTCTTCCCCATTGAGTTGAGCACCTACGCGCTTTAAATCTTCGGACGCAATGCGCGCCACTGAGGCGACATAATCACCCTCCTGCGGTTTGATTAGATGAACGCCCTTGGTGGCACGTCCGGATTGCTTAACATCCTTAACCTTCAAACGTAAGACAACGCCGTTTGCGGTGATGATCGTTAAATCGTCATCCATCTGTACTACGCGCGCCGCGGCGATCTTGCCAACTTCATCGAAGGCTTTTTGGTCAATTGTCGCAATGCCGTGCGTAGCGCGCCCCTTCGGTACATAATTCTTCAACGGGGTTTGTTTACCAAAGCCGCCTTTGGTCACGACCAGAAGCGAACCGTCCTTATTAACCACATCCATGCTGGTAACCAGATCACCCTCGGCCAGTCGAATGCCTTGCACGCCGGCGGCTTGTCGCCCCATGGAGCGGATCTTCTCTTCGCTGAAACGTAATGCTCGTCCTTGCTCAGTGACGAAGATCACTTCATCTTTGCCAGAGGTTGGGCGCGCCCAGCCCAGAGTGTCGCCGTCTTCAAGGTTCATGGCGATCAAACCTGAGGGGCGGACAGAATCGAATTCTTCCATATTCACGCGCTTGACTTTGCCTCGTGCCGTCGCGAGCACACAATATCCATGTGCAGAAAAATCTGAAACCGCGATGGCGGCGGTGACGCGTTCATCCGCGTCCAGCGATAAGACATTGACCAGCGGAATCCCTTTCGCGGCGCGATCTGCGTCGGGGATTTGGTAAACCTTTTCGCTGTAGACTTTGCCCTTATCGGAAAAAAACAGCATCGAGTCCAAAGTGCGAGCGGGGATGAGCATCACGACTTCATCCTCCTCTTTGGTCGTGTGCCCCATGACACCGCGCCCGCCGCGCCCCTGCAAACGGAAGGCGGCTGACGCCACGCGCTTGACATATCCACGTTCGGTAAGACTGATCAACACAGCTTCATCCTGAACGAGGTCCGCTTCTGTGAGTTCTTCTTTTGCATCCGAAGCGATGCGCGTGCGGCGGTCATCGCCGTATTTCTCGGCAAGTTCCTTCAGGTCGGTCTGAATCAATGCAAGGATTTTCTTTGGGTGAGCCAGCAAGTCTTCCAAGGAAGCAATCTGCTCTGACACCTGCTTATGCTCTTCTTCGATCTTCCAGCGTTCGAGCGCGGCGAGACGCCGCAGTTGCATATCCAAAATGGCCTGCGCTTGAAGCTCACTGAGCTTGAAGCGCTTGACCAAGTTTGTTTTGGCAATATCGGCATCCTGTGATTCGCGAATGGTTTTGATGACCGCGTCGAGGTTGGCAAGCGCCAGCAGATAACCATCAAGAATATGCAAACGCGCCCTAGCTTTTGCGAGATCAAAGTTCGAACGCCGGACGACCACGGTCTGGCGATGCTCAATGAAAATCTGCAAAGCCCGCTTGAGCGGAAGCGTGCGCGGCTCACCATCCACTAGCGCCAACATCTGCACCCCGAATGTGGACTGTAAGGCCGTGTACTTATAAAGTTGGTTAAGCACCTTCTTGGGCTGTGCGCCGCGTTTGAGTTCGATGTAAATGCTCATGCCGCGCTGATCCGACTCATCGCGCAGGTCAGCGATTTGATCAATCTTGTCTTCGCGCACTAGTTCCGCGATACGCTCAATCAACGTTGTCTTATTGACCTGATACGGAATCTCAGTAATGATAATTTCATGCTTGCCGCTTTTGGCTTCTTCGATATGCGCCGTGCCGCGCACGACGATGCGGCCACGCCCCGTTCCATACGCAGATTCGATTCCTTCGCGGCCGACGATGATGCCGCCCGTTGGAAAATCCGGACCGGAGACGTACTTCATCAATTCTTCGACCGAAACCTCGTCCATCTCATCGTATTTATCAATCAGAAAAATGATAGCATTGGTCAATTCGCGCAAATTATGCGGCGGGATATTGGTCGCCATGCCCACGGCGATGCCAGAGGCGCCGTTCATCAAAAGGTTTGGGATGCGAGCAGGCAGAACCAACGGTTCTTCAAGAGAGTCGTCAAAGTTGGGACCGAAGTCAACGGTATCTTTATCGATATCAGCAAGAAGTTCTTCAGCCAATTTATGGAGACGGGCTTCGGTATAGCGCATGGCGGCCGGCGCGTCGCCGTCTATCGAGCCGAAGTTGCCTTGGCCGTCCACCAATAAATAACGCATGGAAAAATCCTGCGCCATGCGTGCCATGCTTTCATAGACCGCCGCGTCGCCGTGCGGGTGATATTTACCGAGCACCTCACCCACAATCCGAGCCGATTTCTTGTATGACGAATTGGAGCGAATTCCCATATCCTGCATTGCATACAAAATACGGCGGTGAACGGGCTTTAAGCCATCGCGGGCATCGGGAAGGGCACGCGCTACGATCACACTCATCGCATAATCGAGATAAGCCGAGCGCATTTGGGCGTCAATGTCTACTTGTTGAATGTTTCCGATGTCCATAGAAATTCCTGTTCAGCGGCATAAAAAGACACGAAGGCTGGTTTTTGACTTCGTGTCCATTAGATGAAGCGAATACACCGAATAGATACAATTATACCACCTCGACTCTATTTGGAAAACAAAAAAAACTCGCCTTTCAGCGAGTCTTTTTCGATGCCGAAGGAGGGACTTGAACCCTCACGACCTTGCGGCCACTAAGCCCTGAACCTAGCGCGTCTGCCAATTCCGCCACTTCGGCTTGCGAAACGTATTTTATCCGAAAAAAGCCTTTTGTCAACCGGAGCACGAATTCATAACTTATACATTACCTGCCCATAGCTTTTTCATCCAAACGTAATGCTGTTAATTTAGAATCATGGGTAACAGACTGAACAAAATAGCGACGCATTGCTCATCGCGAATTCCCTTTCAAGACTGTATGGTAACTTCATTACAGTCCTGTAGGGAAATGTATCCTTTTTCCAAAATAATCGTTATATTATGTAAAGAAAGGAGTTACCTATGTTCATAATTATTGGTTCCATCTGTATCTTGTTCTTGCTCGCTCTAGCCGGTGCGAACTTTCTCGTGGACAACATCAGCCCGGACGAGTTGAACAACATGGGCATCGAAAGGAAAGTCTGATGGACGATACCCAATCCGCCTAACCCGACGCGAACCCAAAACGCGTCGGGTTTTTATTTTTATTAGGAATCCGCATTACTGCTATCAAGCGAGTATAATTGGCGAAGAACTTCACTGGAGCCTCATAGTGGATTTTTCGTTGTCCCCCGAACATGAAATGATAGAAAAAACAGTACGCGATTTTGCACAGAAAGAAGTCGCGCCTGTCATTAAAGAATTTGACCGGAAACAGGAACCGATTCCGTGGTTGCTGAAGCGCATGGGCGAACTCGGTATTCTCGGTCTGCCGTTCCCTATTCGTTATGGCGGTCAGGGCATGGATTATCTTTCGCTGGGCCTCGCCTGCGAAGAACTCGAAGCGGTGGATACCCACCTCCGCGTGATCATGTCAGTGCATGTGGGCTTGTGTGCCATGACCGTCTTTCAATGGGGAACCGAAGAACAGAAGCAAAAATTTCTCGTGCCATTAGCGAAAGGTGAAAAGATCGGATGCGGCGTTTTTACAGAACCCGACATGGGCTCCGATGTGGCCGCGATGAGAACCTCCGCAAAGCGCGACGGCGATCATTACATTTTCAATGGCGAGAAGATGTGGATCTCGCTCGCCTCCAAAGCGGACCTCGCGCTGGTCACCGTTAAAACAAATTCATCTGCATCCAAGCCTTCTGATGGACTCTCATCCTTCATCGTTGACCTTTCAACCAAAGGCGTGACGCGCGGCGACATTCATGGCAAGCTGGGCGTACGCGCCGGTGTGACAGGCTGGATCAACTTTCAGGATGTGAGAGTTCCGGTTGCGAATCGAATCGGCGAAGAAGGCGAGGGATTCAAGATCACGATGTCGGCTTTCGATCACGGACGTTATACAGTCGCATCCGGCGCGACGGGAATCATCCGCGCTTGCTTGGAAGCCAGTGTAAAATATGCCAAGACGCGCACCACGTTTGGTGAGCCAATTGCAGAGCATCAACTCATTCAAGAGAAGATTGCGAAGATGTCGCAGGATTACGAGATTGCGCGCTTGCTTAATTTGCAATCCGGTTGGATGCAAAACATGGGCAAACGTTGTACGCGTGAGACATCGTTTGCAAAGAAGTATGCAACGGAAGCATCTTTCAGCGCAGCGAATGAAGCGATTCAAATCCACGGCGCGTATGGATTTTCAGATGAGTATGATGTGGAACGTTATCTGCGCAACTCCAAAGGTGCGGTGATCTACGAAGGTAGTTCTGAAATCCAAACGCTGATCCAAGCAGGTTACGCATTGGGCGAACGAAGCGATAAGCCGTTGCGATGCGAATTGCCTGCATACGATGAAGCTTTTTGGCAAGCATAAAAAAAGGAAAATAAGATGTTGGATTTTCAATCGGTTCGAGAACAGGAAGTTACAATACAAGATTTGGTCAAAGGCTTGACCAAAGACGATCTGCGCCGCGAACTCAATGAGATGGTTGACGAGATTCAGCGCCGCATTGCCAACGCTACAGACGTGGATGTTGTCTTTGAGCCTGTTGACCCGGATGCCAATGATCCACATGCCCAGGAGGGCGAAGCCAAGCTGCCATGGACGCTCGGTCATGTCATTGTGCATTTGACAGCTTCGATGGAAGAAGCAGCCTCCATTTCGCAGGAACTGGCGCGCGGCGTGGAATATCATGGACGTTCACGATCGGAAGTTCCGTTCCGGCAAGTGAAGACGATCGCTTTCTGCCGCGCCCGGCTGGAAGAATCGCGGCGCATGAGTCTCGCCGCCTTCGATATGTGGCCCGATGCACCGCATCTCGATAACACATACTCGCTCGCGCTTGGCGCTCCACCCTACACAGCGATTTCGAGATTCGCCTTGGGGCTGAAGCATGCTTCGGATCATCTCGAGCATATCAGCAAGATCTTGCAGCAGGCAAAGGAAGTGGCAACAGGGTAAATTGTTGGCGAAACGATAAGTCATGGATCAAATTCAAGAAAAAGCAAGTCGCATATCTTGGAAAACACTTCCAATGTCGGCAGTTATAAGCGACTCGCATTTGAACGATGTTTTACAGAATCGGGATTTGAAAAGATTACTTACGGTATCCTTCCACATCAAATGGAAGATAAATAGAAATCAGGAAGAATATCGAAATACTGATGACAATTATGATCTTGATTTTTTATCCTTTCTAGTAGACAATTTTCTTTTAGGAATATAAGAAAAATCAATTTGTCCAAATCTCAAATTACATCCAACACAAATCTAGGAGGAAGTTTTGAAAATCATTGCCTGCATCAAACAAGTCCCGGACTCGGAAGCGAAAATCAAAGCCGAGAAGGGGCAAGTGTCGTGGGGGGAATCGCCGCTGGTCATCAATCCTTTTGATGAGTACGCCGTCGAAGGCGCGCTTCAACTGAAGGAAGCCAATAGCGGAACGGTCACCGCATTGTGCATCGGGCCCGAGTCTGCCAAGGAAGCACTCAAGCATGCGCTTGCCATGGGTGCGGATGAAGCCGTCCTCGTCTCGGACGCGGCACTCAACGCGCTCGACACGCAGGGCGCAGCGCGCGTCCTGGCCGCGGCTATCAATAAAATTGGCAGCGCGGATATCGTCACGTTTGGACGTCAAACGCTGGATGATGGTTCGGGACTCACCGCCGCGCAAACAGCGCGCGTCCTCGGCTGGCCGATGCTCGGGTTGGTTGGGCATATCAAAGTCGAGGTGGGAAGCGTGCAAGTCGCGCGCATCATTGAAGAGGGACGGCAAAACGTCAAGGCAAAATTGCCGGTTGTTATGAGCCTCGTCCAAAGCATCGGTGAGCCGCGCTATCCATCGTTCATGGGAATCCGCAAGGCATCCAAAGCGAACATCCCGGTCTGGTCATTAAGCGACCTCGGCATCTCTACGCCATCTGTGTTCGTGACCCGCGTCGAACTGATCACGCCGCCCAGTCATGAAGTGGTTTGCGAAATCATCAAAGGCGACGGCCCTGCGCAAATCGCTGAAACATTGGCCGATAAAATCTTGGCGGAGAAAGTGCTATGAAAACCTTTGTTTACATTGATCACTTCAAAGGCGAAGCTCAGCCTGCTTCATGGGAAGCGCTTGGCGTTGCAAAAAGTTTTGGAAGCGCAAGCGCAGTCATCTTTGGTTCGGGATTGGACGCACTGGTCAAGACCGCGTTTGAATTTGGCGCAGACGAAGTGCTCCTTGCGGATGATCCTGCTTTAGTGGATTACCGCGTGGAAACTTTTGCTTCCACGTTATCTGCGCTCGCTTCTTCCCTGACGCCGGATTTGATCCTGTTCCCGACCACGGCGCGCACCCGCGAACTTGCCGCTATGTCCGCCATTGATTTGAATTCCGGCGGATTGATTGACCTGACTGGTTTATCACTTGAAGGCGATAAACTGGTTGCGACGCGTCCGATCTACGAGGGCAAGCTGAACGAGAAAGTTGTTTGTTCTGGCAAACCTGTCATTGCGACATTACGTGCGCGCGCTTTCCCGCGTCCGGCTCAAGATAAATCAAAGAGCGGCACTGCGACAAAAGTCGAAGCCAAGACTGATTCGCTTACCACTATCGAGGGCTACGAAGTTGCCGAAGCTGTTGTCAGTGTTGCTGACGCGGGCGTCATCATCTCAGGCGGACGCGGCGTGAGCAACAATCCATCGCTGACTCCGCCCGCGGGCCTGGATGAAAAGCAAGCCGAAGTCTGGCGCGCCCAACAAGGCTTCAAACTGATCGGTGAATTAGCAACCGTGCTTGGCGGCGCGGTCGGTGCGTCACGCGCCGCAGTCGATGGCGGATATATTCCTTATGCTCATCAGGTCGGTCAAACCGGCAAGGTTGTCGCGCCTGATTTGTATATCGCCTGCGGCATTTCCGGCGCAATCCAACATATTGTCGGCATTCGATCCGCCAAACTGGTAATCGCCGTCAATAAAGATGCCGAAGCGCCGATCTTTAAGGTTGCTCGCTATGGCGTGGTTGGAGATTTGTTCGAGGTTGTTCCCGCGTTGACCACGGCATTTAAAAAGAAGATGGGCAAATAGCCCCACCCTCTCCACCTCTTTACGGCGCGTCCCCCATTTTCAAAAAGAAAATGAGGGAGGCTGGGTAGATATAATAAAAACAGGGTTGCTTCTCAGCAACCCTGTTCGTTGGAAAAACAATGATTCTTACGAGATCAAGGTGACGTTGGCGGCCTGCAAACCCTTTGGCCCTTCCTCGATGGAAAACTCTACTTTCTGCTCAGGTTCGAGCTTGCGATAACCTTCCATCTGCAACGCAGTGAAGTGGACAAATACATCCTCTCCACCTTCGCGCCCGATGAAGCCATATCCTTTGGTAGCATTGAACCACTTGACAGTGCCAGTATAACGTTCGGACATCTTACTTTACTCCTGCTGAAAAATTTATCCCGTTCACATCAGATGATCACGGGACGTGGCAGCAAGATTATCATGTCCGTTTGCGCGTGTCAAGCCTGAAATTAATTTTTTTGCGAAGGGTTGCATAACGCGATGTCAAATGAATCCAAGGCGGCGACCAACGCGTCTGATATCGCGCGTTACGGATAACGTTCCGCATCTCATCCGAACCTTCGAATGGCTCCAACAAAACCAGTGATCTTCCCAACTCAAACGCGGCGTGTGCATCCGATCCGACAGTGCCGGCGACGTTATATTTTTTTGCGAACTCCATGGCGCTTCGATTAAACACCGGACGCATGCACCGCGAGTTATAAACTTCGATGGCATCCACCAGTGGAAGGATTTCCAACAAATCCTTTTCATCCCATCCACCCCTCCGAAACTCATCGAAGGGATGCGAAACACTGATAAACGCGTTTTGTTCCCGCAAATGTCGAATTGTTTCCTGCGGCGAAAGCCCCGGCAGAATTTCCTCCGTCACAAACGAGGCCAAGATTTCCCCGCGTGTCGTCATAATTTCTTCGCCTAGAATGACAAGTTTAGGATCGATAGACTGAGCTACAATCGCTCCTGCAATCGTATTGTGATCCGTCACGATGACGCGATCAATCCCTTTGCGTTGGCACGTATGCACAAGTTTTGGCGGAGGCATGAGCGAATCCTTCGAGAAAACCGTATGACAATGAAATTCAACGCGCAACATAGCCACGATTTTACCTGCAAAGAGGTTTCCCCGAATTCATATTTTCGTTATAAAATCAGAACATATGGTTGAGGATAAGCGATTTTACCAAAAGCCCGGGTTCAAAAGCCTAATCCTGGGGATTTTGCTGCTTGGTATTTATGGGTATGAATATATGTATCACGGCGGCATCGTAAACATACCGGGAATCGTATTCGACCTTGTTTTGCTATTTTTCCTGGTTCAAATATCGATCGCCTTCTCTGCTCAATTTGTGCTTCCCATCCATAAGCGCGGCGACCGCTTGAAGGTGATTGAACGATTATGGCTTCACGCAATGGGCGGACATGGCCCGGCCATCTTTGTGAAAAATGGCCGTCTGGTGGAAAGCAAAGGCGAGAGCGAGAAAAAAGGCCCCGGCGTTCTGTGGCTGGATACTGCCAGCGCAGTCGTGACACGCACCGACACGTCTCTTAAGAATTTCCTAGGGCCCGGTGTACACTTTACAGATGCAGACGAAAAGATCGCCAGCGTCATAAGTCTGCATACGCAAAGCCAAAGTCTTGGGCCGGAGAAAAATGATGATCCTTTCAAGCCAGCCAAGGATTATGCATCCGAAGAAGAATACAAGAAAGTTCATGACGGCCAAGTTGCAGTGAGAGCCATCACGCGCGATGGGATCGAAGTTGTGCCAAACATCAGTGTGACGTTTAAGATCAACGCGGCACCTGCCAAGGGAAAGGCAAAAGGGTCGAGGTTTGGTTTTGATCAGGAGGCAGTGGAAAAAGCCGCCCGCGGAGAAGGAATCAACGCCGGCTCCGGCAAGGAAGAGCCAAGGCATGTGGCGTGGAATCAAATCCCGGCTTTGATCGCAGCTGACTTATGGCGAGAGTATCTGAGTAAGTTCACGCTGAACGAGTTATTTTCGGCGAGCCTTAGATCGCCATCCGCTGTCCCACAGCCAGAACCGCCGGCAGACGAAGGTTATGGGCCGCTGCATCCTATCCCGATTCGGGTTGGCTTTTTATCCAGGCTACTCAGGAGATTCAATAATTCATTCGAAAAGCGGTTGAAGGAACTTGCCCCGGAAGAAGCGCCGGAAAGCAAATCCGTTGCCGTGCACGACAACAAAAAGAAAATCGCTGAATCTAAACCGCAGACTGCGCTCCAACTCATCAATCAGATGATAAAAGCGCGCATGACACAAGCAAGTGTCCCTGTGCTGGATGAAAGCGGGCAACAACTAGAAGGGTTTTATATTAGCAAAGAATTCAAAACGCTGAGCGAACGCGGGATTAAGGTCTATAGTGTGAGTGTCAACAACCTGCGTTTCAATGAGGATGTTGAGAACCAACTTGTTAAACAATGGAACACAAATTGGCTTGAGAACGCCAGAGCAGACCACAACCGTGTTGATCGATTGAAACTAATTTACAGCGAAAATGGATGTCAAAAGGCGCGCAAAGAGCACGCCTCGACATTAAGTAAAGCGGTGAATAATCCGCCCGATGTCGCCTCAGCGGTCAAGATATTATTGCAACAAGTTCAAGCTGAGATCAGGCAAGATGACCGTCTGCTCGCCCGCATCAAGACTGAGCTTCAAGATATGGACGAGATCACCAAATGTCTGGAGTCGAAAGAGCTATGAACACAAAGGGCGACAGGATAGAAAAGGCTCCATCGGCATGGAGTTTAGAAGTCAAGCGCTTCAAAGAATTGTTCAATCGTTGGCTGGATTATTATATAGATAAGTTTTTTGATTTATCCATCGATGGGCCAGATTATCGTTCAAGAAGAGTGTTTCTCCTTCGATTAGCTTTTATTGTCATAGGACTCATCACTGAGATTCTGCTATTCGGCGTTTCGAATGTATTCTTAGGGAAAGAAGCCCAACCATCTGCCGGTTTCCTGTCATTAGTCATTGTTACAATCTTGGCTTTTTTCCGTCTGCTCTTCATCCTGTTGATCCCAATGTACGTTGCCATTGAGATGGGAGGAAACTATATTACCGATATTTTTGAACTAGAGGATCCTGGTGTTGCCTGGAAGTTCATCAACGAAATATCGCTCGGCGGCGCCAGCGAGGTACTTCATATCCGCGATGGAAAGATCGCCGAGGCAGACAGGGATTCGCCCATCGTTCTGATTGGTGGGCCAGGCCGAGTCGAAGTGGAGTTTGATACTGCAGTTCTCTTTGAAAAGCCCGACGGCACACCGCATGTTATCGGACCGGCAGACATGAAGACAAAAACGCTTGAAGGATTTGAACGCCTGCGAGAACCCATCATCAACCTGCGCGATCAATATATTGGATATACCGCCTCTGACGCGATCTCGGTTGAAAACCGCAGCCTTGATGGAATACCCATCAGCGCAAAAGATGCGCGTGTGGTATTCAGCATTCACCGCAGTAATGGTTCAGATTCACAAAAGCCGGAAAAAGAAAAGCCTTTCCTGTATGATCCGCAAAGTGTTCTGGATTTGATTTATCAACAGTCCGTCCAAGTGTTGCAAGGCGAACATCCCTCCGGTGAGCCGGGCGCATGGACGAATATGATGCGCGGTATGGTCAGCGGTGAGATCGGCTCCTTTATGAGTCAGAACAAGCTATCAGAATTTCTCGCCAGCATCAGCACGCCGGAGATCGAGGCGCTGGAACACCGCGAAGACACGATCCTAGTACAGACTTTACAATATTCGAATCAATTGCCAGACACCGAGCCGCAAGACTTCACCAAACCAAATTTTCATCCGAGAACTGAGTTAACCGATCGCTTCATGAAATACACGGACGGCTTTTCTAAACGCGCCAACGAGCGCGGCATGGACCTTCATTGGATCGGCGTCGGCACATGGAAACCAGCCAACGATGTGATTAACGTGCGTCATCTGGAAGCCTGGCGGCTCAATCTCGACAACGCCATGCATTCCAGCGATGAAGCGCTGGAACAAGCGATGGAAGAGGCTTATCTCACTGAGACACTACGACTGATAAAAAATGTTCCATTGGATGCCTTCAAGGAATGTCGGGTGAATCTTATTGAAAAGGAAAAATGTATTGAGTCTCTCCTGCAGAGTTTTTGGGAGCAGATGGGTAATGTGTTGGATGCCTATTACGCCAACAATACACACAATAACGATGTAGATCAACTCGAAAAAGCGATCCTGAAGATCGAAAAACTTCTCAAAATTCCCGGTGGTCAGCACATGGTTGGTGGAGGTAGTTTGAGCAAAGTCAAAACCAAGCCCGCCTCCAATATTCCGGAAGACGCACCTCCTGCACCTGCTTCAAAATCAGAAGATCAGCAATATCGCGCCTTGCTTTCAAAACTGGACGGCAGCTATAAAGTTGTCGAAGCCATGATTGCAAACGAGCAAAGACGTTATCCAGCATTGACGCGCGAAGAAGCCATTGTGCATATCATCAAACGCATGGAACGTTATGGTAGGTAAAAATCCCATGCCATCCAATCCCCTAATCTCTCAATCAGCAGAAATTGCACGCGCGCTTCAAATCAATATTCCCATTGTCGCGCTTGAGTCAACGGTCATCACACATGGACTCCCCTACCCACAAAACATTCAACTCGCGCAGGATATGGAAGCCACGATTCGAGCTGAAGGTGCAACGCCTGCCACCATCGCTTTGATCAACGGAAAGATTCGCATCGGCCTCACCGGCGACGAATTGGCGAGGCTTGCCGAAGCCAAATCTCCGCTGAAAGTGAGTCATCGCGACTTTGCGACCGCCATCGTTAAAGAACTCACCGGTGGAACGACCGTTGCAGGCACGATGCTGGCCGCGCAGCAAGCCGGCATCAAAGTATTCGCAACCGGAGGCATCGGGGGTGTGCATAAAGAAAGTGCCTTTGATATTTCAACGGACCTTAAATCGCTGGCTGAAATTCCGATGATCGTGGTCTGTGCTGGGGCAAAAGCGATTCTCGATTTGCCTGCCACGCTGGAATATCTGGAAACGATGGGCGTGCCGGTGGTCGGTTATCAAACGGATAAGTTCCCGGAGTTCTACTCGCGCGACGGGAATCTGGATGTCAGTGTTCGATTGGATTCGCCGCAGGAAATTGCGGCGTTCGCACTATCGCATTGGTCGCTCGGTTTGCGAAGCGCGGTATTAGTGACAGACCCCATCCCAATAACGGATGCCATTCCCAAGTCGGAGATGGAACCGATCATTCATCAAGCATCCAAAGAAGCAACAGAAAAAAAGATTCACGGTCAGGTGTTGACGCCGTTCCTGCTTCAACGAATCAATGAGTTAACCAATGAACGATCCCTGCGAGCCAATCTGGCTTTATTGTTGAACAATGGGCATCTCGCCGCGCAAATTGCAAAAGTAATAGTAAGCAACCAACAACAAAGGATGATTTAGAAATGGAAAACAGATTCACGCTTAGTGATGTAATCCCTACAACCCCCGAACAAATTTATAAAGCTTGGCTTTCAACAAAAGGACATAGTGAGATGACTGGAAGCCCAGCGAAGGTCGCACCGCGCGTCAAAGGAAGTTTCACGGCGTGGGACGGATATATCACCGGCAAAACATTAGAATTGAAACCTTATACTCGTATCGTTCAAGCATGGCGGACAACAGAATTCCCAGACGGCAGTCCTGATTCCCGAGTGGAGATTTTGCTTGAATCAGTTAAAGGCGGAACGAAGATCACGATACTTCACTCAGACATTCCCTCGGGTCAAGCGGACGATTACAGACAAGGTTGGCAGGACTTCTATTTCAAACCGATGGAAAGTTATTTTTCAAAATAGAAACAAATCTAACGCAAATAGGCAAAGCGTAAAACGCAATTGGGTTTTACGCTTATTTTTTCGTACCCAATAATTCTTGCACTAATTGGTCGGGTATTTGGACAGTGACAATTTCCCCTCGCACGGTGGTCGCGCTGTTAGCCTTGATCCATTCTTCAATAGTAATTTTGCGTCCTTTGATTTCCTTGACCTTTGCGCGAATTTCCAAATCAACATCGAGAGGCGTAGGCTTGAGATAATCCACGTGCAAGGACGCGGTCAGGAAACGAAAGGCGGGCTCGCTATTCATTGAGCGATTCTCATCGCGATATGAAGCGGCGGCGGCTGTGCCCGTGCCATGACAATCAAGCAGAGAGGCGAGCAATCCACCATACACATAACCGGGAATAGCGATATGGTATGGCTTCGGTCGAAAATGACAGACTGATTCGGCTCCATCCCAGTAGCTTTTGATTTGATGTCCATATTCGTTGAGCCGCCCACACCCATAACAATGAGCCATAGAATCGGGATAGTAGTCTTGAAAAGATTTGTCGGGCATGATTATGGTGTTCCTGTAGAAAGTGGAGTCTTCCGAGCAGTTGGAGTGGACGTTGTGGCCAAAGCAGGCGTAGCAATCGGAGAGGGCGGTGGATTGCCTCGCACGATAAAACGGCCAACCGTTTTCCAATCTTCGCCCACAAAAATCTGCACTTCATAATTACCAGGCAACCATTCATAAGGTGCGGGATTCCACTCAGTAAAGCCATAACCGCCAGTTGCCCCATCCCACGGCTTGGTTTCCAAATGAACCTGCACTCCATCGCGGTACCAGATGCCCGTCCATTGTACGCCGGGCGACATTTTGTCATAAGAGAATATTGCATACATATGACCAACAGGATTTTGAAATAGCGTCGCCGGCGAAATGGCTGGATATTTGTTTCCGCTCGTAGTAAATTGAATCGAAGAAAACACTGCCTGGGGGTTGGGAGTCACACTACTTTGAAATAAAGCCAATACTGGGAGCGGCAAAAATGGCGTGGATGTGGGAGTAAAAGTCATAGTCTGTGCCGGCGTGGTTGTGATGGAAGGTGTTAATGTGATGCTAGGTGTAAGCGTAATCGTGGGTATCGGCGTGATGGAAGGCGTCAACGTAATAGTCGGTGAGGGTGGAAAATATTCATACGCAACCGGCTCACCAAATATAGGCAACGCGATGGCGAGGAGCACCAATATCACAGCTAGCCCAAGCAAACGCCATCCAGCCGCGATGCGCTGGCGGCGGAGACGAAAGAATGTCAATCGGCGTGCGGATTGGATATCATGAATTCCGCTCCATATAACGATCAGCGCAATGACGCCCAAGATCACAGCGATTGCGATGAAGCCAGACTGAATATCCATGCGCGGCATTATACATCGTGTTGAAGGTTATAGGTTGCATGATTATTAGGATTGGTGTCAATAGTGCTATTGAGGGTCGAAGGTTTTGTGGTAAAACAGACACATGAATGAATTGGTCTTTCTCAAACTCGGCGGCTCTCTCATCACAGACAAGACTCGGCCTTACTCGGTTCGGCTCGATAAATTATCCGCTCTTGCAAATGAAATTCATTCGGCTCTTTCCGAAGCTCCGAATCTGCGTCTCGTTTTGGGCCACGGATCCGGCTCCTTTGGACATTTTGCCGTTAAAGAACATTTGGCCCCCTATCTTCTTCCCCAAAATTCTGCAAATTTGGCCGAAAAGAAAGAGGAAGGCTATTGGCGCGGTTTTGCCGAGGTTTGGTATCGCGCTACGCAGCTCAATCGTTACGTCGTCGAAGCCTTACATGAAGCAAGTATTCCCACAATGGCGATCCAGCCTTCTGCATCCATCGTTTCAAAAAATGGAGCAATTAAGAATTGGGAGTTATCACCGCTCGGGTCAGCACTGGAAGCAGGTATCGTTCCGGTTATCTACGGCGACATGGTATTCGATTCAGTTAAAGGTGGAGCCGTACTTTCAACCGAAGTGCTGATGTTTTATCTGGCGCATCGCCTCAAACCGAAACGCATTTTGCTGGCGGGGATTGAAGCGGCAGTCTGGGCTGATTTTCCGGCACGCCAGCAGAGGGTCGAGAAAGTGACGCCGTCATCGTATAAAAAATTAGCAGATAAAGTTGGCGGCTCGCACGGCGTGGACGTGACTGGTGGAATGAAATCCAAAGTCGAAGAGATGTTATCGCTTGTGGAACAAATTCCAAATTTGATTGTGCAGATTTTTTCAGGCGAAGAGTCGGGAAATATTGAACGCACATTGAATGGTGCCGCATTAGGCACCATAATTACATCGGATAAATCTTTCTGAAGCCTCGCCAGCATTCACGAACTAATGAATTCCTGAGCAAGATCAGCTAAGATTTTTCCACTGAAACTATTCAAGTAAACCCCCCACGCGGTTTAGTTCCTCCCCTACCACACACCTGGCAACAGCCGATAGCGCACACGTCGGGCGTACTCTTTGTAACCCGGCAGTTCCTCTCTCAACATTCGGTCTTCAAGTGCGGTGCGAATAACAAGCAAGGTGGCGAGAGCTGCTCCGGGCACAAGCGCCCACCACGATCCTAGGATAAGGGCAACGCAGAGGAAAAATGGAATCATGGACGCGTACATCGGGTGGCGCACATAACGGTACGGACCGGTGGTAATAACTTGCTGGTCCCGATCAGCCTGAATACGCACAAATCGCGAAAGGTAGGCATTCGTTCTGGTAACCCACAACAGCCAGATTGCACAAGAAATGAAACCGAGCACTCCAAACACCTGTAGCGCGACCGGCATCTTCGTCCATCGGAACCGTCCTGCATCCAAAGCAGCGACGATTAATAGCCCGATAAGTGCGATTGTATATAGGCCCAAAATAATCTTATCCCATCCTTTGACATTCGACGCCATACGGCTGCGCTCCTCCAGCAACTCTGGCTCGTTCCGTATTGCCCATCTGACGAACCCCAGCAGCAAAACTAGGTAGAGGAAAATAAGTATCCAAGGACCCCTCCAATCCAACCTTCCAGCCAGCAGAAATAGAATACTGTCCATAATGACAGCTAGCGCAAGCACCTGGACCAATCGTGCAGCCCACTGCTTGAGTGATGACTTGTCATGATTGACTTGATTCGACTTTGTTGTGAACACGGTTCGCTTCCTTTGACGGACATGGATGTTCAACGTCGGACATTCCTACCTTCTATCATTGGAAAGTGACATCGGCAGGCATGCCGGGTTTGAGCTGACCTTGCGGATTGCTCACCGTCAGCTTGATGGCATACACCGTGGATGAGCGTCCCTCCA
>Ga0209039_10000808_pt1 | contig 30045 bp, 24 predicted proteins | sample BogFormECP12_OM1_FD_188238 | JGI IMG/M metagenome (GOLD analysis project Ga0209039, IMG submission 188238) | Bog forest soil microbial communities from Calvert Island, British Columbia, Canada - ECP12_OM1 (SPAdes) (version 2) | ecosystem: Environmental > Aquatic > Freshwater > Wetlands > Bog ... | reverse complement strand
GCCACAGTGTGCAATGGGCCATGCACCGTGTCGGATGGCTACGTGCTGCACCTTGGTTGGGTTATGTGCGAATGTAGTTTTTCAACAGGCTGTGAGGATGCGACCCTGCGCGACTTCGACCTTATCCCCGCCACAGCATAGGGGCAGCACGAAGCAGGCAAAGGGTCGCGTTGGCGAGTGGCTGCACGCTGCAAGGCGATACGGGAAAAGCATAATTTCATGCCTGTCCCCTATTCTTAACCACCAATTTAGTCTTCCTTGTAAATAACATATATGTTATAATAGGACCAGGGTGGAATGGGTAGTCGAATACTATAGGGATGCACAAGGAAGGGAGCCGGTCAGTGAATTTATTGATGCCCTGCCTGTCGGGACCCAGGCGAAGATATTCCGGCTGATCGATCTGCTGGCAAGATATCATGTTCTGCTTAAGGAACCCTACACGAAGCAGATAAAGGGCAAACTGAGAGAGTTAAGGGTAGTCGATGCCATGGGAAAAATTCGAGTACTCTACTTCGCGTACACGGGCAAGCGGTTCATCCTGCTCCACGGGTTTGTCAAGAAAACGGGAAAAACGCCCAGGCGCGACATCGATATTGCGGAGAATAGGATGCAGGATTACCTGAAGCAACACGGAGGTATGGGTAAATGAGAGGCAGAACGGTAAAGGAACATCTCAAAGAGAAAATGAAGGACCCCGGGTTTCAGAGGGCCTGGCGTGGATTGGATGAAGAATTCGAGGTGCTGGAGAGCATTATTAAAGCAAGAGAAAAGGCGGGTCTCACGCAAGAACAGCTGGCCAAAAGAATAGGTACGAAGCAGCCGGCCTTGTCAAGGCTTGAGCGGGGAGGGTTCAACAGGGCGACCGTGGAAACCTTGAGAAAAATCGCTGAGGCTCTCGACGTACGTCTGGTAGTCAGGCTCGAACCTAAAAAGCCACGCGCAAATGCAAGAGCGCGGTAAAGGGCAAAGAACTGCCCCCTCCCTCGTAGGCCGCGGCTGGCGCCTCGCTATTCATCCCGGTCGATGGAACGGCCCGCGACAAGGTGGCCCTCATACGGCACCTAGTCGAACTGAGCCAACGCGAAGGCGCTTCAGACCCCTCCAAGTTCGAGGTCATAGCATGCATCTCCGGGCGCGGGTTTGGCGTGCGCCGCCAAGACATGAGGAACCTCCTCCTCGACACCCGCGGTAAGGTGTTCACCTTTAAGACCCTCGACAAACTCGCAGACTGCACTCGCCTGCGGGATTTCGAATCTCTCTGAGTAGAACCGCCAAGGTAATCGGGAGGCGTAACTAGGGGCTTTGGCTCCCGCTGAGCCACTCCCCGCCTTCTCGCAATAGCGCAGTCGCAGTCGGCAGGGCAGCACGACGCGGGGAAAGGATGGGACTGGGCCGCGGCTTTACGCAGCAAGGCGATACGGGAAAAGCATAATTTCATGCCTGTCCCCTATCCCCTCTGAGCCCGGAGCATAGAAGGGCTAAAAAAGGTCCGGTCCCGCGGATGAGGTGGCCTGCAGAAGATGCCCGAGAGGAGGGACGAGGCGAATCTCCTCCCGGGGAGTGAGACGGTGCAGATCAGAAGATCGTCCTCCATTGTTTCTTGCAATTTGCGTGGTTCTTTGTATAATGAAAAGAAACCGGTGAGCGTGAGTCTGGTTCACATGGGGTATATTCGCATTAAGTATGTGGATGAACAAAAAAGGAGGGTTGGCTATGAAAAGGTCTGCAGTGTGTCTCTTTGCTCTTGCCTGTATCGTTTTACTCTTTGTCTCTTTTGCTTTTGCCGCAAACACCATTAAGGTGGGATTCGTCGATGCACTTTCAGGCCCGGCGGGCTATTGGGGCAACGACGAGCTCGACGGATTCAAGATGGTGGTCAATTCAGTCAATGCCAGCGGAGGGGTCTTGGGCAGAAAGATCGAGTACGTGACAAGAGACGACAAGTGGACGCCAGCTCTTTCTCTCGCAATGGCAAAAGAGTTGGTGATGAGGGAGAAGGTCGATATGCTGATCGGCACATCCGGTAGCGCCAGTGCCCTCGCGGTGAGCGACTTCGCCAAGACGGAGAAGATCCCCGTGTTTGTCTATGCCAAGAGCGCCAAGATTAGCGGGGAAAAGGGTCACCGATATGTTTTTGCCATGTCAGAGAACAGCGAAATGGCTGGCAGGGGAGCGGCCGCTGTCCTGGCAAAAAAACCGTACGTAAAGTACTGGATTGCAGGCGACGATTACGAGTTTGGACACACGCTCACTGAGTCAGTCTGGAACCATCTGAAAGCCCTTAACGGAAAGGCGCAACTCCTCGGGCAGACCTGGTGGAGGATGGGAGAAACGGACTTCATCCCCTACATCACGGCGATCATGTCTGCCAAGCCCGACTTTCTGATCATGGGCTCCGGCGGTTCCGGTATCATCGGCTTTCAGAAGGCCGCGAAAGCCACGGGTATGAACGACAAGATACCTTTCTACCAACACACCGCTATTGACTACACGTTACTTGCTCCACTTGGCCCCGACGGGCCGGAGGGGGTCGTGGGAACGGCGAGCTATCTCTTCTACTATCCGCAGACCCCTGAGAACAAAGCCTTTGTTGACGAATTCAAGAAGAACTACAACCGGTATCCCGCAATGCCGGGGTTCTTCGGCTACATTACTGCGCAGTATATTGTCAGGGCGTACCAGAAGGCAGGCACGTTCGATAAGGAGAAATTCATTGATGCGCTTGAAGGTCAGGTGTTGGAAAAGAGCCCAGTGGGCAACCTCGAGCTTCGCGCATGTGACCACCAGGTGTTGTTCCCCACCTACTATGGGGTTACCAAGAAGGTGCCCGAGTATAAAGACTTCCTGATTGGCACTGACATTATCACTGTTCCGCCGAAGGATGGCGCCCCCTCGTGTGCGGAGATTCAGAAAGCACGGGCGCAGGCGAAGTAAGCTCGGTAACCACAAAAACGTGCAAAAAAGGAACAAAGACAATCTAGTTGGGAATCTTGTTGAAGCACTAGCTGATCTGCGGAATGTTCCAAGATCATTGCATAAAGGAGGGAAAACGATGGAGAAGTTACTGGCGGTGGCGGTCCAACCTGAGGTGAAGGCGCACTATGTTACAGGGAAACCCGTAAAGGAGCAGAGAAGGGAGAACATCAACCATTATGTGAAACTGATTGACGACTACGTGCTTGCTGCGGAACACCGAACCGGCGGTAAGAAACCCGGACTCATGGTCTTCCCGGAAAATTTCATTGGTGGGTTCGGGCCACAGCGGCTGAGGACTTGGGAATCGACGTTGGAGCTCTCGATAAGCATTCCCGGGGAGGAGACAGAAGCGCTGGGCAAAAAGTGTAAGGAGCACGGGCTCTATATAGCCGGAGCCAACAACGAACTACCAAACAAAGACCTCCCTGAGAATATTTATTTGACCGGATTTATCATAGGCCCGGACGGTAAGGTCGCCCTCAAGTATCATAAGCTGAATGCGGGGCCGAGCACCGGGATTGCGTTTACCACGAGCCCTCACGATATTTGGGATAAGGTGAGCCACGATCCTAAAGAGCTCTTTCCTGTGTTAGAAACCCCGTACGGGTACCTCGGAATGTATATCTGCTACGACAGCCATTTCCCGGAAGTTGCGCGGTGCTTGGCTTTGAACGGGGCTGAGATCCTTATCCATCCCAGCCAATGGTACGAGCACACTTACAGGCAGATAGACTATTGGAAAATGCGAAACCGTTCCAGGGCCATTGAGAACGTGGCATGCGTAATCGCGACCAACTGGGCAGCGTCACCAGAATCGGAGTATCCTTTCGGATGCGGTCATGCCATGATCATCGACCATCGCGGAGACGTTATTGAGGAGATACCGAATGACGGAGAGAGTTTCTGCTGTGCCGTGCTCGATGTTGCCGCACTGAGGGAGCACAGGCTGTCTAATGACATTTCCAACTACTTCAAATCACTGCGGACGGAGCCCTATGCCGCGGTTTACGGAAACAAGACATGCTGGGATCCAGCCCTCTTATCCGAAAGGGGTTCACGCTTCCACAACTATGAGGACCTGTGGGCACAGCAGGAGAAGATCAGAAGGCGCTTGAAGAAGGAAGGTATTTTGCATTGAGGCTCCGCGCCTCCCTCTAGGCAGGCCCTTGACTCCTGCTGGGTCCATTCCTCGCCTTCTCGGCATGGCGCTGTCAGCGGTCGGCAGGGCAGCGCAACGCGGGGAAAGGATGGGACTGGGCCGCGGCTTTACGCAGCAAGGCGATACGGGAAACGCATAATTTCATGCCTGTCCCCTATCCCGAAGAAAGGCGGAGTCATCACGGGAAGCTTTTCGCGTCGCCGTGGTGGCAGGTGCAGACTTTGTTCCTTCGCGATATTATCATCTGACAGATTGAAGGTCTTTCAGAGTATCCCCACGGCACCCTGACACATTCCGATCGCATATGCCAGAGAGAGCCCGAACTCTGGACTTAAGTGAAAGAGTGTGATTTCGACCCGGGTGATCCCACGTACGCATAGTTCTTCGTCATGGGGCGAGGACTAAGTCACGAGAGTCAACTACGTCCCTCCGGCCGAACTAGTGCCCTATGTGTTTCCTCACGAGGAAAACATAACAAGTAGCTTTTTGTTCACTCTCGCTGGGTGGGATACTTCTGGGACGGCAAAATTATGGCTAAAGAACATGATCTCTGAGCCTAAATAGCGAGCCTGCGCGCTGTAACTCAAATCATAACGTATGTTCGTATAGTGTTTGTACAGGTCGATTATCTCAGGTGCTGCATCATAAGAGATAATCCACGGGTGCTTCACCTGATCGCAAAGTAGAGAGGCAAGTTCCGCATGATCCGCAGACAAATAATGATTCTCATATAGATCTTGACCCTTAGCGTAGTATGGCGGGTCGAGATAGAGAAGCGCCTTCGCTGGCAGATTATGCATTTGCGTTCTAATAAATTCTGCCGCATCAAGATTGTACAGGCCTATACGGTTTCGGTAACACGCTATCCGCTTGATCCTAGCGATCAGATCTTCTTTATTGTAACGCGCATCAAGTTTCCATTTGCCGGCTTGGTCAATTCCCCCGATGACACCTCCACGCAATATGCCCGATCGATTGGTTCTATTCAAAAAGAAGGTGCTGAAAGCGAGTTCTAATGTTGTGCGATTACACGAATCAGCTTGCACCTCTTTCTGTCGCCGCCACTCGTCGATGGTCACCGGCACAACGTATATCAGCCGGCAGAGGGCCTCCGTATCATCAAGAACTGATCGAAGGATAACATTCCGCCCACGAAGATTCCCCAGAGAGAGTCATGAAGGAAACGGTACTTTTGGCGGCGCGGGAAGAATCTTCAGATGCTAGGCGCTCAAGCAACGAGGGATGGAGGCGTACCTTGCGGTACGTCGGAATGACGCGGGGCGCAGGCAACAACGCAGATGAGGGTTCGCTCCAAGCCGCCCCTAGTCTTCCCCCCATTCTTCCAGGCTCGCCTCCTGCATCTTCCCCGTCAATACTGCCAGCTTCACCGCCCTTATAGTGCGGTAGACTTCGCCAGGCTCGCGCTTTACGCCATCCACCGTCAGCAGATGCTCATCGATGGAGATGCCGAAGAGACGCTCATTCTCTTCGAGGTACGGCAGGATGAGCTGCCAGTCTTCTGCCGTGAAATCACGGAACTCGCCGCCATTGAGCTGCTCTGCCACAAGCATGCGGTGCGGATCGCGCACGAATATGGCTCCACCTGATGCAAGCGAAAAGATATTGGAGCCGGGATAAGGCGTCGGGAGCGGCGTCACAATGCCATCATCGTCGATTGTCACGCCGTTGAGGACCACGAAGCCGCCGCCATTATGAGGGTCTCCTGCCATGAAAGATTCCGCGAGGAAGTCGAGCGCGGTGCCGTTGATCACGACGCGGGGCTTGCCTGCGGCATTGATAAGCGGCCGGCCTGCGGCATTGCCGAGCAGATAGACCTCGCCGCCCTTGGCGCCGTACATGAACGTCTGACCGACATCACCGTGTACTACAAGCTTGCCACTCTTGAGGATCTGACCGAGCTGGTCTTGCGCATTACCGTGAACGTAGATCTCCAGACCGTCCATACCGGAGGCAAGATAGTCACCCGTTGAACCATAAGCGTCGATGCGCACACCCTGTGTCTGCGGACCGAGCCCGCACCCAAGAAAGCGCTGCCCTTTGTGACCGAAGGCAATGAAGCGCTTCCAGCCGAGCGCGTAAGCATCGGTGATCAGCCTGGCGTGGCAGTCATCGCCCTCCGGCGGAAACGCCTTTACGTCAACCACGAGCACCTGTTCGCCGCGCTTCGGCTTGCGCAGCTTCCCACGATTGTCATACTGTATTCTCACGTAGCGACCTGTTTTTCGTTCGTCAACGGCGGGAATCGCCTGAAAGAGAGCATCGAGACTAGCCATGATCATCTGCACGACCGAACGGCGCCGCTTGCAAGCCAGCGGATAGCGCCGGTCAAGAAGCAGGGTCAGGGCCTCGATAACCGTGGCTTTGAACTCATCCGCGCTTGCCAGTGCCGCTAAGTATTCGAGGGCTACGCGGATGTGCTCGTAGTCCCACGCAACAAACTTTTCTCTGAGAAACGCAAAGACCGGTTCGGCATTACCCTTCGTCACCAGCCGTTTGATCTCGTCCTGCATGACCGCATCCAGCGCGCAGGAGCCGAGCCCCTTACGAAAGTCATAAGGTTCCCGTTCCTTCTGCACCTCGATCACGCGACCGAACTTGTCCGTGCAGGTCAGCGCGTTACCGTTGCCTTTAGGATCAACCGTGAAGATAAAGGCGCCACCGTCTGTATAGCTGCCGCCGCGGGCATTCCAGTACCGATCAGCAACAGTGCCGAACCGCGGATCCTCTGCGGCTAAGCTGTCGAGCGTTGCATCGATGGCCTGTTTCTCTGAACAGATGAGGCCTATCTGCAAATCACCCTTCTGGAGCGCAAAGACTTGCGGCCTGAGCATGGCTGTATCAGTGATGCCGATGAGCTGAAACTTTTTCTCCTTCGGCAGGGTTCGGGCTATGATGAAGAACCAGGGCCCGTCAGGTGAGCCGTGGATCTGGGTCGCCTGGATCTGGCGATAGATGCGCTGTTTCTCTGGCGGCAGGTGGTCAAAGTCCATTTCCGCTGTAGGTGCCAGCGACTCGATGATATATTCCAGGGGATAACCATAGACACGATTGAGCAGATCAAAGACCTGGATGGAAACCTCAGTGTCGGTCAGAAAGAGAGGGAAGATGTTGCGCTGGCGCAGATACTCAGTCACTGAATAATAGTTGGCAAAATCGCCGTTATGTACCAGCGCCTCGTCCAGTCCGATGAAGGGATGTGCCCCGCCCGGATGCCAGACCCGTCCTTTGGTCGGGTAGCGCTGGTGCGCGATCCAGACGTGCGCCTTAAAGCCCTCGAGTTTATAGTACTGCGCCACCTGTTCAGCGTAACCGACGATCTTCAGGATCATCATATTGCGGCCGTGGGAAAGCACAAAAGCGCGCTTCTCGCCCAGTGAACTGTAATAGGTATAGTTGAGCTGAAAGCTGTTCTGGTAGATGAATTCCTCTTCCACTTTTTCAGCGGAGAGGTCGGCGAGTGCGCGCTCCTTCTGAAAGCGTTCGAGCGCATCAGGCTTGACCCGAACGAAGTAGCGCTTCACGGCCGGAGGCTTCATCTCAAGCCCGGGGACATCCCGATAATCATCAACCGTGTCGAGAAAACTCTCGTGGTCTACCCGGAAATGAGGACGGATAAATTTGGCCTCCATTTCGGTAAGCGCTGTCTCATCGAGAAGCGATACCTGAATGCAGAAATCCTCGTCGAGCACGCTCTGGCTCACGCCAAGCTGAGCTGCATCGAGCCCTGCCGCTGCTATACCGCCGCCTTTGCCGTTGCCGCGGTTGTGCATCTGGACTGAGGGTTCGAATATGTGACGTCCGCTCACCGGAATGCTGCAAGCAAAACCGGTAACACCGCAGCCGCCCTCTTCGGCCTCTTTCTTCCCTATGGGAGGTGCGTACGCCCGAAGGTGAGCCCGCGCATTAAGTATCGCCCTAATCTCCGACTCTTTCATTTTATTTCTTCCAATCTTTGTTCTTTTTCGTCGGAGTCGCCAGAATTACGGTTTGCGCCTTTCTTCGTTGCCTCGTCGTCAGGAGTCCTCGGCGTACATCAAGTACAGCCTGCGGTCCCTGACTTCCTCGCGCCTCGAAATCCATCAGACCCATCCTGGCACCTCCGAGCGAAGCTCGCTTCGCTCGCGGTAAAAAAGCTATTTCCTTTACTGACCTTACCTTGACCCTTGTCCCATGACCCGTGACCCTGAGCGTCAGTCTAACTCGCCTTTTATCTCTTCCTTCTTCATGTAGTCAATGTGGACCAGCGCATCCATCCGGCCGGTTAGCTCCGTGATGCTCTTCATGCCCAAGCGCTTAAGTATGCTCTTGAGCTGCTCGCACCACGCAAGGTACATGTTTGTAATGCGCTGCGTACCCCACTCAACGTCCATCAGTTTCGTCAGCTCTTCATCCGTTGTGGCAATACCGCGCGCGCAGCCGCGCCCTGACTCGCAGTGGTGACAGCGCAGACACTCAAGAGCCACCATATCGGCTGTTCCCAGGCAGACGCCGTCTGCACCCAGCGCAATCACCTTGGCCGCATCATAAGCATTGCGCACACCGCCGGATGCGATAACGGTTATACCGTCACGGATGCCTTCTGCGGTGAGAAACTTGTGCACCTTCGGCACCGCATATTCGATCGGCATAGCGATATTCTTTTTTGCGATGTCCGGCGCAGCACCTGTTCCACCGTAACTGCCGTCGAGCTGGATGATGTGTGCGCCGGCGTAGTAACTGCCCACAGCCACCATATCAACGTCGGTGGGCGTGGAAACCTTCACCGAAACCAGAGCCCGCGGATTGATCTCCTTTATCCAGTCAACATGCTTCTTGTGATCTTCGACCGAATAGACGCTGTGAAACGGGAACGGTGAAAAGAGGGCGCTTCCCGTGACCGCTTCGCGCATTTTTGCGACGGCGGGCGTCACCTTGTCGCCGAGCAGATGGCCTCCAAGACCGGGCTTTGCCCCTTGAGCATATTTAAATTCAACAATGCGAACACGCTGGATCGTCTCCTCTCTCACACCGAAGAGCCCTGTCGCAACCTGCGTGATGACATGGTCATCGTAGGGTTTGAGCTCATCAGGATAGCCGCCTTCGCCTGTGCAGCAGAAGGTGCCGAGGGCCGTGGCCGCGCGAACGCGTGAGAGCATGGCAACGATACTAACGGAACCGAAAGACATGCCGCCTAAGTAGAGAGGCACCGGGATCGTGACCTTCGGCCGCGTGTCATTCGACCGGTTCAGCTCGATCGCCAGAGAGATCTCTTTCTCTTTGATTTCCTTTGGTTGATTACCGTTCCCGTTAACAGGATAGAGGAGACGCAGCTTGTCAAAGCCACCACCCGAGTCGCCCGTCTTATAGTTCAGATCCTGGTAAGGGGCGTGACCCGTCTCGGCCATGTGCCAGGTGCTGGCGAGCAGATCAGCCGTCCAGCGCCTGTCTCCCAGCAGTTGGAATGAAGGATTGGGACGCATGCTGATCGCATTCACGGGGCAACGACTCACACAATAAAACGCATTTTTCTCGCAAGCGGGTCCCATGCAAAGATGCTCGTTCGGCGTCCTCGGCACCCTTGCGCCTTTCGCGTAAACCCCGTAAGGACAGAGTTCGATGCAAAGACCGCAATTGTTGCAAGATGGGCCGATGGTAAGACGGTACTTGCTCAAGGCGTAACGGAACCGCGATGGCGTCAGTTTTGGCGCGGGCAGCGTTGCGCTTTTCTTTCGCGGCTTCTTTCCTTTCATGGCCTTCGTTGCCTGCATGGCCTATCCCTTCTTTCCGAGGCTTGCGAACTCCCGCTCCAGGTCTTCGAAGAACATTGCACGCCCCATCTCGCCGCGAAGCCGTCTGACCTCGCGCATGCCCATGGCGCCCATGATCTCAAGCAACTGGTTGTGCCAGCCCGCCATCAGGTTTCTCACCCGCCTGCTTCCCCAGCCGGGATCCACTTCCTCCAGCCCCACCGGGCATGCGATGCCTTGCGCGCAGCGCCTGCAGACGCGGCATTCCATGGCCACAAGTAACGGAATATCGCAGCTCACGGCATCTGCTCCGCAGATGATGACTTTGGCCATATGTTCCGCCATGGCAACACCGCCTCCGGCGATGATGGTGATCTGATCTCTCAAGCCTTTATCGACAAGTAACAGATGGATTTCTTTCAGCCGGTCCTTGATGAAGAAAGGTTCGTCCGCTTCCTCCATGCCGAATTCATCGGCAACGAGATGGATGATTTCCGCTCCCTCCTGCGTCAAATCCGCTATGCGTGCGCCCGCTGCAGGCGTAGCAGGCATACGGATGGCCACGAGCAGGTCCGGCTTCTTTTCTTTCAGTATTCGTTGCCACTCCAGCGCAGCCGGATTGTCCGGTACTTCCACGATGCGCATCCGCTCGAGCAAATGATCGTTGCGAGCGTCAGGGCCGCGATCCAAAAGAAGCATGGTATTCGGGAGGTAGCGCTCATACAGCGGGAGCCACTCCGATTCCTTGATCACAACAAAGGTTCCCAACTCGCCGGCGGCCCGCAATATGGCGCTTGAGATGCGCCTCTTTGGCGGCGAGAAAGGAAGCAGATCAAAAATAAAGGGAACCGGTATTTCAACAAGCGGTGGAACAGCATTGGCCAGCTCGCCCTGCTCGTCGAAGCGCAGAGCCATCACCTTTCTGCCAAGGTCAGCCGTCGTGCTGATGTACTCCCTGCCGTGTATCCCGTCCCGCGTAGGTCTTACGATTTCAGACATGTCTGTCCACATCGCGTCAAACCCGGGGCCGGAAAAAGGTCCGCCGTAACCGGCGCCGGAAACGGGGATCTTGCCCGTTTCAGCTTGTGCCCAGAGATTTGCGAGGATCTCCGGTGTCCAGTAATGGTCGCCCACGGTGCGGTACGTCGGGTTCACACCCTTCTGGATCAGCCTCGCCGGGCAGTTCTGCACGCAACGGAAGCAATCCTGACAGGCACTGTCAAGTGAATCGAGCATCTGCCGCTCGTCGAGTGAGCGTGTCGTATACACATTGTAGACGCACTCCTTTTTCACGCAACGGGCGCACTTCAGGCAGCCTTCTTCCCAGGCTATGACGCCGGAGCGCGTTACTGAGCGGAAGCGGTTGGCAACGGATGCGGTCTGTATATGGTACTTGGGAGGCATTGTTCACCCCTTTATTGTGCGGCTATTGTACGGCAGGCCTGGGGAGGAGTCGCGCCCCTTCCACGATCTGGGCGACCGCTTCTTCCCATTCGATGGCCATGATGTGTACACCGCGGATACCTTTGATCTCCCGTAGCTGCTGAATGGTCTCTATGCAGATCTTCAGGCCTTCCTTCTTCTGCTCGCCTGAAGGAACTCCCTTCAGACGGTCGATCACCTCTTCCGGGATGTCCATGCCTGCGACGTTTTTGGCCATATACTCCGCCATCTTTACGGACTTGAGCGGCGTCACACCGCCGAGAATAAATAGTTTCGCATCAACGCCCAAATCTCTCACCTGTTTCATCCACTCCTTGAAATAGGGCACGTTGTAGATGCACTGCGTCTGTATGAATTCAGCGCCGGCCTTTGCCTTTTTCTCGAGGCGGCGGGCACGGTATGAACGCGGATCAGCAAAGGGATTCTCCACAGCCCCTATGAAGAGCTCCGGAGGCAAGGTCAGCTTGTCGCCTCCGAGCATGGTGCCCTCATCCCTCATCTGGCGGACCAGGCGAATGAACTGGGTGGAGTCAATGTCAAAAACCCCCTTTGCCTCGGGCTGATTCCCGAACGACTGATGATCGCCTGAAAGACAGAGGATATTCCTGATGCCGAGAGCCGATGCGCCAAGCACATCCGATTGCAGGGCGATCCGGTTCCGGTCCCGCGTCACCATCTGGAGTACCGGGTCGAGCCCTTCCTCTCTGAGAATGACGCAAGAAGCGAGACTGGAAAGGCGCACCACGCCGGTCTGGTTATCGGTCACATTCGCACTGTCCACGAAGCCCTTGAGAAGGTTGCCCTTCTTGCGTACGGCTTCCGGATCTGCTCCTTTGGGCGGCCCGCATTCGGCGGTCACTGCGAACTGGCCGGCAGCCAGTACCTTTTTGAGTCGGCTCTCAGGTTTCAATGTCTCTGATCCTCCCGCACGATTTTCCTCGGGCCTTTGCCCTCTTTCTTCGACCAGTTGGCAGGCGGATAAAGAGGGGCCAGCTTCTCCAAGCGTCCGCTCTCTTCCAGCCGGGTAACTATCAGGTGCCATGCGCAGGGTGTCTCAGGGTCGACTTCGCAGTATCCTCCCTTGGAGCCGCCGCATGGACCGTTGAACAGGCTCTTGGCGCAGCGAGTGATCGGGCAGATATCCGCGAACTGGTCCAGCCTGCAATCGCCGCACCCGCGGCAGTTCTCGATCCAGACACCCGCTTCCTTGGTCTGGGCTATGAACGTAGTGTTGAGTGCCGGAATGACATGGATTTTTGGGAAGACCTCCGCAACCGCCTGGACTCCTGCTCCGCAACCAAGGGAGAGGACCACCTCGTACCGGTCAACCAATTCAGCGAGTTGGTCTATGAATTCGTACACACACTGGCGGTCGAGCGTGATCTCATGCACTTCCAGATCTCGCCCCTCTTTCTTCGCATCCATGCGCAGCGCCGACGCAAGAAGGGCGACCTCCTTTTCCCCGCCTGAGGCGCACTCGGCAACACAGGTGCCACAACCGACGATCAGCACCTTCTTGTAGGGGGTGATGCTTTCCTTAATTTCGGGAAGAGGTTTTCTTTCTGCAGTGATCATACATGACTCCTCATGCTGTGCAACGGTTTTGTCAGGGTGTGTTATGCGCTGCTTCTTTAGGTTTTTTCACGTTGAGGGGCGACGACGGCAGCCCTCCTGCTTTGTTGATCAGCTCACGAGCCATCGCATCGATGGAAAAGGGACCCGGCGAAGAGGCGTTCACCAACTCAAAACGTTCCGGTTCAAGGCCGATCTCCTGAATCAGCTTCTGGGCAAACTCCACCCTCTTTTTTGCCCTTATATTTCCCTCCCGATAGCGACACGCGCCGACCGGGCAGGTCACGAGGTAGGCTTTGTCTGCCCCGGCCTCCAGGGCCCGCATCAGGTGGAGCGCTTCTATCCTGCCGGAACAGGGCAGAGGGAAAAACCTGATACGTGTGCCCAGTTCCTTTTCCAGGGCCCGCCGGTTCACATCCTGATCCGGGTCAAGCTGCTGACAAAAGAAGATTGCAACGTTTGATCTGTTTTCTTCAGTCGTCATAACACGCGGAAAAAAGGGGCGCCCGATGGACGCCCCGCTCATTTACTTAGCACGCCTTCGTGCCGAAAATGCTATCTTAGCAAAAGAGCAATCCCTTGTCAAGCCCCTTGGCTGAGAGCCTCTCTCTGGACGAGCGTCTTCTCCTCCTCGTCCCACCAGAGCGTGCGTCGACTCTCAGATTTCTTTTCCAGGAACAGCTTCATGATGCCTTTCACCCGCACCGCTGATTCAGCGAGGCGCCTGAAATTGTTGAACAGGGTGGCTGCCTGCTGCTCCAGAGTCTCTTTCACGATGGCACCCTGGCGAAGGATTTTTTCCGCGTCCACCGTCTTTTCATCCTTCATCCATTCCTCGACCATGTCAAGAGAAACCTCAACGTGAAACTGCAAGCCATAAGCGCAGCTCCCCATCCCGAACGCCTGATTCCGGACCAGTGCGGAAGTGGCGAGCAGCACCCCGCCATCCGGAATATCGAACGTATCTTCGTGCCACTGAAAAACCGTCAAGGGACTCTCGACCCGCTTGAAGAGCCGGTCTTGCCGCGCCTGCTTTGTAAGGTCGACGCTGTACCAGCCCACTTCTTTCTGGGCTGCTTTCATCACGCGAGCGCCACATGCTTTCGCCAGGAGCTGAGCACCGAGACAGATGCCCAGGAAGGGTATCTCCTCTCTGAGCACCTCCTTGATGAACACATCTTCATCTTTGAGAAAGGGGTAAGCCTCTTCTTCATATACATTCATGGGGCCGCCCAGCATTACGACAGCCGCGAAGCTATCCAGGCGATCCGGTAGCGCTTCTCTACGCCCAAGTTCAACCGTTACAAGCCGCCAGCCGGCGTCTTCAAAAATTTTTCCGAGCATGCCAGGGCCTTCCTGCTCAACGTGTTTGACGATCAAGACGGCCTTGTCCATGACATCTCCTTCTTACATATCAAAATAGAGATAGAATTCGTAAGGGTGCGGCCGCAGGCGAATCGGATCTATCTCGTTCTCTCTCTTGTATTCGGTCCAGACATCGATCACGTCCTGCGTAAAGACACCGCCCCGGAGCAGGAACGCGTGGTCCTTCTCGAGCGCCGTGATAGCAGCTTCGAGCGAGCCTGGCACCGTCGGGATCTTGGCAAATTCTTCCGGGTCCATGTGATAGGTGTCAACGTCGGTCGGCTTACCCGGGTCGATCTTGTTGATGATACCGTCCACACATGCCATCATGATTGCAGGAAAGGCAAGGTACGGGTTGCAGGTGCAATCCGGCGGCCTGAATTCAAGCCGTTTCGCCTTCGGGTTCTCCGAGTACATGGGAATCCTGACGGCCGCGGAACGGTTACGCGCCGAGTAGACCAGGTTGACCGGCGCCTCGTAGCCGGGGACCAGTCGCTTGTACGAGTTGGTGGTCGGGGCGCAGAAGGCAAGCAGGGCCGGTGCGTGCTTCAAAAGGCCGCCGATGGCGTATTTCCCCAGTTTGCTGATGCCGGCGTATCCGGCAGTATCGTAAAAGATGTTGGTGCCCTTGTTCCAGAGAGAGATGTGGGTGTGCATTCCGGAGCCGTTGTCGCCAAAAAGCGGCTTGGGCATGAACGTCGCAACCATGTTGTTTTTCTTGGAAACGTTCTTGACGATGTACTTATACATGAGGCACTGGTCAGCCATCTTGACCAGCGGGCCAAACTTCATGTCGATCTCACACTGGCCGGCAGTCGCAACCTCGTGGTGGTGCACCTCCACCTTTATTCCTGCCTTGATCATGGTGAGAATGATCTTGCTCCGGAGGTCCTGCAGAGAGTCATGCGGAGGTACGGGGAAATATCCTTCCTTATAGCGGGGCTTGTAGCCAAGATTCGGCTTTTCATCGCGGCCCGAATTCCAGTCACCTTCAATTGAGTCGATAAAATAGTAACCGGAGTTTGTCGTCTGGTCGAACCGGATATCATCGAAGATGAAAAACTCCTGCTCGGGTCCGAAAAAGCTCTGGTCGGCGAAACCTGTTGTCTTCAAAAACTCCTCGGCCTTCTTCGCAACATAGCGCGGATCGCGAGAGTAGGGCTTCTTGGTAATCGGATCGTATATATCGCATAAAATACTTATGGTAGGCACCTCGCAGACCGGGTCCACTACTGCGGAGGTTGGATCCGGGAGCAGAATCATATCTGACTCGTTGATCTTCTGAAAACCCCTGATAGACGATCCGTCAAAACCGATTCCCTCTTCCCAGATGGACTGCACGGGGTCATCAATCTCGGTCAACTCCGACGCGGGGATAGAGAAATGCTGCCACAGTCCGGGCAGGTCGTTGAACTTCAGGTCAACGATCTCTATCTTATTATCCTTGATAATCTTAGCCACATTCTGCAAATCTTTTTGCGTTATTCCTCCATTCCAGCGTATTGTTGTGCTTTTTTTTGCGGGTTTACTCTCCATGTCCCCTCCTTAAGATATAAGGTTCGAAGCTTCGAAGCTCAGAACCTTTTCTTCCTCGTATGAATTCGTAGCCATGCTCTGCGTTAGCAGAGCGGGCACGTTGTACGACACCCATCCGGTCTGAACGTCACTGTTCGGAAAGATAAATCGGGGTCCCTCGAATGTCGGTGAGGGAAAGCTGGTACGCCAATGTACCGCCGTAATTATATGCACAGAACCTTGCTAAATTGCAAGTGATAATTCTATTCAGCGTGATTCCAGCTGCTATTTCAGTTCATCCGATGGCCGTGCTTCCCCGCTCACCCGTACGGATGCGGACACATTCTTCCAGCGGCAACACGAAAACCTTGCCGTCGCCGATGTCTCCCGTTCTTCCTCCGTTGAGGATCGCGTTGACCGTCGATTCTACGAAGTTGTCGTTGACTGCGATAAGGAGCTGGACCTTGCGCAGAAGGTTGCCCATCTCCTTTACGCCGCGGTATACTTCAGTGACGCCCATTTGGCGCCCGTGGCCAAGTACCTCGCTCACCGTGATGAGGTTGACTTCGGCCTTATAGAGCTCCTGCTTCACTGCCTCAAGCCTGTCCGGTTTTATGATGGCGATAATCAGTTTCATCGCTGGCCCCCTATTCTAATAAAGTATAAGCATGTTCATGGTGTTGTGTCAGGTCAAGGCCCATGATTTCGTCTTTCTCTTTTACCCTCGCGCCCATGATCCAGTCAACAACCTTGTAGATGACCATGGTGCCCACAAAGCTGTAGGCCAGCGTAACGGCAACAGCGAGCACCTGTATCAGGAACTGTTTCGGGTTACCAAAGAAAAGACCATCTCCGCCATCGGGGTTCACGAGCTTTGTAGCAAAGAGCCCTGTTGCGAGCGCGCCCCATATCCCCCCGATGCAGTGCACACCGAACGCATCAAGGGAGTCATCGTAACCAAGCTTCGGCTTAACTATAGCCACGGAGATAAAGCAGAAGACGCTCACAAAGATGCCGATGATGATCGCGGACATCGGCCCGACAAAGCCCGCAGCGGGCGTGATGGCAACGAGCCCGGCTACGACCCCCGTGGCAGTGCCGAAAATGGTCGGCTTCCCGTTTGTTATCCATTCGATGACTGCCCACGTCAAACCAGCGGTCGCCGCGGCCGTGTTCGTCACGACAAAGGCACTGACAGCGAGTCCATTAGCTGCCAGGGCGCTGCCCGCGTTGAAACCGAACCAGCCGAACCAGAGAAGCGCGGTGCCGAGCACCACATGGGGCAGATTGTGGGGAGGCACCGGGGCTTTATCGTATCCCTTTCTCTTCCCTATGAAGAGAGCAGTCGCCAGCGCAGCGATTCCCGCGTTGATGTGAACAACGGTTCCGCCCGCGAAATCAAGGGCGCCAAGCTCTTTGAGCCAGCCGCCTACACCCCACACCCAGTGGGCAATGGGGTCATAGATGAAGGTTGCCCAGAGCAGCGTAAAAAGGAGAAATGCTGAGAACTTCATCCGCTCCGCGAAGGCCCCGACGATCAGCGCCGGCGTGATGACGGCGAACATGGCCTGGAAGATCATGAACGCCTGATGAGGGATGGTGGCCGCGTAGTCCTTGAAAGGCTCTGCTCCCACTCCTGCGAGCCCGGCCCACTGAAAACCGCCCCAGAAGCCCTTTCCGGGTGCAAAGGCGAGGCTGTAACCAAAGAGCACCCACTGGATGCTTAGGACACAGAGGATGGTGAAACACTGCATTAAGACACCAAGCACGTTCTTTCGTCGTACCATGCCTCCGTAAAAAAAGGCCAGTCCCGGTGTCATCAGCATTACCAGCCCCGTAGAAATGAGAACCCATGCCGTATCACCTGCATTAATCATGATTCTTCCTCCCTTCCCCTGGAATAAAAAAGCGCCCTGAGATCCATCACTGGACCCAAGACGCCTACGTCTTCCCCCTAAAACAAAAATGGCGCTCTCAAAAGAACGCCATCAATGGCTTACACTTCGCTGTGTAGACCCAATCTCTGGGTAACCTTTCGTACAAGTAGATACACGATCGATTTGGTAACCACGCTTATCAAATCACTCATTCCAGGATCGTGTAGGCATTTTCGTGGTGCTGCGTCAGGTCGAGTCCTATGAGTTCCTCCCGATCAGGCACCCTCACTTTCACCAGAACATTCACAAATTTTACGATGAGATAGGTCGCTACGAGGCTGTACGCGGTCACCGCGGCCACAGCGATAAGCTGCACGAGCAGCTGGCGCGGGTTGCCATAGAGAAGACCGTCAGCTCCTGCAGGGTTTATTGCCTTCGACGCGAAGAACCCGACAGCAAGCGTCCCCAGCATACCGCCCACGCCGTGCACCCCAAAGGCATCAAGGGAATCGTCGTAGCCCAGCCTGGGCTTTATCTCAGCCACCGCAATGAAACAGAGAACGCTTGCCGCGCACCCTATCGCAGCTGCGGCTCCGGCGGTCACGAAACCTGAAGCGGGGGTGATCGTTGCAAGGCCTGCAATGGAGCCGGTGATCGTACCGAAGATGGTCGGTTTTCCATTGAACACCCATTCAAGCAGCGCCCAGGTAGCGCCTGCAGCAGCCGCTGCAGTGTGCGTCACCAGGAAGGCGTGAACCGCTACCTCATTTGCTGCCAACGCGCTACCCGCATTGAAACCGAACCAGCCGAACCAGAGCAGCGCCGTCCCGAGGACGGTCAAGGGCAGATTGTGGGGTGGAACGGGCCTGTTCTCGTAACCTTTCCTCTTGCCTATCATGAGCGCAGTGACGAGAGCCGCAATGCCCGCGTTAATGTGGACAACGGTGCCTCCTGCAAAATCGAGCACGCCCAATTCTTTCAACCAACCACCCATCCCCCATACCCAGTGACAGATCGGGTCGTAGACGAAGGTGGCCCAGAGAATCGTGAAGATGAGAAACGCGGAAAATTTCATCCGCTCGGCAAAGGCCCCGATGATGAGTGCGGGCGTTATGATCGCAAACATGGCCTGGAAGAGCATGAATGACTCGTGCGGGATCGTGGCTGCGTAATCTGCGTAAGGCTTGGAGCCGACGCCGTTCAGGCCAAACCAGCTCAGGCCGCCGAAGAAGCCTTTCGATGGCGCGAATGAAAGACTATAGCCGAAGAGGATCCATTGCAGTGTCAGGATGCAGAGCACCGTAAAGCACTGCATCAAAATGCCAAGAATGTTTTTCCGTCTTACCATTCCCCCGTAGAAGAATGCAAGGCCCGGGGTCATGAGCATGACGAGCCCTGTACAGACGAGTACCCACGCCGTGTCACCGGTGTTGATCATGATTCTCCTCCTCCCAGTCGATTGAACGAAATTCACCAGCGTCTTTCACCATTCCCGTAATGAGAGACGCTGCACGTTATAACCTTGGGAATAAAAAAGAAAAGGGCGTCCTCGTAGAGAACACCCTTGGTCTCTTCTTACACGTCAACGTGTAATTTGTCTATTCCCGAAGCATTGAAGTATACAAGTTTTTCTTTTTTGTTTCCAGAAGAAAATTCTGGACGAGATTCTCTTTTTTATCTGTAAACTATCTGCCACCGCCAATGCAAGGGGAAGCGAATCTAGGCAGGGTGTATAAAACCACACGAGCCATACTCATTTTCAGCAGTCGGAAAAATCCGACCCCGATATAGCTTGCGGTCGGAAAAATACGACTGATCTCTTCATTAACGCGTGACCCGTACGGAAATCAAAAATCATGGTTGCCTCAAACACCCTAATTTTGCTGCACTAAAGCCCATCCTTTTCCACGCGTAGGCTTTGGCATAACTGATGCATCTACACCTTCCAGGAAGTAATTAAATAACTCAAACGGAGGTAGGGAAGGATGAAGAAAGTATTGATGTTCGTGTTCGCAGTGGTGATCGCGGTTGCTTTCGCAGCCACTGGCTTTGCGCAGGCACCGGCAGCACCGCCAGCAGCAGCACCTGAGAAGCCAGCAGCAGCACCTGAGAAGCCAGCGAAGGAGAAGAAGGCAACAAAGAAGAAGGCGAAGAAAGCGAAGAAAGCCCCGAAGGAAGAAGCTCCGATGGCTGCACCAGCACCGGCGCCAGCACCCGCGAAGTAGGAATCCCAACTCTTAGGGAAAAAAGGGGGAGATTGATTCTCTCCCTTTTTTTTGCGTGGCAGGAGCGCTATCGGATTGGTGGAGGCAACCGAACCAATCCAGTTGGGCGCTGCTCCGAACCGTGTTAACATATCGTCTACTATGCCGGTAAAGAGAAGCAAATCAAAGATACTCGTCACAGGACACATTCCGGATGTGGTGTTGCGCGAATTGGAGCAAAGCTTCGAGGTGGACGCAAACCTGGAAGACAGGCCAATGGCCAGGGAACGGGTTCTCCGGGCCTTAACCGATAAGGAGGGTTTCATCTCCCTGGTTGGGGACTCCATCGACGGCGAATTGCTCGATCGTGCGCCACGGCTAAGGATGATAGCCCAGATGGCAGTAGGTTACGACAACGTAGACTTAGCGGCCGCAACCACGAGAGGTATTCCGGTTTCCAACACGCCGGATGTGCTCACGGACGCGACCGCCGACCTTGCCTTCGCTCTGATTCTGGCGCTCTCAAGGCGTATTGTTGAGCTCGACGGCTGTGTGAGGCGGGGCGAATTTAAATTTTGGGCTCCCATGCTCTTCCTGGGGCGTGAAGTGACGGGTAAGACCCTCGGCGTCGTGGGCTTTGGCCGTATTGGACAGGCTGTGGCTCAGCGGGCGAAAGGGTTCCGGATGCGCGTGCTTTACAGTGACCCGCGCAGACTCGACACCGCTCAGGAGCGTGAGTTGAACGCAGAATACGCCGACCTCGGCCGCCTGCTGCGTGAGGCTGACTTCGTCTCCATCCATGCGTCGCTGAACGAGAAAACGCGCCATCTCATCGGCGAGGCCGAACTTGTCCTCATGAAGCCGACAGGTTACCTGATAAATGCTGCTCGCGGGCCGGTCGTTGACGAAAAGGCCTTAGTTCAGGCTCTGCAGTCAGGGGCAATCGCAGGAGCCGGCCTCGACGTGTACGAAAACGAACCAGCTATAGAGCCGGGGCTGGTGGAACTGGAGAATGTTGTGCTACTGCCTCATGTGGGAAGTGCGACTCTCGAAACTCGCGTAAGAATGGCTTCAGTGGCGGCTGAGAATCTCCGCGCCGGGCTCGAGGGTAAGGTGCCACCGAACCTGATTAACCCGGACGTCCTGCCACGTCGCAGAACCTGATGCCAGGCTGCCTTCATTCATAGACCCGTGGGTACCCGCTTGCGGGTGCGGTGTTGCACCCCGTCTCACTCCCTGCCACCCGCGACCTTAAATTGGCATCACGCGGGTACCCGGCTAAAACAATCGGTGCCTCGGTAGCTGGTACGCCTCCGTTCGCCACGGCGATTCAAGTGGTGTCCGCGGTGCAGCCTGGTTATGTGAGGTCCGATTTTCCTTGACAGGAGCGGTTCGGAATGATACCAACAGTGTAGAAACCTCTGCTTCTACGTTGCCGGGAGGGGTAGACGTCCGCGTCTGTCTTGTTCGAGCCCGGTCCATCTGGAAACAGACGAGGTAATCTTAATGAAATTATGCAGTTAGCGGAAGATGGGATCCGCGAGACTCGTTAAGGCCCGAAGGTCTTTGGCTGCAAAGAGACTTCAGGAGGCATCCATGGCATCCAGTTCATCAAAAACATCCAAAACGTCAGTAAGTGAGAAGTACTATCTGCACATTGACCGAGAAAGAAAAGCCTTTTTCTCCCTGCCTGAAGAATGGGTCTGCGCTCATTTCGTGCGGTCAGAGGCGCGCGGAGAGAAAGCACCTACCGTTGAGCAGATGCTGCGTGATGCACTCGCTCACGTTGATGATGTGCCGGAACTGAGCGGCCCGGGGTCACCGTCCAAGAGAGTTGCCATCATTGTGGATGACCTCACGCGCCCTACGCCGGTTACCGAGATTCTTGGAATCCTTTTGCCTTTCCTCGATGGAAAAGGCTATGCTCGGGGGAACGTTACTATAGTTGTCGCGCTTGGCACGCACCCTGCCTTGACCGAAGAGCAGCTCGAAAAACGTTTGGGCAAAAGGGTTCTCTCCTCACATAAGGTACTCCAGCACAATGCCTGGCAGAACGACCTCGTTCCTGTCAAGGTCGCAGGCAAAGACAGAGTGGTGAGGATCAATCCCGCGGTAGCCCATGCTGACCTGAGAATCGGCATAAGCTCAATCCTTCCTCACCCGATGGCCGGATTTGGAGGCGGCCCCAAAATCGTCTTCCCGGGGGTAGCCGACTTTGACTCGATCAAAGTACATCACCCAAAAAACGTACTCCACCCGCGGGCTGCAGTGGGGATAACGAAAGATAATCCATTTCATGAAGAGATTGCAGCTGTGGCCCGCGCAGCGGGGCTCCATCTTTCAATAAACTGTGTGTATGATGCCAGCGGCGCTATCACGAACATAACAGCGGGTAGCCCGGCCAGCGCCTTTGCAAAGGCAGTGGAACTTTGCTTCGAGAAGCTCGGGCACAGATTTGGAGAAAAGGTGGATATTACCATTGCATCGGCTTTTCCTCATGCTCACGGAAACCAACTCTTCAAGGGGCTCATGCCTGCGTCCATGGTCACAAAGGAAGGAGGTGGCGTGCTCCTCTTTGCTCCTTTAGAAGAACCGATACCTGCAGAGTTTCTTAATTCTCTCAAACGAATACGCGAAGCTTCTCGCAATGAGCCTGCGGAGTATATACGGAAGTCGCTCGAAAAAGGGGAAGCCTTTCTCCCTGACAAGCCCATGGACTACAACATGGCCATGACAAACGTGTTCATACGGCCGGAAATGCGCGTAGTGCTTGTGTCCGAAAACGTTTCCGAAGAAGAGGCTTCCGTCATGGGCATGGAGCATGCGTCATCTCTTGAAGAAGGACTGGCGCGACTGAAGAAGAGCTTTCCCCGTGCGCGCGTGGCCATATTCGCGGCGGGAGGGCTCATCGTTCCGATCATGAGCTGAGCCGAGACGGCGAGGCTCGAGGGTTTAAGATGGCTCGAAAAGCGAAAGCAATCATCATACACGAGAAAGACAACGTCGCTACCGCGCTTGAACCGATAGAGAAGGGTACCACCGTTTCTGTTCAGTATCGGGGCAAAACCGAGCAGATTACCCTTCCGTCACCTATCCCTGCCGGCCACAAGTTCGCACTCTGCGAGATCAGTGCGGGTGAATACGTTTTCAAGTATGGTGAGCCTATCGGTCAGGCTGTGGTGCGGATCAGGCCAGGAGAACACGTCCATATCCACAACATCGAGAGTCATGGAAAGAAAGCGAGAGGTGCTCAATGACCTTTCAGGGATACCCCAGGCCAGACGGAACAGCCGGAACTCGAAACCTTGTTCTCGTGATTCCCAGCGTGGGCTGTGCCCAGCATGTAGCTCATGCGGTTGCCCGCAACCTTAAAGGTGCGGTCTATCTCCCCAACATCCTTGGTTGCGGCCAGATAGGCGCTGACCGGGAACAGACCAAGAGGACATTGGTGGGGTTTGGCACCAATCCTAATGTATTTGCGGTGCTGGTAGTCGGCCTGGGATGCGAAAGCGTGCCGGCCCGGGAGGTTGCGGGGACCATCTCCGGGAGTGGCAAGCGGGTCGAGTTTCTAGAGATCCAATCGAGCGGCGGACCAAGAAAGACGGGCGTAGTAGGCAGACGACTGGTCAAAGAGATGCTCGCCGATGCCGGACGTGTCAATCGTGAGCCAGTACCGGTGAGTCAACTTATTCTGGGCACGGAGTGTGGAGGATCGGATTATACATCAGGGCTTGCTTCCAATCCGGCGCTGGGTGTGGCCAGCGATCTTCTCGTAGCGGAGGGGGGCACGGTGATTCTCTCCGAGACCCCCGAACTGATAGGGGCCGAGCATATCATTGCCAGGCGTGCCAGAACCCAGGACGTAGGCAGAAGGGTGGTGGAGGCTACGGCATGGTGGGAGCAAGAAGCGATTGCCGCCGGCCAGGATATCAGGGATGCCAACCCGTCCCCCGGTAATATAGTGGGCGGCATCACGACGCTCGAGGAAAAGTCTCTCGGATGCATTTATAAGGCGGGCACGGCACCCTTGGAAGAAGTGATTCCGTACGGATACTCTCCCACGAAAAAGGGACTCGTTTTCATGGATACACCGGCACATGACATCGAGCAGCTGACGGGCATGGTTGCGGGTGGAGCCCAGATCGTCGCCTTTACCACAGGTCGTGGAACCCCCATAGGGTCGCCGATAGCACCGGTGATTAAGATCACTGCCAACGGAGAGCTGTACCGGAATATGAGGGACGCGATCGACGTAGATGTGAGTCGCGTGCTTAAAGGAACAGAGACGTTGAAACAGGCCGGTCAGCGCCTGTTTGAGGAAATAATCGCCATCGCCTCGGGAAAGCCAACCAAAGCTGAGCGGCTGGGGCAGAGGGATTTCTGTATCTTCACGATCGGAACACACATTTAGCACCAGCCCGGGAGCGGGAGATAGCTTGGGGGGCCGTCATGAGTTTAGATTTCAATAAAAAAGGGTACGTCATCAGAGTGTCCGAAAGTGCTGCGATCCAGATGTGCCTTCACGGACTAGAGGCATATACCATTTACCGGAAGGCGGGTAAGAAGAGGATGGAGGCAATGACCGAGACCTTCGGGCTCGTCTGGGGTCACGAGGTCACTCAGGCAGACGGAAGAACACTTTATAGCGTGGATTTGGTCTCCATGGACATATCCGCCGAGTTCGGCAAGTCTTTCTGCCGACCCTATCCTGAGACATTTACCCTAAAAAAAGACATAGTGACCTCCTTCTGGCCGCAGTATGAGTTTCTCGGTGATTTCCATACCCATCCCTACAGAACGATCGAGGACGTCATGGCATACAAAGGTCTTTCCCTGAGTGATGAGGATAGGCACTATGTGGAAGACGCTTCCGATACGTGGGTAAGGCATAATTATAGGGTGTGCCTTGTCCTAACCATCTCCAGAATGAAGCGCCGCTCCGACTTCGTATCTGTCGAGGGAAACGTACTCATGTTCACGATGGGCAACTACAGGCTTTGGCTCCATGCACATGTGACTCAGAAGGAGGATGAATCCTTAGCCTTTTCAGACCAGGCCGACATAGACCTCTACTGTCCATCCTTTTTTAGCCCGGATGAATACACCAAGTTCGGCCGGCTAAAGAAAAAAGCCAGGTTACAGTTTGAGCCGGGCGAGCACTAAGCTGGTGTCCGACTCAGACGCTCAGCTGCAAATAGATATCTATATGTTTCTTATTATATAATCGTAAAGTTATTAATGTAATACATTAGCTGCATCAATGCAGGCAAAAAGCTATTAGAAGATTATGCGCTGGCCGCAACTCACAGGCAGTGTCTGGCCCGTGACGCCGCTTGCCGCATCTGAAGCAAGGAAAACGGCAGCCGCAGCCACTTCCTCTTCCTCCACCACCCTCCCGAGAGAATAGTTATCTGCAAGTCTGCTCATCAATTCATCAACCGAAGCACCCGTTGCCTGGGCCCTTGCCTTTACCACATTGGTAATGCGCTCTCCCCTGACCGCCGCGGGAGTTACACAATTTACGCGGATATTGTACGGGCCCACCTCGACCGAAAGGCATTCTGTCAACGCTATCATGCCTGCTTTCGAACAGGAGTAAGGGGTTCTCATGGGCGAGCCTGATTTCCCATCACCCGTTCTGCCTCGCTCTGAGCTGATGTTAATGATGGTTCCGCTTTTTCGGGGGATCATGTGTTTGAGCACGTGTTTCGCCGCCAACAGACTGCCCGTGAGGTTGATTGCCAGAGCCTCGTTCCAGTCGTTCACGTCGATATCAACAACGTTAACTGTGGGTCCGATTATCCCGGCATTATTGACGAGTACGTCTATCCTGCCGAATGCTTTGATGGTCTCGGCCACCATGCGCCCCACCTGCTTTTCGTCGCTGACGTCGGTCTGAACTGTGACAACCCGTCCATCTTTCTTCCGTATCTTTTCGGCGGTCTCCTCCAGATTCGACAGGGTGCGGCCCGCAAGCATCACGGCTGCCCCTTCCGCTGCGAATGCCAGACCAATAGCCCTGCCAATGCCTTTCCCCCCACCAGTGATGATCGCTACTCTCTCCTTCAATACCATTCGTTTTCCCCCTCTAGGTTTTCTCTGTGCCGCTGCTTTGAGACACGCTATCATACCTGGCGCGCACTGTAAATAGAAAGACATGGCGGATTGTCGCGATTGGGACAGTGGCAGAAGGCAGCCGGAATGTGTATAATGAAAGGCTACCGATGAGCACAATTCCTGAGTTCCCAACATTCAAGCCGGTTGAGATTAACGATCGCGACACGATCCACGACAGGCTGTGGGCATACCAGCCCACGAATTCGGAATTGACCTTTACCAACCTGTTTATATGGCGGAACCACTATGGATTTCTATGGTCAATTTACAAAGACTGGCTCGTTATTCTCGGGTCAGATCCTAATGGCGAGCCTTATCTGCTGACGCCCATGGGGCCGCCGAACCGGCCGTCTGTCGTTGATGCACTCCTGGCCTGGCTTCATAATGAAAAGGGTGTGCATAGACCCGCCATGGAAAGGGCTGATCAAAGGCTGGTGTCAGAGCTTGAAGGGAGTCCGCACTTTGTCATCGAGCCTTTGCGCGACCATTTCGATTATGTCTATCGGACCGATGATCTGATCCAGCTGCAAGGTGGGAATTATCGTGCCAAGAGGAACCACATCAACTATTTTCTCCGTTCTTACAACTTCAGTTATGAGCCCCTCGACGTTAAACACAGGCAGGCTTGCCTGGACCTGATGGACACGTGGTGTGGAATGCGCCGTTGCGAGGATGACCTGAGCTTGTCAAGCGAATGGGAAGCTATCAAGGAAGCTCTGGCCAATTTGGAGAAGCTCGATGTCGCGGGAAGCGTAATCCTTGTTCATGGCAGGGTAGAGGCTTTCACCATCGGTGAGCTGCTCAACAGAGAGACCGTGGTGGTTCATATTGAGAAGGCTAACATGGATATCCGCGGGCTCTATGCCATGATTAACCAGCAGTTCCTAGAGAAACAATGGCAGAACGTGCCGTATGTCAACAGAGAGCAGGATTTGGGAGAGCCCGGCCTGAGAGAGGCCAAGTTATCTTACAACCCGGATCACTTTGTGGAGAAGTTCCGCATCCACCTCAGCGAAGTCTGAGGAATTCGTCAAACGTCCCCTATCCGGATCGAATTTCGCGCCTAACTTCGTTGTCCTTCACCTCGTTTACCTCCTTCTACGCGCGAAAATTCTCCATCAAAATTCAACCCGGCATATAGTCTTTGCTCGACCTCAGAGAGGATCCCTGGAAAGACAACTTTATAAATTTAAAATAGAGCCGCACAGGATGACTTTCCTTCGCCCGAGCCTCGTCACACGCTTATGCCTTGGGGTGAGTATGCCTTAACCAGTACTTCCTACTATTGTTTTTGCTATAGCCGCTCTGTGTACAACAGTACTAATGGCAATCATGCCCATAGCAAGCCATCTGATTCAAATAGCATCCTCATAACGACACCCTTGAACAAACATGGTAGGCATTTGACTTAAGCCACTTCTTAATCCCGAATAGTTCTTGACATCACGTATCCACCATTTAATAATTGAACCATAGGGTAAAAGCGAGGCCCATAGCTCACCTCTATCCAAATATCATTCAGTTATGAAAGCAGGAGGGATCAGAGTGCGCAAGGTTCATGCGGGAAGGCGTCGGAGAGTTGCAGAGAGGTGCTCGTCGATGATCTCACGTTGAACGAGCGGCGGGTGTCGGAGCCCGGCAGCCTTCGTGGTCGTCGCGAGTCTTCGGTCCACAGGTAGCACGGCAGCCGGCCTGACCGGCATGTTCCGAAAACGAAGGGGGGTGATTGCTAGATGACATAGCTTATTTCGATTGGTGATCCGTCGTCGGAAAGTGCAACAGTGGCATGTTCTCGTATACACCAAGAACCTATCCTGTGTTCGGGCTCCTAAAAGGAGGACATATGTCGAATAGAACGATGCAGTTCGCATGTTTAGCGGTGATTTTGATGACATTTTTTGTAGGTTTTTGCGGGTCATCAGCATTTGCCACAATGCCCGGATGCGACAAAGCCAGCATGCAGGCCCTTGCCCCGACCGCCCCCTGGCCCCTGACGATTACGTCTGCCACTGACACGGCAGCAGCTTCCCCCACGCCCGAATACTGCGATGTCGTCGGCTATGTCACGACGAATGGGGAGGGCGCTGGTCCCGGGCAAGCGGGCTTTGAGATTGGCATTCCGGCCCCCGGCAGCTGGAACGGCAAGTACCTGTTTCTTGGAAACGGCGGCCTCGGCACGGGGCTCTCGCAGTTTCCTGGTGCCAGTCCGCAAGGTCTGCAGAAAGGTTACGCCGTAGCAACCACGGATATGGGCCATCCCTCCACCAGCCCCTTTTACGGCAATTGGGCGCTTCTGGCTCCCGGTGTTCCAAACACCCCGGCCCTCATTGACTTTTACTATCGCGCTACCCACCAGACGGCTCTTGCGGGCAGGCAATTCGTTAAGGCGTACTATGACAAGTATAACAACGGCCGCGGCAAGATCTCCCGCTCTTACTACCAGGGGTGCTCAACAGGCGGCCGGCAGGGCCTGGTGGAGGCGCAGCGCTACCCTGACGACTTTGACGGACTCATAGCCGGCGATCCGGTGGCCGGTTTCGCCCACCAGGCGCCGAGCCAGACCGGCGCCGAGTTCGGCTTCCTGCGCCCGTGCGCGGCTGGAGGCCTCAGTGCGAGCTGGATTCCCCCGACGCTGCTGCCAGCAATCGACGCCGCAGTCTACGCGAAATGTGACCCCAATCACGTCGGCGTTATCCAGAACCCGCCGGCATGCTCATTCGATCCCAAGAGCCTGCTCTGTAACACCAGCAATGCCGGGAGTTGCCTCACCGAGGATCAGGTCAACGGGCTCACCCGGTACGCAGGAGCTTTTTTCGACGAGCGCGGCAATGTGGTCATGCCGGGATACCCGCTGACCGACCTGAACCGATTCGACGGGGGGTTTCCGATCATGACTTCGGGATTGTCTCAGCCGTCATGTGATCGGAACAATCCCGAACCCTGGTTGCCCGGGACGCCACCCGGGTTGCCAGTCCACTGGGGAGCGTCCGACGGGACCTTTCCCTACTTCGTCTTCCTCACGGAGAGCTACAATCAGAACCAGTTCCCGATCGAGTTCTTCAAGAATAAAGGGGTTATCGAGGAATGGGCGCTCAAACTGAACGACCTTCGAACTAACCTGGGGGATGCCACCTACCCGGAACTGATGCATCGCTTCGTTGCCGGGGACGGCAAGATGATTCTCTATCATGGATTCAGTGATCCCCTGATCACTCCCTACCAGACCGTGCAACTGTACAAAGATATGGCCACGGTCACCCGTGGCGGGTATCCACGTCTGCAGGAGAACGTGCGCTTATTCATGGTGCCCGGAATGTTGCATTGCGGGGGCGGTCCAGGTCCCAACGCCTTTGACATGCTTACCGCCCTTGAGAACTGGGTGGAGGACGGTATAGCGCCTGACGCAATCACTGCGACCGGCGGCCAGACCCCGAAATGCTCGGCCATGAGCATGCCACTCTGCAAGTTCCCTGAGGTAGCAACTTACAAAGGCTCGGGCAATATCTGCAGCGCGACGAACTGGAGTTGCGATCCACACAACCGGGACCTGCTGCAGTTGGGATATGACGGACACCTGGCGGGCCTTCCTTACAGCTATTTAAACGATAGAGGCGAATGCCACGAGGACGGACACTGAAACTGGCGAGCAAGGCTCGTGGCCCCCATCGTTCGTCGGCAGGAGATGACACAACGTGCGGACGGTCTTTTTTGAAGGGGAAGGACATACAAAACGTCATAGAATAGAGTAACCCGCCAAGTAAGGATATAGTGCATGGGGCAGGGCGGTGATGGCCCTGCCCCTTCTGAATGATTTTCAGGATCCTCTATGATAAGTCCAATGCACATTTCCACCCCTAATCCGCAATCTCGCGATTGAGCACCTATGCTCGACTTGTAGGTGGAAGCGGTATTTTTGCGATGTAAAGATTTTGAAAAATCCGTGACGGTAAATTTCGTTTCTTACTTCCTGTTGCATCCACCTTTTCTCACGCCGGTGCCAGCTTTCAAAAGGTAATGGTGCAACCGTTTTTCAGGCCAACAGCCGAAATGGAGTTGTCCGTGATAAT
>Ga0209039_10000807_pt1 | contig 30072 bp, 22 predicted proteins | sample BogFormECP12_OM1_FD_188238 | JGI IMG/M metagenome (GOLD analysis project Ga0209039, IMG submission 188238) | Bog forest soil microbial communities from Calvert Island, British Columbia, Canada - ECP12_OM1 (SPAdes) (version 2) | ecosystem: Environmental > Aquatic > Freshwater > Wetlands > Bog ... | reverse complement strand
AACGCGCTGGTCTACCTCGCGAGCGACGAGGCCTCGTTCATCAACGGCGTCGCATTTCCTATAGACGGAGGCCTCACGGCGGGGTAGGCGGCCTCACTCCTGTGGGGTGAACCCCTCCATTGAGACAGTTTGCTGTTGCTACACCGGCAGTGGTTTTTGTTGTTGAACTCTTCAGGTGAAACAGTTCTGTCTTGATTCAGATTGCAAAACGGGTCCTCCTTGGAAGTCATGTTGTTGATTCTCCCAGCCGGGGAGAGGCGTGGGGAACGCTGACGGTTCAGGCAGGATTTAGTCATTAAATCCGGTTTGACTGCCTTGCCTGAGCTCTGCAAGACATGTGCCGCAAACTGAAGAAAGAGTGACAGAGTTTTGGCGAGACACAGGCGCCGAACGATTTCCGGTCCAATATGCGTTTTTACGTCTTTGCAGCGTTTAGGACCCCAACAGCTCGTCTCTCGCGGCTGTGTACGGCGCTATAATCGATTTGATCTGAAAGTCCGCCGACCGCCATGTCCGCCGCTTCCTCATTAACGCCCAAGGGCGTTTTGCTGGTCAGGCTCTGCAACTGGGTTGGCGAGACAGTGCTCTCGCTGCCAGCCTTGAGCCGCCTGGCGGCAGCCGGCTACGAGCTCCATCTTTACGGAATAGGCTGGGCGCCGGTCTTGCTCGAAGGCACCGGGTGGCCCGTGACTGTGCATCGCGCTGGTCTCCAGGCCGCGATCGCGCAACTGCGCAGCCTGCGCCAAACGCTGGATTCTGCCGGACCGTTCCCGGCGCTGTTGATGACCAAATCCTTCTCCTCTGCCCTGGAGATGCGTTTGGCGGGCTTCGCGCCGTCAGGCTATGCCCATGAAGGTCGCAGCCTGCTTCTTCATCTTGCATACCCTCTGCCCAGCTTCGATCATGCCGCCCACGCCTACTGGCATCTCGCTAGTTGCTTTCTCGGCACCGATGAGCCATTTCCAGGGTCCCTGAAATGGAGCCCAAGCGACGTCCAGCGCATGCAGGCGCGAGCTCTCTTAGCCCAACACGGACTTACCCCCCGATCCTTTGTGGTCCTCTGTCCGTTTTCAGGTCCGAATGATCGCGAGAATCGCAAGGTGTGGCCGGGCTTCAAAGCACTCGGCAGCGCGCTGCAAGCCGTAGGCGTGCCGGTTGTCCTCTGCCCCGGTCCCGGCGAGGAAGCACCCGCGGCCGCATTGGCTTCAAACGCCATCTGCCTGCCCGGCGTAAACCTTGGCGTCTATGGTGCATTGTTCGAGCTTGCACGCAGCGTAGTGGCCAATGACACCGGCCCCGGCCATCTGGCCGCAGCCGCCAGCGCCCGCCTCATCAGCCTCTATGGTCCGCATTCGGTCGCAGCCTGGGCGCCGATCGGCCCCAAAGTGCAACTCTTCCACGATGCCTCGAAGTGGCCCACCGTGGACAGCATCGCAGCGGCTGCCCTGGCAACCAACTAGGGAAGATTTCAGGGTCTAAAGTAAATATCTCCGGTAGAGCCGGGGGCCTCAGGTTGTGATCTGCCCAACGCGGCTTGAGCGGGGTCGATTACGCGGCCCCGGTTATGTTGGGCCACCTTTTCCGTGGCAGGTCATTGCCACATGCGCAACTGCTCCAGGCGCTGATCCTTTTTCCCTGGTCGCGGATGTACTCCCGAACCACGGCCTCATCGCGGCCTACGGTAGAAACCAGGAACCCGCGGGCCCAAAAGCTCTGGCCTACAGAATTCTGCTTCCACTCCCCATACACGCGCTCCAGGCGAATCGCCCTCTTGCCTTTCATCCCAAAAAACAGCAGTTGCCTAGCAGCAGTGCAGCCGTTTCGAGGCGCTTCGGGGTCGGTGCGGGATGATTTTGGCCCCGAAATAATCCCGCAGGGTCTTCAGAGGCTCCCTGATCAGGCGTTCAGCGACGTTTCTGCGATAGCCCTGAGGGGTCGGTCGGACACAGCAACTTCAGTCGAGCGATTTGGTTCCCTGTAGGGCGCCGCGGGTTCTTCTTGAGAACGCGCTTGGATCTGATTTCGATAGGGTTGCAGGTTGCATGAGCGCGGGGATACTGTTTGGCTTCCCTGCCGCACTTCAGGCTGCTTGCGACGTCCATCCGGAACAATTTTCAACTGGATCATTCCTTCGCATAGGCGGCGACTTCTGGCCGCGCCGGCCAAAGCCGCCGCAGCACCGGCAGCGTGAAGCCCCAGCGCACCTCCGCCTGCTGAAAGAGAAAGACGCCGAGCAGGGTGATGAGCGGCTCCAGCGGATGCCGGAAGCGGGCATGCGCGGTCACGATGTAATACACCGCCGGAAGAAGCAGAAAAGCCGCGGCAAAGAGCCCCGCGCCGGGAGTGCGCCGCCGGAGCACCAGCACCAGGCCCAATAGACCGGCCAGCGAGGAGAAGCTGTAATTCAGTCCCCGGCCAAAGTTGACCAGCAGGCTGAAATCGGCATTGGGAACGCCGAACCAGAAAAAAAAGATGCGCGTCAGGCAGAGCCGCAGAAAGCGCGGCGGATCGGCATATATGGCCTGCCGGGCCAATTCGCCGCGCCAGGCCGTGTAGCGCAGCTCGCCCATCTGCCGGTAGAGCTCGAACTGCCTGGGATTCTTGACCGGGTGGTCATAGAGCATCATGATGCCGTTCGCCCCTGGACCGTTGCCCAGGTAAAGCTCCGCGCCAAAGTTCGTGCGGAAGAGAACAAACTGATGAAAAACCCGCTCGTTTCTCCAGGTCCATGGGGCGATCACGGCGAAAAACAGCAGACCGGCGGCGATGGCTTTGGGCAGGAGCGCGCTCCACGCCCTCCCGCTGCGCGCCAGCATCCAAAGGCCGCAGACCGGCAGAAAGAGCAGCAAGCCGGGATTGGAGAGCGCGATCAGCCCCCAGACAAGCCCAAATCCAAGCCAGCGCGGCCAGGTGGGGCCGTCCCCGCGGCGGGCTCCCACGCAGCCAACCCGCAGCGCAATCAACAGCGCCAGTTGGAAGAGCAGTGCGGTCAGCGTCGTCTCCCATATCCACTTCACCGCATACTGCATGGCCGCCGGATAGAGCGCCCAGATCCACCCCGACCAGCGCGCCGTGCGCAGGCCAAAGCAGCGCTCGCCGGTCTCCCAGATCACGGGGATCATCAGCGCGTTCAGCAGGCTGTCGAGCAGGAGAACCGCCCAGGCCGAGAGCGTGGAATAGACTCCGAAGAGCTTGAAGATGCCGCCCAGGATCAGGGGAAAGAGCGGCGTGACCCAGGCCGTTGGGCCGGTATGGCCAAAGAAGGGATCGGCGTAGCCGCTGCCCGTGGCCAGCGCGCGGGCGATGCGGCCCATTTCGGCGCCGAAGTGGATGTGGTCATCCTCTGGATTGATTCTGAAGTAGTGGCAGAGGGCGACGACCGCCAGCCGCACCCCCAACGCCAGCCAGAACAGCCACCACGGCCCACATGCGCGCGCGCCCGCGGCCAAGTGCGCGCGATGGGATTGCTCCGTGTTGCCGGATGCCGGGTGCGATGAACTCTGGCTCATGGAATCCAAACGAAGCGAACGTTGCGACAGCGCCGATTGCGGGGCGCGAAGTGCTGAAGCGTGTCGCCGTTTCGCCTTCATCATAGCAGCGCGCGACGGCGCTATTCGGCCTTGCGCGCGGCTCCGGATCGCAGTTTCCGCAAGGCAACAGCTTGGTTTCCTCAGCCAATTCGTTTGCCCTGAACCTTGGCGCCGGGGCTGACTACTCTCTGAATAAGAGTATTTCCGTGCGCATCCTGCAGCTCGATTATCTACACACAGAACTGCCCAACAACACAAGCAACTGGCAGAACAATCTCCGCATCGGCGCAGGCCTTACGCTGCATTTCTCTCGTTAGCTTTCCCTCGCCATAATGCCGATCTGCCGTTCAGTCAAAGAGATGGGTAGTGTATCCAGCCTGGCTGTCTGCGTGCACGACTGGATCATCTCTTCCGACTGTAGATGTTGATGTGGATGGTCCTGCATCCGAGACTCAGCGAGCAACCCAATATTGACGCACCTTCCGTCACCAGGGTACCTGGGCTAGAGCGAAACCAGGGTTACTGTGTCCTGTTGAGTTTTGTGCAGGGTCGCCGCTTCCTGATGGTCGCGTCGACTTGAACGCAGCGGTTTCGGAATACACCTTCCCTGGTTCCGCTATAGTCCCAGGGGGCGGGATCACTGGTTTGCAAACCATTGAAAACATTGGTCGGCGCTAGAGGACGATTTTAGAACTTTTTTACTGTGCCCCGGAACTTTCGAGGTCTCGGACTTTGTTCAAATCCAAACCTGATAGCGGGAAGACGTTGCGGCTCCCCAGCTCCGGCCTCTGGCGGCTCCCGGCGTGGCTTTTTACCCGTAACGTCACCAGCGGCGGTGAGTGCGCCATGTCGCCATTTTCTCAATAGAAGTTCATGGGGAGACTTTGCTGCCAGCAATGGGAGCCAACGACCACAGTTTTCTTGTGGCAAAGTTAAAAGGGCAAATTGGCCCAGTTATCAGCGTTGGCTCATGGACTGAGCTGTGCGGAGGCGGAAGACCGGCAGTGCAACCTGGAAAGGGACGAGGCTCTATGCGGTTGTGGATTCCAGCATTCAGGTATTCCGCCTGGTGCGAGCGTGTGTGTGTCGCCTGTCTACAACTTTCATCACATTATCAACAGATTAATGCATTCCTTACTTGACAGGAAAACAGAGCAGTTCTAGCGTTAGTTTGTTGTTCCTTGTCTGTGGAAAAGCTGGCGAAAACCTTGCGCCACATAGCGCAAAAGTGTCGCCAGGACTTGAAAGCGTTCGCTCGGGTTTTTCAGATGAGAGCGTGCTCATTGACTCTTCCTCATTTTAGTTGATCAATTGCTTGGTGTACCCCCAAGATCGCGGTCGGAACGATTTCTGTGTCATTCCATTTCGGTTCTTGGGGGGAGGAACCATGCCAGCGATGGGGAAAGACTTTGCAGTTGTAACGCAGCATATTCGCAATCTTCGTGGTGGCTCACAACCCATTCTGGTTGAGGCAAGTGACGGCCTGCTTTACGTAGCCAAGTTCACCAACAACCTGCAAGGGCCAAACTTGCCCTTCAACGAGAGCGTAGGAAGCGAGCTGTATCGAGCCTGCGGACTTGCTGTTCCCTTGTGGAAGCCGTTGCTGGTTATAGATTCCTTCCTCGACCAGAATCCAGATTGTTGGATGCAAACCCCGGGGGGGCGTCTTCGGCCAGCCTCAGGCTTGTGCTTCGGCTCACGCTTTCTAGGCGGGGACGGGATTCGCCTGCTGGAAATCCTTCCTGGAACCAGTTTCAAGCGGGTCCGCAACCAGGCCAGTTTTTGGCTGGCATGGCTGGTCGATATTTGCGCCGAGCACGTCGATAACCGGCAAGCGGTCTTTGTTGAAAACGCAGAAGGCTGGCTTGACGCGTTCTTTGTCGATTCCGGACATCTCTTCGGCGGTCCCAAAGGCGAACAGCGGCTGCACTTCCTGGCATCCCGCTACCTTGATCCGCGCATCTACCTTGATATATGCTCGGAGGAACTTCTAGATTTCCAGAGGGTTGTCCGCGCCTTGGATGCTGATAAACTTTGGCAACGGGAAGAAGCACTGCCGGACGATTGGAAGACAGCGTCGGCGCTCGACGGCTTCACGAAGTGCCTCGGCAGGCTGTCAAATACTGAAACTTTGCAGAACATTGCCGATACGATGTTTGACGCCTATGAACGGACCAATGGATTTGAACGTAGAGAGTTTCAAATCGGACCAAAGCCGCCAACATCGGTTCTGTGCCTTGGAGTACAGGCCGCAGGATCGGCGCTATGCCTCGTCGCAAAGCGCGCCGATCATCCTCATTGTGCTTAGGGATGAGGAAGGCATCATGAGCTTTCTTGTCCATCCAGATTTGCGGGCAGTAGTTACGGAAAATGACTGGGCCTATATCGAGTCCCTGCTCCAGGATTTGGTCAAACGCGCCAAACAGCATCCGGCGGATCTCTTCAAACAGCTCTCCTCACTTGGTGTTGGGCCGCTGGTGACCCACGAGGTCGGAATAGACCTCAAGGATCACCGGACGCTCCAAGAACTGTCCTCAAGGTTTGTGCAACTCTAGCATGATTTGTTGATCATTTTCTGGGTTGGAATTCCCCCTTGCCGCAAGGGCATTATTACTGCCATGCAAGAAGTGCTCTCAAAAACTGACGATCCAAAGGCTCCCCTGCGCGATCAGGAGTTCTACGAGTTGAATATCTACGATTCGGAATCCGCCGGAGAGCCTGTTTATTATGTGCGAGAGGCGCGCGCACGGTGGGATGAGGAGAGCGGGCAGATAGTGTGGACTGAAGAGCAGATCGAAAAATGTACAACGTCCGAAGAGGCCAAACAGCGGTACGCGAAGCGAAGGCGCGGTCTGGTCGAAAGGGGATTCATCTACTCGGATATGGACCTCTTCTGACACGGTGCTCGCAGTACTAGATTGAGATGAACTTCTCGCATACCGGAGGCAAAATGAAATCGTTGCGAACGCTCACAATAGCAGGTTTCCTGCTGTCAATTGCCCTCTTGCCAGCAGTGGCCGAGACAATCACAGCGGCAGACGTTAAGAACCACATCGGAGAGCAAGCCACCGTTTGCGGGACGGTGGCCAGTGAGAAGACGGCTATGAGTAGCCGAGGAGAGCCGACCTTCATCAATCTGGATTCCGCCTACCCAAATCAGATTTTCACGATCTTAGCGTGGTGGACGACAGGAAGAACGTCGGGGAGAGAGGATTTGAACCTCCGACCCCCTGGTCCCGAACCAGTTTTCGGCATTTGTTGAAAGCTGTTGAAATTGCGTGAAATTAACTGCTTTAGAATGAATGCGTTGCGGCCATCTTGTTGAAAGTTGTGGTTCTGAATTGTTCCAGGGTGCTTTGGCCGCTACAATTTCGACTACAGCCCTCAAATCCCGACAGTTATTCTTCGGGAATTCGTCGACGAAATCTGGTGTGTGAAGCAAAGCAGCGCCAGTTTATCTCACGAAATCCGTTCCAACCACGGTGAAGATATAGCTGTCCGATGTTGTTATCGGAGTGCTAGGCAATGGATGGTGCGGATCTTTGGCACCCGCCTACGCCGCAACCGATTGTCCCGGGGGGCGACGATTACCCAGAGATGAACCAGGGTCGATATCCAACGGAGGCGCCGTAACGGTAAGGCGAGAATTAGCACAGTGGCCAGAACTGTTCCAATATATCGAAAGCACTATACAGGCAGCCCCATGTGAAAGGCCAGCCGGAGAGCCGTACCCCTTCGCAACTCGTCAATAGCTGCATCCAACATCTGAACGCGGACAGGCCTATGAGTCCACCTGTTGTTCGCTGAACCGGTAACCCACGTAGGCATCTGTCAACAGATACTTCGGATTGCGCGGATCGTCTTCAATTTTCTTGCGCAGTTGACGGACAAATGTTCGAAGGTACTCGAGCTCGTTTCCATACTCCGGGCCCCACACGGACTTTAGTAGGCGCGCGTGCGGAATCGGCTCGCCGACGTGCATCATCAGATAATGCAGCATCTCAAATTCCTTTGGCGTCAGATGAATCTGGCGCCCACGCTTCATCACCCGGTATTTCACTGGATCCAACTCCAGCTGGCCATGGCGAATTGGCGCATCGTGGTTGGTATCCTGAGCATTTCTTCTGCGTACTGCCGAGCGCAGTCGCGCTGTCAGCTCCCGCACTTGAAACGGTTTCGTGATGTAATCGTCAGCACCGGCATCCAGCGCGAGCACCTTGTCGTCCTCGCTGTCCATTACAGTCAACATCAGAATCGGCAAGCGGGCAATCGCGCGCCGGATACATCGGCAGGCTTCCACTCCGCCCATCCCCGGCATATCCACATCCAACAGAACCGCATCGAACCACGATACGCGGACCAGTGACAGCGCTTCCTCGCCGCGAGCCGCTTCTACAACCGTGAAGCCCATTCCAGACAACGTCACGCGCAATGCCCGCCGCGTGGCACTGTCGTCGTCTACGACTAGGATCGTGCCCTGCCCTGAAGTCGGCTGTTCCGTAGTCAAAGCTTCCTCCTGGCGTCTATCGGAAGTGAAAGAAAAAATGTCGTTCCTTCCCGGTCGTCGCTAATCACCCATACATGTCCATGATGAGCCTCCGCGGCCTTCCTCACTACGGAAAGCCCTATCCCGGTGCCGGGAACGGAATTCATATGGTCCGGCGACCTGTAAAAGCGGTCGAATATCCGTTCCCGGTCTTCGATCCGAATCGTCGATCCAAAGTTCTGCACGGAAAGGATAACCTCGCTATGACTCGCCCGTGAGGCAATTGTAATTGGCGTCCCTGCCGCCGAATACTTCCGCGCATTGTCGATGTACTGCGTCAGAATCATTGTGAGCAGCCCGCGATCCGCGCGCACGGTCAACGAAGGGTCCTCCACCGCAACCTGAATGCTGTTCCTTTCCGCTTCCGCTGGATGGGCGGCCAATACCTCGGAAACCAAATCAAGCACATTCACGTCGACTGTCTCAAGACCTGCCTGCCTCGCTTCGAGCCTGGCTGCTTTCAGAAGCCGCGTGCACAACGCGTTCAGTCGTACTGCCTCCCCGTCGATGAGCGTCACCAGATCGCGTTGGGGCTCCGTCAATCCCCCAAGCTCAAGCAAGCCTGAACTTGCGGTCTGAACCGCCGTCAGAGGCGTCTTGAACTCATGCGCCAGTGCGTCCATCACTGTCGCGCGCAATTGCTCATCCTTCTTCGCAGTCTCTGCTCTCTCTTCCCTCTCGAACCACTGGTGCCGGTCGATCGCAATTGCGGCAAGAGACGCAAGCGCATCGACCACTAGAGGACTGAGCTTCCCACGCACCACAAGTGCGCCAACTCGTCCGGGTCCGGCTCGCAGGACGCGTTGCCAGGTCTGAGTGCTCGAATCGTCCTGTGAGGCATCGCGCAAGTAGCATTCTTTGGCTAGATCTTCCTCGCCCGCGTCCCAGTTGCCCATCCTGTCCTGACGGCTGAGGTTCATTTCGAACAAGGCCACCGCGCGTGCGTCAAATATCCTATGGATCAAAACCGCTAGCTGCGGTCCCGGTGGCTGGTGCAAATCCAGCAGAAGCGAGCTCCGGCTCAACTCATACAACTGCTCCATCTCCGCGCGATGAATAGCCGCCTCTCTGGCTCTCTTCATCTCTCGCCCGTGTATTCTGCTGATCGCGAGCGCCGTCACCTCGAACGTTGCAAGCGCCACCCAGTCCTGCGGATCTGCAACATCAAAATGAAGAATAGGCGGGAGAAAAAAATAGTCCAGACAGGCTACCGCCAGAAGTGAAATCAGCGATGCCTGCCAAAAACCGAAGCGCGACGCTACGGTCACGACAATCAACAAATAGAGAAGACTGATCGTCAGCAGGTTAATCTGAAGGACAAACCCGAAGTAGGTCAACAGCGCGAGGGCCGCACAAGCCGTCAGACACTGTGCCAGAGTCCGAAGTCTTCGCGGCAGTTGCGTCGATCCCGAGACGACTGGATTTGCCATCTGGCCTGCACCTTGCTCAACTGGATTTCCAGGCAAGCTGGCTATAGCTTAGCTGGATTGTTGTGAAGATTGTATAAGGAATTCATCTGTATGGAATGTATACGGAGCAGAGAGCGGGTCGCTCAACCCGGCTCCCTGCGCTCTATCGCCCAGGAGACGTCTTCATTGCGCGAAATTGCGGATTTGCGACGCGTTATTGTGCGTTCACAGGGGCATCCGGCGCCGCCATCCGGCTGTATTTTGCTTCGAGTGTACCGGCCTCGGAGGCTTTGTGCATGTAGTACTCGTAATAGTTCCGTACCGAGTCTGCAGGCCTTGGGTACTTGGCAGCCGCGCTTGTGACGTTCTGGCTCAGCCGCACCCACTCCTTCTGTTTTTCCGCTGCCTTCTGCAGATAGTTTTCGCGTTGCTTGCTGAAGTAGCTTGCAAGAGCGCTGTATTGCGCTGGTTCGTGCGCGTTGAGCGTCAACTGCTTTAACTGCGCCTTGGTGTAGTGGGCGTCAGTCTCTGAGGAAGAGGCAGTGCCTTGTGCGTTTCCAACACCCACGAAAGCGAGCGCCAGAATACATGCTGCAAATAGGTTGCGAGTCATGTTCGTTACCTCCCATGCTCAAGTATTGAAGCGAATGCATGAGGGCCGCATGAAGAGAATAGTAGGAATGAGTTATTTTTTTAGAGCGGCACCACCGCACCGGGATACTTGATCGGAGCGATGCCTTAGTAGTAAGTTTCTCGCAACGCCCGCGCGTCCCTCACCAAGCCAAGGAACCTGCTGGCCAACTCACGAATACGGTCTACCTGGCGAAAGTGCAAAGCCTCCTTGGGCAGCAGTTCTCCACCCAGGCCGATAGCAGTTGCGCCGGCCAGAATATAGTCGGACGCAGTCAACTGATTCACGCCGCCTGTAGCAATCAATGGGATTTGCGGAAGAGGCACCTTGAGTGCGCGCACGTATTGGATGCCCCCTATATGACCCGTAGGGAAAATCTTGACAAGATCCGAACCGGCCTTCCAAGCCGCGATGATTTCGGTCGGTGTCAAAGCTCCCGGTAGCACCAGGACATTTACTTTGTTTGCATAGGCCACCACCTCCGGAACAAAGCCCGGACTGGTGAGAAATCTGGCTCCGGCGTCAACGCACAGGCGGGCAGCTTCCTCATCCAATACGGTGCCGGCGCCGACAGCAATATCCGGATAGCGTTTCGCCAGTTCGTCGATCACCTCCAGCGCGCCGGGCGTGGTCATGGTGATCTCGACAACTGGAATCCCCGCCGAGTAGACAGTCTCTGCCGCAAATCGCGCAAGTTCCCGTGAATTCACACGTACAGAAGGCAGAATGCCAAACTCCTCGATGCGAGCTCGAACTTCATGTCTTTTCATTGATTCGACCTCTCCGTACCGGTATTCGAATATGCCGGGTAGTTGGCCTCGTTCACAAGAACCATGTCGATTATGGAATTACTTCATGCCCGACGACCAGATTCAATTGGCCTGTAAACGTCAGATATGAGCCAATCAACTGAACATAGGCCAGTTGAACGACCCGATAGTCGCTTTGCGCATTGAGGAAGTCCATCAGCGATGCCGCTCCGTGCTCATACGAGAAAGTAACAGTGTCGCGCACTCGCGTGGCCTGATCGCGATACTTTTCCTTATATGGCTTGAGTAGAGCAATATTGCTGCGCAACTGCTCGTAAGTAGAGTCCACGTCGTCGAAGACCTGCGCCTTGGCCGCGTCTGCGGCGTTCCGGCTCCGATCGATATCCAGCAATGTCCGCTTCTTTTCTCCCTGGTTGCGGTCGAAGATGCGCAGCGGAATGCTCACGTTGAGGCCGAGCGTTTGCTGGTCGTTAGGGTTGTTGAAGGATGGATTGTAGGTGTACCACGCACCGAAGGTTGGATCGGTCGAGCCATTGGAGACGGCAAGTTTATGATTCGTTTCCGACTGTTGAATGGTCTCGATAGCCGCTCTCAGGTCCGACCTGTTATCCAGCGCGATCTGGTGGTAGTCTTCCAGTGGCCGTAATGCATCGCTCCAGTCGAAAGTTCCCACCACATCGAACTTATCAACCGGCGTACGCTCGTCGATCAACTGCTGCAGTTCGAACTTTGCGGTACGAAGATTCACGGTTGCAGTCTCAATCTCGGCTTCATATTGCACGCGCAGCAATTCGATGCGGTCCAGATCGATCTGGGCGATGTCGCCTGTTTTAAACCGGGCGCGGCTGATATCGATGATCTTGTCATAGTAATCGAGATCGGCTTTCGCCAAATCGAGGACAGCCTTTGCCTCAAGCGTCTGCACGAACATGGAGCGCAGGCTGAAGATGAGATTCCGTTCAAGATCCTCATGCTGCGAGCCGGCGATCTGCGTGCCCTCTTTGGCGCTCTCCAGGCGCAACTCGCGCTTGTGCTCGCGTTCGTGCAGGTAGCTGAAATTAGGCTGATACTGTGTGCCGGTCAATGGCTGCCATACCCCGCTGTGACGGACGAGTTGCGTCCCATCCGTTGAAAGAGTGAATTGCGGATTGGGACGGAGATAAGCTGTGATCTCCTCGGCCTTCATCTCCTGTACGCTAACCTCATCCGCCTTCAGCGTAGGGTTGGCCGCTTCGAATTTTGCCTTCACCTGGTCCCAGGTAAGCGCCTGCTGCGCGCTGGCGGAGTTCGCAAGCAAAGCAATGCCCAGGACGCAACTGCCGATGCTTCGCGTGAAAACAGATATCAGCTTAGGCTTCAATTGCCACCTCCGGCTTGGGAAGCTTGTCCCCTTCTCTCGCGACCCAGACATACAGCGTCGGCAGGAGGAAGATGCTCATCAGGAGGTCAAAAATCAATCCTCCAACGATCACAATGGCAAACGGACGCTGCGAATCGGAGCCGATGGCGTGCGACATCGCGGCGGGAAGCAGTCCCAAGGTAGCCACCAGCATCGTCATCATGATAGGGCGAAGCCGCAAGACAGCGCCCTCGACCGCGGCGCCTTCGGCTGTATAGCCTCGCGCCCGCAGCTGATTGATGTATTCAAGCATGATGACACCCGTCTGGACCGAGACTCCAAAGAGAGCCAGGAAGCCAACTCCCGAAGACACGCTGAAATACGTCCCGGTTAGCAGAAGAGCGATCGAGCCGCCGAAAGGCGCCAAGGCGACATTCACCATAATGAGCAACGCCCACTTGACCGAACGGAACATGAAATAGAGAAGGACAAAGATCAGGAAGACAGTGATTGGAACCACGAGGAACAGCCTGGCCTGAGCTCGTTTTTCGCTTTCGTATTCTCCCGCCCAATTGAGGTGATAGCCGCGCGGGATCTTGACCAGCTTGTTCACTTTGTCCATAGCTTCTTTAACCGTAGTTCCCAAGTCTCTGCCTCGAACTTCGTAGCGCACGCCGATATAGCGAGAGTTTCCTTCCCGGAAGATATCGTAGGCGCCATCGCGAACCTCCACCTTCGTCAGTTGCGCGAGAGAAACACGTTCTCCCGAAGGAGACAGAAGGCGGATGTTTTGGATCGCCTCCTGCGTATTGCGATACTTCTCCTTGTACCGCACTACCACGCCATAGCTTGCTTCGCCCTGCAGCAACTGAGTCACCGCATTGCCGCCGACAGCTGTCGTAATCGCGTCTTGAATATCGGAAGCATTGATGCCGTAACGAGCCGCCTGCTTGCGATCTACCACAAAATTGAGGTTTGGCTGGCCCATATCCCGGAAGAGCCCAAGATCCTCGACCCCCGGCACGGTGGCCATCGCGGCGGTGATCTCCTCGCCCTTCTCCTCCAGAACCTTCAGATCGTCTCCAAACAGCTTTACCGCGAGTCCGCCTTTAACTCCGCTTATTGTTTCGTCCACATTGTCTTCAATGGGCTGCGAAAAATTCCAAAATCCGCCTGGAAGCTTGGAGACTTCGCGGTTCATAGCGGCGATCAGTTCATCTTTGTCCTGGTGAAAGACGGGACGCCATTCTTCTTTTGGTTTCAAGTCGACAAAATATTCCGTATTGCCGAAGCCGCCCGTGTCGGTCCCGTCGTCCGGCCGGCCAGCTTGTGATACCACAGTTGTGACTTCGGGAAACGACGCAAAGATGAGGCGCGCTTGAGTCGTGAACCGTTTGCCTTCCGTCAGGCTCGTGCTGTTGGCCAGGGAACCGCGCGCCCAGATTGCGCCCTCGTCGAGATGGGGAAGGAACTCAGAACCGATGATTCCGCTGAACGCCAGAAACAAGCTGACAGCAACGGCCGCGATACCGCCCCCAACAGTGATGTATCGATGTTCGATTGCCCACCGCACCCCGTGCCGGTAGCGGTCTTTAAGGAATTCCATGACCGGGTTGCGCCATTCCATGACACCCCTGGGGAAGAGCAAGGCACATAGCACCGGTGCCATGAAAATGGAAAATGTCATGGCGCCGAGAAGCGCAAAGGCGACAGTCCAGGCCATCGGCTTAAAAAGTCTGCCTTCCACAAGTTGCAGCGTGAAAATCGGCAGATAGGCGGTGATGATGATGGCGATGGCGAAAAACACGGGGCGCTGGACCTCATGAGAGGCATCACGGATGGTTTCTACCGGCGTCTTCACGCTCATCGTAATGCGGCCCGATGCCGCTGATGAGCCGTTCTTGTTGCGAAGCGACATATGCCGCATGATGTTTTCCACCATCACTACGGCGCCGTCCACAATCATTCCGAAGTCCAGCGCGCCCAGAGACAGCAGGTTCGCCGGAATCTTGCTCAGGTCGAGGAATATGGATGCGAAGAGCAAGGCAAACGGAATGGTAAGCGCAACGATAAAGGCCCCGCGAACATTGCCGAAAAAGAGAAACAGGATGATCGTGACCAGGATCATTCCTTCGGCCATGTTATGAAGCACCGTGTGGAGCGTGTAGTGCAGAAGGTCAGCGCGGTCGAGCATGGGAACGACCTTCACGCCCTGCGGCAGGATGGTGTCGTTGAGCTCTTTCACCTTCTTATGGATCGCGTCCAGCGCGGGTCCGGCATCGGCGCCTTTGCGCAACAGCGCCACGCCCTGGATGACTTCTGGATTGTCGACGATGGTCCCATCCGGCTTGTGGTCCGCTCTTGCCATGGCGCCGAGCAGGATTTTTGGGCCCTGCTGTACTTCCGCTATGTCTTTGACTCTCAGCGCCGTTCCGCTTTTTGTCGTCAGGACGGTATTCTCAATGTCTTGCACCGAGGTGTAGAAGCCGACGGAGCGAACGTTGAGCTGCTGAGTCCCCTCCTCTATAAAGCTTCCGCCGGCATTCATGTTGTTGTTCGCGAGTTGTTGCTCGACTTGGCCAATGCTCAGACCGTACGACACAAGCTTGTCCGGGTCGACGCGCACCTGGTATTCGCGGGTCGTGCCGCCGAACGTGGATACGTCGACAACATTCGGGATCGACTTGAATTCCTTTTCAAGAGTCCAGTCCTCGATCGACTTTAAATCCATCAGATCGTACTGCGGATTTGCGCTGCGGAGTGTGTACCAGTAAATCTGGCCCACCGTGCTCCAGTCAGTGCCCATCTGCGGTTGCAGGCCGGGCGGTAAACTCACTCCCGCAAGCCGTTCCATCACTTTCTGGCGATTCCAGTCGTTGTCAGACTGGTCGTCGAAGATCAGCAGCACGAAGGACAGGCCAAAGAGCGATTCGGAACGCAGATGCGAAAGATGCGGAAGCCCGTTCATCTGGATCTCCACCGGAATCGTAACCTGCTTCTCCACTTCCTCCGCGGCCTGTCCTGGCCACTGAGTAATCACCGTTGCATAGTTATCCGCAATGTCTGGATAGGCTTCTACTGGCAAGTTATGAAACGAGATTGCCCCCCAGGCCGCCAATAGCAGCGCAACCGCAAGCACGACCACGCGATTGTTCAGGGCAAAATCGACAAGAAAGCGTATCATGACGTTTTTCCTCTGGCTCCCATTCAGCGGTTATCGGTTATCGATTTCGTTTTGCAACGCGAGTGGGTTTGTCACTACCTGCTGTCCAACCTGAATGCCCGATTTGATCTCCTGCAGTCCGCCTGGCAATGCGTCTCCCCCGGCAACCATCACTCTGCGGAATCTCTTGTCTGTTGTAGGCACATAGACCCAGTCCCGGTCATGAAGATGAAGAATGGCGGATGCGGGCACGGCGGTATTCACTTCATCCTTTTGCCCGCGGAAGGTTGCGGTGACGAACATGCCCACCTTCATGAAGCCTGGATTCCGCACTTCAATCCGGACTTTGCCGGTGCGGATATTTGGATCGAGAATTGGTAGTATGTTGTTGACTCTTCCCTTAAACACCTGGCCAGGATACGCATTCAGTGTGATCTCCGCAGGGTCGCCGGTGTGAACGGTGGCAAGATCGTTCTCGTAGACATCGCAAACGATCCATACAGTGGAGAGATCGGAGATGGTGAACGGACTCGTCCCCAAACTCTGCACGCCCGCCGCGTTGGTCACTTCCTGGTCGGTAATCACTCCTGCGATCGGGGCGGTGAGGTCGACAATTCCGGTTGGATGATCGACATTGCTGCCCAACAGGCTGAGATGTTCGGCAGCGACGTCCACGGCCATCTTGGCCTTGTCTTCGGTGTTCTGCGCCACTTGCAGGTCGTTGAGCGCGATTGCGCCATGTTTGAAAAGTTCTTGAGAACGTTCATACTGGGCGCGCGCAAGCGTTTCGTCGGCCACCGCCATCTGATAGGTGGCAAAGCCACCGGAGATATCGTCGCTGCGAAGTTTGAGTAAGAGTTGACCTTTCTTCACGGTATCGCCCAGACGCGCGTAAATACCGACGATGCGGCCAGAGGCAAGTGAGATTACCGGGACCGTACGCGCAATATCGGGGTTTACTGTGCCAGTGACGGCCAGTTTGAATGGCGCTCGGTGCTCCACTGCGGTGGCCAGGGGAAAGTTCGCCGGGTTATCGGCGGCGAATATATTAGCATCGAAGTCCTGAACCACCTTGGCGGGAGGCGGCGCTTCAGCGTCCGCATCCACCTTATCGCTCTTGCAGCCGCTCGTGGTCAGAGAAGCGGCCATTACCGTCACCATCAGGCCAAATCCAAAACTCTTGCTGTTCATACGATTTCTCGCACCCCTTTTTGCCTTCCCGGAGTTCAAACGTACAGCAGCCATTCAGCGGCGGCTGACTGCTGGGTAAATGGCTGTAATTCGGAGCTTCTGACCATGAGTGTCATGCGCAAAACATGAGTGGCGCATAAAGAGAACAGAGTATTTGGATAAATGTTGGACATTTCCAATCTCCGCCACTTGTTACTTGTGTAGACCTCCTTGTTTTCAAGCAGCACCGGTGTGCCAGGAACGTCCGGTGCTGCTCGTTCAGTTAGTGGGTCTGGCCGCATTTACCCATCGCGGTCTCGTGGGACTGGACGGCTAGAATCTGACCATGAGCGCCAGCGTGCTGACGGTCTGATTGGTGCGCAGGTCGGGCCACCAGAGAGCGCTGGTACCCGCGCCCGTACCGCCGCAGAAGGTTTCCGCTGCGCTGAGGGAACCATATCCAAAGCCGGAGTCACCGCCGCCTGCGCATTGGTAGTGCGCAGGATTGCCGTTATTGCCGCCGGGAGGCGTAATGCCGCCGTGGCCGGTCCAGTAGGGCACGTCGGAGTAGCGATAGCCGGTCTCCGCGCGGAAGGTGATGAACTGGCTTGGCATATAGTCGATGGTGATGGTTCCGTCGTGCATCTGAGCGCGGTCCCCGCCGTTCTCGGTAAAGTACGGGGTGCCCGTGATGGCCGTGGCGCCGTTGATGGGCGGCAGCAGTGTGAGGTAACGGCCGGGGTTGTTCATCTGCCCGCCGCCCAGGGTCAACGCATAACGGTCCTTGTCGAACCAGAAGCGCAGGTAGCTCATCCAGCCTATGAATTCCTGCTTGGGCTTGCCGTTGGCGCTATTGTGGCAGTTGACGCCGCCGGTGTAGGTTGAGCTCGATCCCTGTTCCGGCGAGGAGCCGTTCGCGTTGTAGTGTCCCACCGCGGGACCGCCGCCGTATTCGCAACCGGCGTCGCCGGTAACTGTCCAGGCAATCTTGTCCATAAAGTTCTTGGGCTTGTCGTAGAACTTTACCTGGGCGCTGTAATCGGCGTGGATACGCGAGCGTCCGGGGTAACCGGCGTCGTCTTCACCCAGGCCGTAATCGTTCCACACAAAATCCAGGTACGGCTTGGGGCGCCACAGTATCTGTCCGCCCAACCCGGGCTTTCCGTTGTACCGCGCATATGACTGCCAGCCGTTGATGAACCACGGCTCGATCTTCAGTTTGGCCGTGGGGAACCATTGGCCGCGAATGCCGTTGAAGAACCATGGCGTGTTGGAGGAGACGAACGAAGGCTGATAGGTCCAGTTGTCGGCGTTGTAGTAGCTGAACAGGCCGATGTAGGAGACGAAAATGCCGGCATCCAGATTAAGGCCGTGGTTCACATCCCAGTGATACCCTCCCCACGCTTCCGAGATGTACCTGTAGGCGTCGGCCAGATTCCACTGCCCGCGGTTCGGGCTGCCGTCGTTGCGCGGGGTGGTGGTGGCGAACATACCGTACATGGTTAGAAATCTGCCGCGGACATTGTCGATGCGGATATCTCCGCCGAAGCTCAACTGCTCGACCTGAACCTCATCGGAGCGGAAGGTCTCCGTCGACCCGCCCAGAGTGTCGTCTTCCGGGTGGTTGTAATCGATGGTATAGTTGATGTCCGCGCGGAACTCGGGCGTGAAGTACTTGGTGGCCATGGGACTGTCGACCTGGTGCCCGTTGCTGTTCAGCCAGGTCCAGTCGCCGGGGAATGGCGCCTCCTTGGTGGTTCTCTCCGCGCTGATCTCCGGAGGCGCCGGAGCCGCAGCCGGAGCAGGCGCAGCCGCGGCCTGGCCGCCCACCGCCACCGAACCGCCTGTGTCGCCGGCCTCCGCGTTGCGCAGCGCGTTGGCGTCCCGTTCCGCATCGTCCGCGCCGCTGCGCGCCTTCAGCTCGGCCTCCAATTGCGCAATCCGCGCCTTCATCTCTGCCAGTTCTTTGAGGACCGCGTCGTTATTGACCGTCGTCGCGACGGAAGCGGGCGTGGCGGTGGCCGTGCCCGTAGCTGTTGCGGCAGTGGCCGCTGCTGTGGTTGCAGCGGGGGTAGTTGCGGCGGGAGTTGCCGCTTCGCTGACTGGTTTGCCGGGGCCCGTTTCCGGCCCTTCCAAGGCCGCGAAGTCAACCAAAGCCGTTCGAACCGGGGGCGCGGCGGCGGTTTGTCGCGTAGCATTCTTGTCAGACGTTGAAGCCGTGCTTTGGGCTTGACACGTGAGCTGCACGGCGATCCCGCAGATTGCAGCTCCCAATACGATGGCAGTCCTGAAGTTTTTCTTCATCATCGGTATCCGATCTCCACGACGCCTGGCGTCGCCGGGTTAAGAAGCTTTGGCTCTCACTGAGGAATGGCGAGCTCGCTGGTTCCGCCCCCTCATCTCAAGTCTTAGGCGAAGCGACATAAAGGAGCCGCAAAGAAAACGCAGTTTTTCGATAAGGTCAAGTAACATTGCACTATGGTGCGCACTATCCCTCGGGCCACTTGCTCTCTATGAGAAAGTGGCCGTTGCTTTGCATATTTCACCAATGATTCTCCGAGTATTCATCGATTGGCATGAGGGCCGCATGAAGAGTTCCTCAAAAGTACGTGGTGAATGCTTGCGATTTCCCGTTGGCGCCGGCATTAGGCGAACGCGCGCTCTCTATGGCTGTAAATTCAATGAATGCGGGTTGAACGGAGGTTGCGGTTGTCGCGGGCCGCTGCGCCACCGTGGTCAACGGCGCCAATCCACAGCACAGAATCGCCGCTGCGGGGACAGCTTTCCAGTGATCTCTTCTCATACAGCCTCTTACCTTCGCAAATGATTTTGGTCAGGGAATGAACTCGCCTCATGAGGGAAAATGCAGCGCAAGACAGGGACTTCCCTTGCAGCACCGCAGGCTTGCTCGTGGCGCCATGAATGTGTCTTGATTACGGGAAATGCGAAGAATCCGGACCTGGTTATCCGCCCAAGTTCATTTCTTCTGTCTCTCCACTAACTGCATCCAGATGGCCGGTAACATTCTCTCCGCTCACGCGCGGGGAGCTGAAACCTGGTTACACATTAGGGCGCAAGCCATAAAAATCCTATATATGTTCTGAAGAAAGTTATGAGTATGGAATAATTTATTCATAAACGAAGAATAAAGGCGGGGGCAACATCACATGGTCTCGACGCCTTCAGTTGATTTTGAACCTAGAGCAGGCGGTCCGGAAGCCCGCTTTGTATCTCTTTATCCTTATTTAAGCTTTATCTCTACGACTTTACACTGAGCGTACCTGATGTGGGGACTCATGTTGATAACGGCCAACTAACCGGACAGCAATGGAACGGATGGGAGAATCGAATGCCGCAGGTTAAATATGCACTTGCTCTTCTGGCGCTGGCGGCCATCGGCCTGCGGGCGCAGGATGCAATCACTCTGAGCCAGCAGTTTCATCAGGCGCCCGACAAGGACGGCGTTTACTACACCGGTCCTGAGGTCACCGCACCGAGGATGGTTCGCACCGTATATGTGCCCTATCCCTATGGCGTGGCCAGTAAAAACAATCAGGGCATGACCATGCTGGCCATGGTCATCGACGCCAACGGCATCCCGGCACACATTCAGCTTCTGCATAAGTACGGCGATGCATTCGATCAAGCCGCGATCGCGGCAGTGAAACATTCTGCCTTTGAGCCGGGCAGGTTGGGAGACAAGCCGGTTCCCGTATGGATCGACGTGCGGGTTGTCTTCCACGCCAACCGTAGCCAGGCCGTTCCTGAGGTCCTCATCACCGAGAGAGATCTGCCTCCTCCAGATGCATCGCAGTTGCTGGACAAGCATCACAATCCTCTGTTGTACACGCCGCCCATGCCGATTCACACCGTTGACGCGGACTTCGTCGATCCGTTTGTCAAGCATCCCTGGGTGCAGGAGGCCATCGTCGCGGTGCTGGTGGGCGAAGACGGATTGCCGAAAGAGGTTCGTGTGGTGCGCGGCCTGGGGTTCGGATTGGACAAAAAGGCCGAAGCGGCCGTATGGCAATACAGGTTCTTCCCCGCCACAAAGAAGGGCAAGCCCATTGCCGCGCGCAGAAACGTCATGGTCGATTTTGCCAAGTTTTGATTCTTGAGCCGCAGGGAAACCAAAATCCCTATAGTGCGTTGACCCGCGGTGTTCACTCGCGCCGCAGAATGCCGGGAACGGCGGCAAAAAAGCGAAACCGGATCAGACCCTCTTGACCTCAGTCAAAATGCAGACTTGCTCAGAGGTTCCTTAACAGAACAATGCAGTCGATTCTTTCTTCAGCTGTTCCTCGCCAAAATGCCGATCTGATTTCAAATCAAACAGATGCGTAGTGTGTTCTGGTTGTCTGTCCGCGTGTGAAACAGATTCATATTTCCAACTGTAGATGTTTTTGTAGATGGTCTTGCATCCAGGATGCTGCGAAAATACCAGTATTGACGCACCTTCCAGCACTAGGGCACCTGGGCTAATACCAGAGGGTCTACTTTCGAGTACGTTATGAGCTGTAAGTGCTTGAAAACATTGGTCGGGGAGAGAGGATTTGAACCTCCGACCCCCTGGTCCCGAACCAGACAACGATTTGCTAAGTTGTTGATTCGTTTAGGCTGGTAGTGCGTCTAGTAGGCCCGTTTTGCCCGGTTTTCGGGAGTAATTGGACCCAAGTTGGACCCAAGTTTCTCGGAAAGGTGGAATCGACCTCGTGTCCATTGGCGCGCCTGGGTGCCAAACCGGACCGGCTGTCTCCTTTACCACACGATCCAATCTCTCTCAGGCTTATGCTTGTTGAACATTTGCCCTGAGGCTACCTCACGAAACACAGTGCAAAATGAGCGGTGACGTATCGGGGGAACACCGTAGCTTTGGCAATGCGCGCTCCCTCAGCGTCGTACCAGTAGCGGTTGATGCCGTCGTAGAGCGTGTTGCCGGAGGCGTCGTAGCTGAAGGTCGCCGAGGTCGTCCCCGAGACGGACTGAATCCGGTTGTTGGCCTGATTATAAACAGCCTTGATCTGCGGCGTGGGATTGCTGCCCGTGCAGGCCACGCCCGAGAAGGCCTCCAGTGTGCGGTTGCCGTAGGAGTCGTAACTCCAGGTCGCCGTCTGACCGCCGAAAGCGCTGGGCGCGTTCGAGCCCGCCGCCGCCGTGGCCGACGATGCGGTTGTTCGCCGCAGGGAAACACTCGTCTTAAGCCTCATCGGGGCCGGTCTGCCATCGTGATCTTTCCATCAACGTCAATGGTGTACATGTATGCGCCAGCGCCTACGAATTCCGGCACGCGCGGCCTGCGGGTCAGAACGAGGAACACATCGGTGTCTTCGGGGAGGTCGGTCAGGACGTGCGTATGGTATCCGCCTGCCGCTTTCTCTGAAGTACCAGCAGGTGCAGCATACTCGATGACTGTTTGATGCAAAGGACGTTTTTCCGTGATCTTCGCGCCATCTGGCGAAAGCCGGTATCGGATGTCTGCTCCGAGCGGATAGATGCCTGCTTTGACTTGGGCCGGATACAGGTAAACGTACATACTTCCTTGCGTCGCCGGAAGCACGGCTACATTGTAGGGACGGTCCGTCCTGCCGAAGTCCTTTGTCGCCGTCTCGATCCCTTTGGCAGCGGCAAGATTCCAGCCCGCGTCTTCCCGCATCGGATCAAAGCCCCTGACCTCGAACCGCTCTAGGCTTCCTGTTTGAGTCGCCTCGTAGGCCACAAAGAACCTGTCCCCAGTTGCGTTGAGCTGACCAAAATCCACGACCCAGCCCGCTAGAGTTTTCCGGGCGATATAGCGCCCGGAAGGCTCCGCCTTCGGGTGAGCGGCCATGACCGCATCCGTGGCTTGCCACGCCGCAGTATCGTACTCCGCAAGGAGGCGTCCCCGCTCGGTGATCGAAGCCAACTCCGAAGTAGATGGTCTATGCGATGCGTTAGCCGCTACGGCCATGAAGAGTAACGTAGCTGCTACAAAAATGATTAAGGCAAGACCCTTGCGATTCATACGCGAAATGCGCATAGATGTTTCCATTCACAATCCACACTTTCACTGATGCGAAGCAGGAACATCATTCCATGGGCCCCAGGATTGCATACGGGTGATTTTTCCGATAGCACCGCTAAGGCCATCGATGTGCTCCCGTCCGTTCGCATATACTGTGCCTTCAATTAGTACATACTTGAAGTTCAGTTTCTCGAACTGCAGGTGCTGGGCTTCAGTCAGGCGCAGAACCATTCCGTTCCCTAGGCCATATCGAAAATCCTCTTCGTGGAGGTAGAGAGAATACTCGCGTTCAGATTGCATACTAAGGAATCCGTGAGTCAGGATCGGCTTTCCATCATATTTCTCTGGAGACGCCAACAATTGGACCATATTTACAATAACTGGTTCAGAAGGCACGGAGGACGCGTGTGCCGGACTCATGCTTCCCTTAAGATTCCATACTGTGATCGCCAGTAGGAATACGAGCGACCAAGAAATCACGGAACGTACTGTGGATCTCATCATTTCCCTCCTCTTGGGTAATTCCTCGATGGAATAGACAAAGTGTACAATTCGCGAAATTACCCTCATTGGTAAGGATCACCTGGAATATGGGCAACAAATGTGCCATATACCCCATTGTGCCGCACGCTATCCCTGCTTGGCGGACCTCCAGGCGTGTAACGATACATGTTTCGCGAGATGGTGTCTGCTACATATCCGATCCGAGAATGGTTCTCTGACCACTGTGCGTCTCCAACCGAAAATCCCTCTCCTCCAAGATTCCCTTTAGTGTGCGGGTGAGTATGGTACCACCCGGCCACGCTATACCCATCTGGAACCGTCACGCCTAACGGATCGAAGTGTCCTTCGTCGAAGTTCGCTAGCGGTTTAGTATAGCTAAATTCGTTTTCTGCACCGGTCTTCTGTAGAATCCATCCTCCAAATTCTTGCGATTTCCCCTTCTTCTGACCGTCAATCGTCTTCGCGAGAGCGGAATTCTCCGCAGCTGTCGCAGCCTTGTCCCTGGTCGAGCAGCTAGGGCAACTAGCGGCAACTCCTGTCTGCTGTTGGGCCGCTTTTTGCGTACTTTCCTGTGATGACTGGTAGAAACTTGCGGCAAGTTTATCGTATTGTCCGCTTATATTGCACCAGAAGCCACACGGCTGCTGATGCCCATCCAAATCCACTGCCGTAATCGGATTATTCCTCACATAGGCGTACAGGTTCAAGCTCTGCGGATCGGCGAAGACGGCATAGGGAACCGGGTCGGTCTTGGCGCTCCAGTCGGGGGTGGTGAACCTTCCCAGCGCCGACGAGTAGTACCGCGCCAGGAAGTAATCGTTGCCGGATTCCGTGTCGCGCTCCTTCTGCGTGAAGTGGTGTTCGGTGGCGTCGTCGCCGGTGGAGAGCGAGTTGGCCACGGTGGTGCAGTTGGCGCCAATGGGGTTGCCCAGGTCGTTGCCGAAGGGCAGGCTGGCGCAGGTCTCGTCCACCTGGCCCAGGGCGTTGGCCTGCACGCGCTTGGTGCCCAGCGGGTCGGCCAGCTCGTAGTGGATGCCCTTGGTGTCATAGGTGGCCGTCAGCTTGCCCCCCGCCCAGACGTTCGAGTGCGCCCAATTGCCGTTGTCGAACTCCGTCACCTGCTCCCCGCCCTGGTCCACCAGATACCTCGCGGTCAGTGTAAACCCAGAGCCCAGCGGCGGACAAGCAAGCCGCCCGACCCAGAGGGTACCTGGCGGCTTGCGGAGATTCACGGTTATCACTGGGTTGATGGTAGGGCGGCAGGTGCGCGGCCCACCTGTTTTCTGTACACGCTAAAAAAGTACACAGTAGACCCAAATGGCGCAGTGAAGAAGAAGAATATGAACCAGAGTATTTTGATGCCGACCGAAGAGCGGTCCCGGAAGACGCAGAAGATCGCCATGCCAAAGATGATAATCAATAATGCCGGCATGTTGACGATCGCTAAAGTACCGCCTAATACCAGCACAACCATCTTGCCTGCATGGAATGTCTCGATCTGTTGGAACCAGGGAGTCAGACCGAAAATCATGAATATCCCCAGGCACACGATCAGCCACGCAGAATAGGAAAACAGGGTGGACATCGTTTTGGATTCGAGCCATGAAGGTTTCATTCAATCGCCTCTTTTCGTTACAGAGTTCAACCTGTTCGCCATCAATCCTGACGAACTAAAAAATTGGTGTTTCTGTTACTGTTGTTGAAGGGAGCATGTTTCTCCACCCGCCAACGGCATGGTATACGTCTCCCAGCAATTTGTCAGATTGGACTCCAACCTGAAATGAACTACAGGTGGTGTGGCAAAAATCTACCCCCAATCCAAACTGACCATTTTTCCCCTCGAACTTCCCCCATGAAAGTCCAGGAACCCACTCAGTTCTTGGTGCTTGACCTTCCTCCTGCGTGGTCGTCCGGGACACACCAACTTTAGCCGGTCCGAAACCGATTTCCATCCCCTTTTCATCAATCTTCTCGTTCTTTACCTTGCCGTCGCCATATCGGGTCATTTGATCGACTTTCTTCCAGCCGCCTTCGATCTTGACGGGACCAAGTTTGAGACTTGCGCTTTCCCCTGTCCCTTTGGAGCCCGTCATGTAGCCATAGCCAAGAACTTTCGTCGTAATCTGGTGAAGTTGATTCCAGCTCTTAGCCCCAGCGTCCCATACGTTGCAGCCCCAGTCACCCTGCTTGCAAGTATGCCCATCCAGATCCACATGGATGAGCGGATTGTTTCTGACGTAAGCATACAGGTTCAAGCTCTGCGGATCGGTGAAGACGGCGTACGGTACAGGTACGACCTTGGCGCTCCAGTCGGGGGACATGAACCGGCCCATTGCGCTGCTGTAGTATCTGGCATCGAAGTAGTCATTCCCCGATTCTGCGTCTCGTTCTTTGCCGGTAGAGCGCGGTCGCGGAGGAACGCACCGTGGTTACACAGATGGCGATAAGCGTCGTAGAAGTAAAGATATCCGTCGTAGAACAATCCCGATTCTCATACATTCGACGCCTTGCCGCTCGGCGACTATGGCGTTCCAACAGCAACTTTCTTGCCGTAGCGAGAGGATCCTTTGCGCTGAATCTGCCTCGAATAAGCATCTTTGAGCGCGCCAGCGCTCGGCTCAAGATCAAAGTAAAATGATGCTTTGAGCCAAGCATGTTTATCTTTGCAGATTTCATCATCGTTCGCGTAAATCGTCTGTGTATTTGGTTGGGTCCAAGAGAATCCAGAGTCAGGTGAACCGCCTAAAAGGGCGAGGCTATTTGCATCCTTTCCGAGGAAGAAACTTCTGATGACCTCGCCAAAGGGCGGGTATTTATAGATAATTTCGCCCTGCCATGAATTCGAATTCCAGTGAGCGAGTGGAGAAATATATACGGAGTACTGCGCGATTTTGCCATGCTCTCCAGAAGTCGCGAATCCCCAGAAATCATCCTGATAACCATAATCGTAGATCTCATCCTGAACCGCGAGCAGCACCTGATCAATTTCCGCACGAGAAAGCTTCTTGTCGGACACGCTGCTGATCTGCGAACTTGCGCTCAAGCTCGCAAATATTGGAAGAATGAGAAGCGCGATGAGCCTGCCTCTTAATCTCACAGTCTTTTTCTCCTTCGTTTTGTAGTTAAAACTGGGGTTTACTGCACTCGCACTGGTCTTGTCGTTCACGATAAGTCAAATCATTCATGATGAGAACATCCACCATAGCACCTTTAGGCACGTCGCCCCCTCCTGCCACATTGAGGAACGCCCCATAAACATGGTCGGGAATCCCATATGCGGCTTTCATCCAAGTGGTGTGCGGATAATTTGATCCAGGGTCGTACATGATTGCATGTTGCCCAATATCGGGTCGTCCAAATGCCTCAGTAGCAGCTGATAGGCCGTCTTTCCATGAAGCAGTCTTCTGATCATTAGCTGTTACAGGAACAAGATCATGCTTCAGATCAAAGGCCTTAGGATGATGGTAGTAAACGGTAGCTTCGTCGACACGTGCGTTGTGGAGGTCTTGGGCACTTCCTGCTCCCGGCGCATTCGTTGTTGTTAGCCCACCTGTTTCGTGGTAAACGACGTTTGCTGCTTGATGGACTTGACCCTGTTGCTGTTCGGTCATATTCAACAGCTTTGCAGCCTCGGTTTGCTGTTGCTGCCCATCGAGACATCCCCAACCATTGCACCCGTGCCCATCCGGATCTATCCTCACAAGTGGGTTGTTCATCACATAGGCATAAAGATTGAGGCTTTGTGGGTTGTCGAGCTTCGCGTACGGTACAGGTACGACCTTGGCGCTCCAGTCGGGGGACATGAACCGGCCCATTGCGCTGCTGTAGTATCTAGCCCCGAAGTAGTCGAGCCCGGAATTCGTATCGCGTATCTTGCCGGTGAAGTGCATCTTGTTGTCGTCGGCGCCGCTGCCGACGCAATCGGTCGCGCCGGTGTTGCCGATGTCGTTGCCGTAGGGCAGGCTCAGGCAGTTCAGCTCGACCGCCCCGGTGGCGGAAACCTGCGCCCGCTTGGTGCCCAGCGGATCGGTGAGGTTGAAGTGCAGCCCCTGGGCGCCGGCAAAGACGTAGGTGGCTAGCGCCTGGCCGCCCACAAAGACGTTGGAGTAGTTCGCGTTACCGGAGCCGTCAAGCTGCGTGACCGGCTCGCCGCCCAGATCGAGCAGGTATTGGCTGTAAAGCGCAAATCCGTTGGCCGCGGTGGGCGCCTGGCAGCTCGACGGCCACGACGTGAGCGACCCCTTGGCCACACGGGCGCCCTCGGCGTCGTAGAGGAACTGGTAGTAGCCCGTTCCGCCGCCGGCGATGGGGAACGCGTAGGCGCACAGCCGCCCCTCGGCGTCGTAGAGGTAAGAATTTTGGCCATCGTAAGTCACGTTGCCCGACGCGTCGTACTGGAATCCCGACACCCGATTGTTGGCCGTCGGCGTGGTCACAGTATACTGCGCGTTTGCACCCTGCCCGCAGGATGCGGGCGCAGCCGTCGAGAACGCCTCCAGCGTGCGGTTGCCGTAGGAGTCATAACTCCAGCAGCCGAAGAGGCCCGCGAATGGGCTGGGCGCGCCGGCCCCCGCCGTCGCCGACATGAGCCGGTCCACCGCGTCGTAGGTGAAGTTCCATGTGCCCATCACCGAGTCCACGTGCTTCAGGATATTCCCGTTGGGGGCGTAGCCGCCAGAGGGCACCTGATAGGAGTAGATGGTCCCGCCGCCATCGGTCTCATTCGTGATCCGGCCGCGGTTGTCGTATTGGCGCGCGATGGTGACGACCGGCGTGGAAGAGCCGTTGGGAATGCCCAAGCTAGCCGCCGTCATGTGGCCGAAGGGGTCGTAGCTGGTGGGCAGCAGCGGAGTAGGCGCGAAGGAGTAAGTGCTGGTGGGAAGGACCGATGTGGACGGCTGGTCCTGAACCACGACATTATTGATGTGGTCGGCCATGTCGTAGGTGGTCTTCCAGGTGATCGAGGGAGCTGTGATCGCGGTGCCGTTGCCCGAGGTGGAGGCGACCTGCATAGCGCCGACTCTTGACGACGGAGCGATGCCGTTGTTGGATTGCACCGGGTTGCCCAGCAGGTTGTAGGTGTAGACGAAGTTGCCGGTGGTGGTGGTCGGGGAGCAGTTGGCCGCGGTGAGGCACTGCTGATCCATGCCCACCCGGCCCATGGCATCGTGATTGCTGCGGATGCGAACGGTGACGGCGTTCGATGGAATGGAGGAGCCGCAACTCCCCGCCGACTGCGGCTGCTGCCACTCCGCCGTCAGTTGGCCCTTGGGATTGGGGTCAGTGCCCACCGCCATGTTGTACAGGTAGCAGGAGGTCGGATCGGGCAGGGTCGTCCCATACGACTTGCTCGTCAACCGGCTCATGCTGTCGTAGGCATAGCTGGTCACAATGCCGCGGGCGTCCTGCCTGGTGCAGGGCACATCGGCGCTGGGGGAGCAAGCAACGCTTGAGTTTGAATAGGTGTAGGTGTCTGTACCCACCTCTGGATTCAGCGCCGTGAGAAGCCGCGAAAGATTATCGTAAGTGAACGTCCGCGCCAATCCGTGCTGATTCACGCTGCGCATATCGCCCAGCGGGTTGTAGGTGTACGTGGTGGAGTAGCCGGTTGCCGGGATTTCCACAACACCGATTCCGCAGGCGCTGGGAGTGTCGCCGCTGACGGACGATAGAGAGGACGCGGAGACCTCGCATACCGAGGTCAGCCGGCCCAGGCCGTCGGACTGCTGGATGTGCTGCACAGTTGTCGTTCCGTTGAAGGGATCGGTCGTCAGGGTCGCGTTGCCTGCGTAGGTAATCGTGCTGAAGGATTGGGGGTTGACGGCGATGTCGGGCAATATCGTCTTGATCTTCCTGCCCAGTGCGTCGTAGGCAAATTGCGTAATCCCATACGTCAGGTCGGAGGTCGAGCAATACGGATTCGATGTCGAGGACACGCGGCTCATGGTGTCGTATGTCGTCTGGACCTGGATATTTCCGGTGCTGCACTGCGTGGTGGGAACCGCGGTGACAGCCGAAACCAATCGTCCCAGGCCGTCGTAATACTTGGTGACCGAAGTGGTGGTCCCCGCCGTATCCACCGTGTGCTTCCCCTGCACCCAAAAATCTCCGGCGGAATCGTTGTAGTTATAGATTGTGGTTCCCTGGCCTGCATTTCCGGTCGTGCCATCCATGGTTGAGGGTAAAGTGACGCTCCGAATCCGGTTCAACGGGTCGGTATAATCGTAGTTCGTGATTTGACCGTTCCAGTCCGTATGTGTTTTCATCGCGCCGATATACGGCCAATATGTATACAAGTCCGTGTTGCCGTCGGGCTGCTGCACCTGAGTCAAAAACCCGTTGTTCTGCTCGCCCCAGGTGTAGACGGTCCTCGCGGGCCAATTGGGAGCAGTGGGGAGATTCGCTCCTTCGACCTTCTGCGTGAGCTGCCCGGTCCCATCGTAGTAGTAGGAGGTATTCCAGGAAGAGCCGCAACTCGCAGTAAAGCTGCCATTAGTGATGGTGGCCGAGATGCCGGAGATGCACTTGCTCTCCGTGGTCAGATTTCCGCGGGGCAGCGAAAGCGAGCCGAAGTTTGCATAGTCATAGTTGGAAAGACCGGCCGGAGCGCTTCCAATCTGTCCGCTCTGGTCGTAGGTGAATGTGGTCAAGGAATACGGATTGCCGCTGCCGTCGGTGACCAGCACCTGGTAGGGCTTGTTGACGATATGCGCCGTAACCCACGCCTGATTGTTTGCGTAAACATAGCTGGTGAGCGTCTTGCGCAGAAAACTGGGCAGCGTCGTTGGCATTGGGCACGGCGTCCCTGTGCAGGCATTGAAATCCGACTCGTCCTTCTCGACGAGGTTGGAGTATGAATCGTAAGCGTATTGCACATACTGCTGCAGGGGCGTGGGGCCGTCGTAGAGCGTGGTCGCCACCTGCGCCGGAAGCCCATTGGCGTATCCGCTGGCGTACGTGGTCGCCACTGACTTCGTGAGCGTTCTGCTGCTGGAGTATTCCAGGCGGC
>Ga0209039_10000805_pt1 | contig 30126 bp, 29 predicted proteins | sample BogFormECP12_OM1_FD_188238 | JGI IMG/M metagenome (GOLD analysis project Ga0209039, IMG submission 188238) | Bog forest soil microbial communities from Calvert Island, British Columbia, Canada - ECP12_OM1 (SPAdes) (version 2) | ecosystem: Environmental > Aquatic > Freshwater > Wetlands > Bog ... | reverse complement strand
AGCTGAAGTGAGTACATATCCACCGGGAGGTAATAGCATGACTGATCTTCAACGGCTCATCGAGAAGTATGAAAAGAGGATGGAAGAGCTTGAGGCACAGGTTGAAGTACTGAGACACAAGCACGATGTCCTACTGGAAGCCTCACGTTTGTTGGAGGAAGAGGCCCAGACATCTGGTGTCAGTAGCGAATAGCCGGCGGGCTGCAATGTGGGGATGGCACAAGAGGGTCTTCCAGATGAGCGACAGGGCATAAGGATCGAGGCCGGACTGGTTCGGCCGTGTCCTCTTGTGCCTTGGCTTACTGTGCGCTGTTCTGGAGATGATGGAGACCTAGAAGAAATACCTTGGCCTCACGAGAAGCCGCAAAGAGCCACTTGGCCCGTACACCTATTACAGGGCAATGGCCCGGCGGGCCTGAGTAAGAGGTTAATTTCATAGTACGTTTGTTATTGCCTCTCGGCGTCAAGAGGCATAATATTCCTGAACTGGAGTTCCCTGACTGAGGAACGCATGCAATTGATCCAGGTACTCTACCGCAATGACAGAGGAGGGCCAGTTGATGATATTACCCTCGACCAGCTGATACGGTCGGAGAAGATAAAGAGCTTTTACCGGCCTTCAGAAGAGAGGTGGGTCGATATTTTCGTCGATCCTGTCAGGGGCAGAGGTCCCGCTCACGGTGCGGAAGGCTTGAAAAGAAGATCCGCCGACAGGGAAGAGGACAACAGACAGAGAGCGAGAGAGGAAAAGTCCGGCGGGCTCTTTAGGGGAGTGTTGACGCGCCTTAAAAAGCACCCTCCTCGCAAGACACTGAGTGCCGAAGAGTGGTTGAAGCGAGGGTTTAGGCTCCGTAACATTCACGACTATGTGGGAGCGGCTCGGGCATTTGCCCTGTCTATCCGATTGAATCCCCAGTACCATGAGGCCTACCTACATCGGGGACTTGTCTACGAGGCCCTGGGTAACCTTCAGCAGGCCGTACAGGATTACAGTATGGCCATTGCGTTCGATCCCAAAGGCGGGAGGGCTTACTACCCCCGCGGTCTTGTCCTCGGACGCCCTGGCGTGACTGTGAAAGCAATAGCCGGTCTGAGGAGAGCAACCGATCTGCAACACGGGCCTGCACTCACGTTGCTTGCGTCACGTACAGAACTGGGAGAGGCTTTGGAAGCCCCTACGGAACGGCGTCGTGAGGTGAAGGTTGGCGATGCGGGAACTGAGGTCTTTCCCGAGGTAGCAGGGGATCTTCAACGGCTGATCGAAAAGTACAGAAAAGAGATAACACAGCTTGAAGCACAAATTGAGGAGGTGAAGCACAAGCATGCTATTCTGGTGGAAGCCTCACGTTTGTTGGAGGAAGAAGCACTGACCTCTCACAGAACTTTATAGGAAAAGCTCGCAAACGCGAGTCGCGAGAAAGATTAGAATCAGGTCAACCTAAATTCTCAAAACGGAAGGTAGGGTCAGAAATGGTCCTGCCTTTAGTTTTTGGAGAGAAGGCCCAAAAGCCCGTTCTTCAAATGCTGCGCATTTCGGGCGGTAATGGTCAATATTTGTAAGCAACACCAGTGCTGCATTGGTAGGTGGAACGTGCAATCCGCGTCCCGCGCATAACTACCTGAACTCTTGAATCTCTCCGTCCAGCGACGAGTTGCATATTACGAGCGGAAAGAATTGTTTGACGAAGCGGCTGCGCAAATATAGAATTGCTCTGAGAAGCGCACACTTGAAGCCCGAGGATACGAGTGCCACCTGGACATTCCTATTGTGTAGCTACTCCAGCCGATTGTTCCGGACCTGCATGTTATCCGTTAGGAGTCCTTTCTCCTGCGCCATCCCCTAATGGGCCAATGGAATATAGAGGATTTAACTTTTGTCCCAGAAATGGTCAGCAATGCCTATCGTTCAAAGGAAATATCTGCGGAAATAGCAAACCATATTCAAACATTTTGCGATCCAAATGGGCTTAACACAGCGAACCCTTCTGGAGATAAGTTCTAGGATAGAATTGCAGCAGACGCTAATAAGTAGAGGAGGACACATGGCTAAAAAGATAGGATTGGCAATGCTAATGATCCTTCTGTTCTTCGGTATGGCACAGAGTAAAGAAGGTTGGTCACCATTTGCTGAAGGCTACACATCGGAGAGTCGATCAGAAGGCGTCGATGCCGGCTGGCGCATGTTCACCATTGCGACGGACATCTGTACAGGCACACCAAAACCAAAAAAGCTGATTGTATATAATAAGCTTCCACTTGTTCTCCATTTAGGCAGGTGGTTTCCGATGGATCACCTCATTGTGGTGGCTGTTGATACTCATAATCGACCCATTGGACCAGTGCCTATCGTAATCGAGGAACCGATGGAGGGTCCATTTTTGATCAATACCGGTGGATATATGCTTACCAATTCACGGCTATGTCCTGAGCAAATAGGTTCTACTCAACTTCGGATCAGAGATATGTGCGATACCACGCATGTGATATTCGATGTTAAAGTGGTGCCTGGAACCAAAAAGGACACGTGCTATAAGGAGGATCCGTACTATCCAGAATCCGTTGAAGGTAGTAGCAAAATGAAGTAAAAGGAAGGGATTTGTCGAGGGCCATGGTATATCCCCTATACAGGCCATGAGGACCAAGGTGAATTCCCCAGTAGCGGGGCCAAGGTAATTCCCCACTGATGGGGCCAAGGTAATTCCCCACTTTGCGCCGCTCTGAAAAGGGTGGACACAAACGGCATGGTTTCTGCCATCCCTGAGACGCGAGTAAGTCTTGGGGCGAGGAGGAACCATGGCAAGGAGGGATATACCGATGAATGAAGTAGCGGAGACTATCTATCAGTGGCACAAGGGAATGAAGATCCAGCATATCAGCCGGTCTCTGGGTTTGGATAGAAAGACCGTGCGCAAGTACCTCGGCATGGCGCGATCTTTGGGGATCACCCAGGGAGGAGCGCTTCCTGATGAGCAGGAACTCGCAGGCAAGCTCAAGGGTCTCGTGAAGGCACGTGACATCGCCTATGATGCGCCGGCTCTCGATCTCGTGGCCCGGTACAAGGACGATATTGAAAAGCTGCTCGAGGACAAGAATATCACCGCCAAACAGGTATGGCGGCTCTTGAAAGAAACGCACGGCATCACGGTCGGCTACTCGACGGTCAAGCGCTATCTGCGATCAGCGTTCTCCTTCGGCAGGACAAAAACGACGGTCCGCATGGAAACACCTCCCGGTGAGGAAGCACAGGTTGACTTCGGCTACGCCGGGCTCATGTACGACCCTGCTACGGAAAGGAAGCGCAGGACCTGGGCCTTCATCATGACCCTCTCCGCAAGCCGCCACAAGTTCGTCCGCTTCGTGTTCGGCCAGGACATCGCGATGTGGCTCGACTGCCACGAACGGGCCTTCCAGTGGTTCATGGGCGTGCCACAGAGAATCATCCTCGATAACCTCAAGTCAGGCGTCCTGAAGGCCGACATCTACGATCCCACCGTCAACCGGGCGTATGCCGATATGGAGCGGTTCTTCGGTTTTGTCGCCGACCCGGCAAAGGTGAGGATGGCCCAGCACAAAGGAAAAGTGGAGCGCGCTGTGCCGACCGTACGCAAACACCTGCTCGCCGGACGGATCTTCAAAGATATCAACGAGGCCAACGAGCGGGCCCTCCACTGGTCGAGGGACGAGATCGGGATGGAGCTCCACGGGACCACGAAGAAAAAACCCTATCTCGCCTTCCTCGCGGAAGAGAAGGCGCTCCTTGCACCGCTGCCTTCTCTTCCCTTCGAGCGTCCCCTCTGGAAGCAATGCACCGTGCATCCCGACCATCATATCGTCTTTGACAAATCCTACTATTCCCTCCCCACGCGCTTCATCGGCAGGAAGGTATGGGCGAAGGGGACGAACAAGCTGGTCGAGATCTTCCTCAACCATGAACGCATCAAGGTCCACCCCCGCTCACATACGCCGGGGCGATGGGTGACGGACCAGACGGATTATCCACCCGAGAAACTCGCCTTCCTCATGGCGACGCCCACCTGGTGCAGGAAGAAGGCGGCCGAGTTCGGCCCCCACACGGAAGCGCTCATCACCGCGATCCTCAGGGAAGGCGCCATGAAGAACCTCAGGAAGTCGCAGGCCATCCTCCGCCTTGCCGAAAAGTACTCGGCAGATATCGAGAAGGTCGCGGAGCGGGCCTTGCTCTATGGCAACATGCGCTACCGGAGCATCAAGGCAATGCTGGAAAACGGCATAGTCCATGAAGAGAAGACCCACCAGGCTTTCTTGTCGGATCTGGGGCAGCGGTTCTTGCGAGATCCGGCATACTTCGGCCGGGAGGTGCATCATGATTGATCATCAGCTTCTGGCCCAATTGAAAACATTGAAGCTCGGCGGTTTTGCAGAAACGCTCGAGCTCAGGATCACGCAGGCGGAAAAAGATGAGCTCCCATACCGTGCCTTCCTTGCCCTCGTGGTGCAGGACGAGATCGAGCGAAGAGAGGCGAAGAAACTGACGCTCAGGATCCAGAAGGCAGCCTTTGAAGAACAGAAGACCTTGGAGGAGTTCGACTTCGCCTTCAACCCGAAGATCAAGAGAAGCGTCGTGACCGATCTGGCCACCTGCCTCTTCGTGGAGAAGCGGGAGCATGTCCTGATTTACGGACCTGCCGGCGTGGGGAAGACCCATCTTTCCCAAGCCCTGGGGCATGAGGCCTGCAGAAGGGGATATTCGGTACTCTTTGTCAAAGCGGTCAGGATGCTTCGCCACCTCTTTGCTGCACGGGCCGATCAGTCGTGGGAGAAACAGCTGAAGAGGTATCTTCACCCTGATGTTTTGATCATCGATGATTTTGGAGTGAGCGCGCTCACGCCTCTCCAGGCGGAGGATATCTATGAGCTGGTGACGGAGCGTCATCTGAGATCATCCATAATCATCACCAGCAACCGGCCGCCCCAGGACTGGGTGGCACTGTTCCCGGATCCGGTCATGGCCAACTCGGCGCTCGACCGGCTGAGCCATCACGCTCATCACATCATGATTGACGGAGGAGAGTCCTATAGGAGGAAACTGAGTCCAAAGACACGGCAGTAACTGCCACCCCCAGCGGGCACAAAGTGGGGAATAATCCGTGGTCCCGGTGGTGGGGAATTACTTTGGCTCTTGACACTTTTCTCGGAATCACCTTCTTTCTCGGCGTATGGTAGCTGAGGAAAGCGGCGGTTCGTTGTGATCGGATGACGTTTCTTGGAATTAAGAAAATTGTACATGGCTATATACGGACTGTCAAGTGAAACGTACTGTTGAAAACTATGATCATTCGTCAAAGAGGTGGTGGCCCGAATAAGAGATCTTAAGTTTCAGAATCGCCAGGTTAGGAGTTATCGCTTTCTGTATGAAATGCAATATGGCGGGTAGGGAATGGCGAGATGTAGCGTGTGTTCATGGATGTTCAAGTTTCCATAACGTTCTCGGTGGAAGAGAGGAATCAAAACCCCATTTTTTACCACTTTCTCGGTCAATCATTGTATACAATGATTTTTCGAATCTTTGTCGAAATGGCGTCTCTCAACTATTTGAGATTATTAATATTTAGCATCAAGTGTCGAATAAGTACTCAAAATTGTTCAGGAACCGAAAAGGAAACGAGCAAAATGAAATTAAAAGAGATAATATGAAAGTATATTTTACGATAATTTATGGCGGAGAGGGTGGGATTCGAACCCACGGACCGCGGATTAGGCGATCAGCCGATTTCGAGTCGGCCCCGTTATGACCGCTTCGGTACCTCTCCTTTGGCGAAAAAAGTCCTGTAGAAGATCTTCGCTCCGTTCCCGGAGAACACCTCCCCGCACATCAACTTTATGGTTGAGCGGGAGCTTGTTCACATCGAGGAGAGAGCCGAATGCACCCCGTTTCTGATCGAAACACCCGAACACCAGCCTTTTAATGCGCGACTCAATAATAGCGCCGGCGCACATGATGCAAGGCTCCTTGGTTACGTACAGGGTACAACCGACCAGCCGGAAATTCTCCACAATCTTGGCGGCCTCCATGATCGCCAGGATCTCCGCGTGGGCAACAGGAGAACTCATCTGAACAGTGAGGTTGTGGGCTCTTGCTATAGGTTCACCGTTCGGTGCGACGACGAGTGCACCTACGGGCACCTCCTCGGCAGCGTAAGCCTCGCGGGCCTCAGCCAGGCAGATTTCCATAAAAATTTCGTCCTGCATGGTAACAATATAACTGTGCCCTGAAACAAAATCAAACAATTAGCGTAAAACCTCAGTTTCAGAACTGCTGTTCGATTGGTTATGGTCAAATCGATCCTAGATTGCTCTGTTTGTCCAAGGGTCTTTCTGGTTGAGATTGTTTGAACCTTTCTGCGGTGTTTTGCTTGCATGTCGAATATGATATAGTAAACCGCTATGGAGACAGACGCGAAATATGAGCGGCTGAAGGAAATCGTCAAGGGTCTTGGTGACGCACTCGTGGCATACTCGGGAGGAGTGGATAGCACTCTGCTCTTGAAGGTATGCGTGGACGTGCTTGGGCCTGATCGCGTGCTTGCCTTTATTGCGGCGTCGGAGACGTATCCGGAGAAGGAGGTTGAGGCAGCTTGCGGTGTGGCAAAATCCTTTGGGGTGCAGTACGAGGTCGTGAGAACAGCGGAAATGGAAGATGGGGCTTTTCTGGCGAACACCAAAGACCGCTGCTACTACTGTAAGCTCCATCTTTTTGATGATGCCCTGAAGATAGCCCAGAGGAAGGGATTCAAAAACGTGCTCGAAGGTTCAAACGTGGACGACCAAGGGGATTACCGTCCGGGCCGACGGGCAATCGCAGAAAAGAAGATTTTGAGCCCGCTGCTCGAAGCAGGGCTGACCAAGAAGGAGATACGCGCTCTATCAGAACAGCTTGGCCTTCCTACCTTTAATAAGCCCTCCTTGGCCTGTCTTGCTTCACGGATACCCTACGGAACAAAGATCAATGAACGGATCCTCCGGATGATTGAGCGCTCCGAGGAGTTCCTGACGAACCTGAGAATAGGCCAAGTGCGCGTTCGTTACCACGGCGGCGTGGCGCGGGTCGAGGTGGAGGAGAACGACTTCGATACGGTGCTCGATCACAGGGAAGAGATTGTTGATGCTCTCAGAGATATTGGCTTTATCTATGTGACCCTTGATCTCAAGGGTTACCGCACGGGGAGCATGAATGAAGTGCTGTGAGCTTAGTTAGCCGGATAATGTTTTTCGAGAGAATTAACTCCTTGTCCGAATCAGAGATTGTCAGCGTTAGCACTTTCGAAAGCTCACTCGTCATGTTGCCGAAGGGCACATCGGCGGCGAAGAGGAGCCTCTCCGGTCCCACAGTCTCAACAAATTTCTGAATGGTGTTTTTAGCGGCAAGGGCCGTATCGAAGTAGATATAGGTCTTGTCTCTGAACGCCTTCAAAAAATCCGTTGGGTTTCCACCGAGCATCCCGAGGTGCGGGATGATGAGCGGCAGGCCCGGAGCCATGTCGACAAACCTCTCGGTGAAAGCAAATTCTTCCTCGAAGACAATAGGCTTACCTATGTCAGTGAGGTCGCGGATCAGGTCAGGCAGTTCTCTGTCGTCGAGCACGCGGTAGTTGGAAGCCGCGTCCTGTATGCCCCTCATCCAGTGCCACTTACCGCCGTAGTATTCGTCCGGTATGCGCGGGAAATCCTCTCTGATGTAGAAGTACGGTATGAAGGAGCTTACCTTGCCGGCCTCCTCGAGCACCTTGACGTTGACTTCGTTGCTGTCTATGGCCGTGGAAGGGAAGGGGATGAGAATGACGTTCGTAACCCCGGATTCTTGCTGTTGAGCCAGAAGCTCTCCCGTGGTCACAGTACTGCCCATGCTCAAGGAGTGGCCCCAGTGCGTATGACTGTCGATTATTGGCGCACCTGCAAAATCCATATTGCATCAGATTACACGGTGCGCTATAGTTTGTAAAGATGAACTGGCAAGGACCGAAAACGCCTTACGTAGCAGCAGACACAATCATACGCTATGGCGGCGGGATTGTGCTTATCGAGAGGAAAAATGAACCTGCCGGCTGGGCAATTCCCGGTGGATTTGTTGAAATCGGCGAGTCCGTCGAGGAGGCAGCCGTGCGGGAAGCCCGCGAAGAGACGTCGCTTGACGTCACCCTTCTCGAGCAGTTTTACGTATACTCAAAGCCGGGAAGGGACCCGCGTTTTCAGACGGTGACCATTGTTTTCATAGGCACAGGCGCAGGGAACTTGAAGGGGAGAGACGATGCCCGAAGGGCTGAAGTTTTCGGCCCGGACAATCTGCCTGATCATATCGCGTTCGACCACAGGGAGATCATCAACGATTATTATCGGTACGTAGCGACAGGGGTGAGACCACGCGTCAAGAACTGATAGGAAAAACTTGTTGCGAGTTACGTGTTCCACGTTCCGGGTCGAGGGCAGAACAAAATATTTTTGCTCCTTAAACTCGCAACCCGTAACTCGCAACTCGTAACGGCCCTTCGGGCCTAATCGAGGGCTTTGACTGCCTTCTTGATTCTTTCCAGCCCCTTCTTGATGTTCTCCATCGACGTAGCGAACGAGAGCCTCTGGTAACCTTCCTTTCCAAACTCAATACCCGGCACAACGGCAACGTGAAAATCCTCGAGGAGTATGCTTGCAAACTCGGTGCTGCTGTTTACCCGGCGTCCCTTGTAGGCCCTTCCCATCAGGTTTCTGAAACCGGGAAATACATAGAACGCACCTTGAGGATTAAAGCAGGTCACGCCTTCTATACTCCTCAGGCCGGAAACCAATACGTTTCTCCGCTTCACGAATTCCTCAACCATCATCCCCACGGAATCCTGAGGACCTTTAAGGGCAGCAAGTGCTGCCCACTGCGAAATCGATGTGGGATTGGAGGTGCTTTGACTCTGGATGTTCGTCATTGCCTGGATAATATTTTTAGGTCCTGCTGCAAAGCCGATTCTCCATCCGGTCATCGCATATGTCTTCGATACAGCGTGCGTTATGATCGTCATCTCTTTTATGGGATGGCCCAGCGACGCGATACTCGTGTGCCTGTAATTATCGTAAGCGATCTTGTCGTAGATCTCATCCGAGATCAGGTAGATGTTTCGCTCGACTGCGAGCTTCCCGATCCTTTCAAGGTTTTCCGGAAAAAAGACAGACCCGACAGGATTTGATGGATAGTTGAGGATGATCCCTTTAGTCTTCGAACTCAAGTGCTTTTGGATCATCTCAGCCGTCAGCTGATAATCGTCTTCCTCGTGGGTTTCAACGAACACAGGCGTGGCCCCGGCCAGTTCTACCATGGATGGATAGGAGACCCAGTAAGGAACAGGAATGATAACTTCGTCTCCTTCCTGGAAGATTGCCTGAAACAGGTTGTAAAGTGAATGCTTGCCTCCGCAGCTCACCACTATCTCTTCACGTTTATACTCCAGGTCATTGTCCCTTTTGAATTTTTCTATAAGGGCATCCTTAAGCGGATCGATACCGCCCACCGGCGTATACTTGGTGAAACCATCCATGATGGCGTCGATAGCAGCCTTCTTAATGTGCGTTGGAGTGTCGAAGTCCGGTTCGCCGGCCCCAAAGCCCACGATGTCCAGGCCCTCGGCCCTCAGGGCTTTTTCCTTAGCCGTAATGGCCAGTGTTGCGGATGGTTTCAGGGAAGCTACTCTTGCGGAAAGCATATGAAAGCTCCTTCCGTTCATGTATGGTCTTACAATTACCACCCATCTTTATGTATAAATGAGCATAGTTACTTACACCAGAGGCGCCATTGTTGTCAACCCTTATTAAGGACCGATGGACGATGGACGACCGTCGCACGGTGTGCGACTGGGGCGACCGCTACGCTAGGACGATTGCTTCCAATGCGGTAGATTTCGCTCACGTCCATCGTCCGAGCCGAAGGCGATCGTCCCACGTCCTAGCGAACGCAGTGAGCGGTCGTCCTAGCCCGCAGGGCGCACGGTCGCTTTAAGCACGCGCCGCGTGCTTTCTGTCACCTTGTAGCGCTCATCGATCCTTTGACCAACTACCCAGATGATATCCTCGCCCGAGATCAGCAGAGGCAGCCGTCTTCGCTGGTGAAGAGGTATCTTTCTCGATATAAAAAAATCCTTCAGCTTGACGCTCGCCTGCATTCCCAGCGGAACGAACCGGTCCCCGTCGACAAATGTCCTGACATGGAGTGCCCCTGTTTTGTCATAATCGAAGAAGGCTGTTTGCGCATCATCGGGAAAGCTTTGCGGAAGAGTCTCCGTAACAGCACATTCAAGGATGATCCCGAACGGTTCCAGAGGATTAAAGCCCATCCGCACGGGGAATCGGCCCTGTATGCGAGAAGAAAGCAGTTTCTTCGTGACCTTGAGTCTGTCATAGGTCTTGGTCACGGTCACGCGGTCGGGAAGCGCCACGTCTATGTTTGGCCTCGGGCTTTCCAACACTTTTTCAATGAGGCGGATATGGTCTCGAAGAGGTATTAGCCCGGGCTCGAGTTGTTCCAGCATGCCTGAAAGCACGCGGTATCGAGTTTCCGGGTGCAACCTTTTCAGCCGTTCGATCTCAACAACGATATCTCCTTCTGCGGTGTGTACCTCTTCATGTAGGAATCGATTGGCCTCCTCTTCAAAGATACCGTTCAAGCGGGTTAGATCATTAAGAAGAAAGAGAACCCGTTCCCTGAAATTAGGATTCAGTTTTTCGAAGAGAGGGAGTACGCGATTCCTGATGAAGTTTCGTTGGTAGATGTCTTTTTGGTTTGAGGAATCCTCAACGTATGGAATGCATTCTTCTCTAAGGTATGCTTCTATCTCCGGCCGATAGCAGAAAAGGAGCGGCCGAATGATCTGTCCCCTGCGTATCGGTATCGATGAGAGACCTCTTAAACCGGTGCCTTTGATAATTCTCATGACGAAGGTCTCCACCTGGTCATCACGCGTATGTCCTATGGCTATCTTCTGGTATGTGTGCTCGCGCGCGATTTCTCTGAAGTAGGCGTACCTCAGGTTTCTGCCGGCGTGCTGAAGGGAAAGCCCTTCAGCTTTTGCATAGGACCGCACATCGACGCGCCGCACTTGGAAGGGAAGTCCGAATTTTTCCGCAAGCCCCCGCACAAACTCTTCATCCCTGACTGATTCAGCCCCCCGTAAACCATGGTTCAGATGGGCCACACCGAGGCTGAAAGGGAAGCTATCCTTTATCTTGAGCAGGACGAAAAGGAGCACCGAGGAGTCGATTCCGCCCGACGCGCCAACGAGTACACGGTCTTCCGGATCTATCAGGCGTTCCTGCCGTATAACCGCGTTTACACGCTGGTGTAACATCGCATCATGAGCAGGAGGAACAGTTGGACGACGAGCAGCCTGAACATCCAGACCCGCTCGGGCTGGAAGCTCCCTTAAATTTGTACCCTACGGAAAAACCACAGGTTGACATCTTCTTCTGGAGATTCTTGCTGCCGCATTTTGGACAGGCGGGTTCATCGCTCTTGAATACGAGAAGCTCGAAATCGTCGCCGCATTTGCTGCAGTTATACTCGTAAATCGGCATACTCACTCTCCTCCTTAAATTTCCCTCTCTTCTTGAGATCTTTGGATAAATCAATAACGAGTTGTTTCAGGGACTCGTTGTATGGTTGTGTATCACTCGACTTCACATCTAAAGACAGAGCTTCACGGGCGCAGTATAGGGCTCTTGCCACCCTATTCTTAAAGTAAGATGCGAATGTAGATGCGTAAAGGAACATGAAGCGAGCCTTGGGGTCATCACGATCCATGTTGGCTACCTTCTGAAAGAGGAGCTTGGCCCATCCGTAATACTCACTGTCCAAATAGCTCTGTGCCGCCTTGTAGATCAGGGTGGACCTTCCATGCTCGTACATGTCGTTCAAGAGCTCGGAAAAACCCTTCTTACGGTAAATCTTTACGAGCGCCTTCTCGTTTTCCAGGATGAAACGGGGCAAAAGATAGTTGGTGCGGTATAGCTTCAGAAGATCTTTCAACTGGACAACGAGGTCTTTGAGAAGCACCTTCACTTCTTTCAGACCTTCCTTCAGCCGCTTCCTGGCTTTCAGGATGAGTGCGTCGAACTCGTGGATAACCTTCTTCTCCAAAGCAGTGAGTTCATCGGAAGCAACAAGGGCCTGATACTGCGGCTTATAGTACTCCAGCTGATAAACGTTTTCGCGCAGCTTCATGGCCTCGTGAAAGATGTAGCCGACTGTTATGTCGTAGAATTTTTCCCTGTAGCTTGCTTCTTCCGTGTTCCTGAAAAGTTCATGGCTCATCTGTTTGAGTCGGTACAGGCAGCTTTTGCCCCTGTCATCGACGAACTCTTCCATCCTGCTGAAGGAGAGCTCGCCCTTCGCATAAAGAGCCATTACCTCCGTACAGAAGTCGTACACGGAAAGAGACTCCTTAATAAGATCGATCTGCTTTTTCTCTAAGTTCGAGCTGATCATGGCCTTCTTTGTCTTCCTTGATAATCTTTCTAAGCTCCTCTCCTTCGAGACTCTCCTTCTCCAGAAGCGTTTTTGCGATTTTCTCAAGGAGATCTTTGTTGGCGGTTAAGGTGGCTTTCACCAGATTGTACGTATTCTCGATGATCCTTTTTATTTCGTTGTCGATCTCCCTCGCGGTTTCGTCGCTGTAATCTCTTGACGGAGGACCCACGGAGATGTCAAGAAACATCGACCTTCGTTCCTTTTCAAAAGTTATCTGGCCGAGCTTTTCGCTCATGCCCAGCTCCTTGACCATCGACCTGGCAATATCCGTTGCCTTTGAGAGGTCATCATGCGCCCCTGTAGATACCTCGCCGAATATGACCTCTTCCGCCACCCGGCCGCCCAGAAGTACCGCCAGTTTGTCGAGAAGTTCCTGCTTCGTCATCAGGTATCTGTCTTCGGTCGGGCGTTGCAGAGTGTAGCCCAGCGCGGCAATGCCCCGCGGTATGATCGATATCTTGTGGACCGGATCTGTTGTCCCCATCAACTCGGCCAAGAGCGCGTGGCCTGATTCATGGTAGGCAACAATCTCCTTCTCCTTGCGGCTCATGACTTTATTCTTTTTTTCGAGACCGGCAAGCACCCTGTCTATGGCCTCCTCAAACTCTGCCATGTGAACAGCACTCTTGTTCTTGCGGGCAGCGAGCAGCGCAGCCTCGTTGGCAAGGCTCGCGAGGTCAGCGCCCACGAAACCGGGAGTGCGGGCAGCGAGCACCTTGAGATCCACGTCCTTTGCTAGCTTGATTCCCCGTACGTGCACCTTCAGGATATCTTCCCTTCCCTGGATATCCGGCCTATCTACGAGCACATGCCGGTCGAACCTCCCCGGCCTGAGCAGAGCAGGATCGAGGATTTCCGGCCTGTTGGTTGCGGCCATGATGATCACACCTTTCTTGGTGTCAAATCCATCCATTTCGGACAGTAACTGGTTGAGGGTCTGTTCCCGTTCATCGTGAGAGGAGAGGGGATTCATTCCTCGGGCCTTGCCCAGTGCATCAAGCTCATCGATGAAGATAATACAGGGAGCCTTTTCCTGTGCCTGCGCAAAAAGGTCACGGACCCGAGCTGCCCCGACACCCACAAACATTTCGACAAAGTCTGAGCCGCTCATGCTGAAAAAGGGCACCTTGGCCTCACCGGCAACGGCCTTTGCGAGCAATGTCTTACCTGTTCCGGGGGGGCCGACCAGCAGGATCCCTTTGGGAATCTTTCCACCGAGGTTGAGAAATTTCTGGGGAGTCCTCAAGAACTCGATGATCTCCTTCAGTTCCTCCTTCGCCTCTTCCACACCCGCTACATCTTCGAAGGTGACCGCGATCTCGTCTTCGCTATAGATACGGCCTCTGCTCTTTCCAAAGTTGAGCACGCCCGAGGGTGCCCCACCCATCCGTCGCATGAGCAAGTTCCAGATCAGGATAATAACGGCAAAGGGCAGCACCCACGAAATGATGGCTTTCAGAATCTTGTTTTCGTACTGTCCCGAGAATTTTACGTCGGCCTTTTGCAGGTCTTTCACGAGGTCCGGGTCGTCGACGCGGGCCGTGAGAAACTTTGTCTTCTTGCCGTCCCCTGTCACGAGGGTGCCCTGGATATTGTCCTGATCCACAACGAGGTCGCTTACTTTATTCTGTGGGACCAACTGCTTGAATTCACTGTAAGGGATAGTTTTGACTTCTCCACTGGTAAGGTAACTGTTAATTACAATGATTGCGATGAAAGCGATTATAAAGTAGAGGAAAGTGAAGCTCCTCTTTTTGCTATCCTTCTTATCACTCTTCGTAGCCTTTGCTTTAAGCTCGAGAAACAGGTTACTGCTCTTTTTCTTCGGTGTTCTCTTGGAAGGCATGCTAAATTTTACCAGAAACTCGTGTAATTTTCTAGCCTTTTCAAGGTTAAACACGACCGCTTCGCTCGGACGACCGTCGCACGCACCCGCATGCGGGTACCCGGCGACTAGGACGATGGACGACCGCCTTTGGCTGGGACGCGAAGAGCCATTAAGTGGTAAGTAGTTGCCAAGTTAGCCCAATACAGTTACGCAGTAGATCGTTACGTTATTGAGTAGTATCTGACTCAACCATTCAACTAGATACCTCACTGAAACGATCGTCGTCGCGAGCACGGCGAGCGGTCGTCCCAGTCCCGGAGGGACGGTCGTCCGAGCGAAGCGGTCTGAGTTGTCGGGAGTGGCCGGGACCCTTGACAAATGGGCCTAAAAAAGATATTGTCATGGGACTTTATGGACCGCACACTTCTGCTCAACGCGACCTTTGAGCCGCTCGCCGTCGTCCCGTGGAAGAAGGCGATCACACTCGTATTCTTGCGCAAGGTTGAAGTTCTGTCCGAGTACGAACGCCAGATCGTGAGTGTCTCCTGCAGCATGAAGCTACCTGCCGTGGTGAGGCTTCTCAGGTTTGTCCGCAATCACAGGAATGGTCTCAGATTCTCGAGGCGAAATGTCCTGCTGCGGGATGACAATACGTGCCAGTACTGCGGGAAGAGGTTCGACCCGAAATTTCTGACGTGCGATCATATCATTCCAAGGTCGCGTGGCGGCACCACCGAATGGACAAACATAGTTACCTCGTGTATCTACTGCAATCTGAAAAAGGGCGATAAGCTGCCGGAAGAGGGTGACATGTATCCACGGAAAAGGCCGGCAAAGCCTGATAGTTTCTACATTCTCAGGCTGAACATGGGTGTGAAAGTGTTGCCGGAACCGTGGAAAGCTTATACCTTCATCGGAGAATGACAAGAGGGAATAAAATGAAAAGCCTCTGGGCGCCGTGGAGAATGGAGTACATAAGAAGCAGCAAGCCGACGGGTGACTCCGGATGTTTCTTGTGTGTGGGCAATGCAGACGACGAAAAGGTTCTTGTCGTAGGCAGGCGCGGCAAGGCTTTCGTGATCATGAATAAATTCCCTTATGCAAACGGCCATCTGATGGTCGTACCCGAAAGACACGTAGGGAGGCTCGAAGCCTTATCGGATGAAGAACTTTTCGATATGCTTGGCCTCGTGAAGGTATGCTCCGCGTTGCTTAGCAGCGAGCTCGATGCCGAAGGTCTCAATGTTGGCATCAATATGGGCAGGGCAGCTGGTGCCGGTCTGGAAGAACATGTGCATATACATATTGTGCCCCGCTGGTTTGGGGACACGAACTTTATGCCCGTTCTTGGAGAGACCAAAGTGATCTCGGAGCATCTCGACGAGACATACAGAAAACTCCGGGCAAAATTTCTTGAAACGGTTCTTTGATCCTTCAGCTTCTCTCTTAACGCCGAAAGATCTGGTCTGCACCTTCACCGGAAAGAAGCCTGAGGAGCTTGCCCTCCCGAGACGGGCCGTAATCGCGGTGAGCGGCGGTGACATTCGATTCCTTCGAAGACATCCTGGCACGAAGCTTCTGGCAGGCTGGGCCCCTTTTCGTCGAATCTATGAGGTCGAAGAAGGAGAGACCGTCCTTACGAAAACATGGTATGGTGGTCCGAACATAGCTTCCCTTGTTGAGGAGCTCTCTGCCTTCGGCATCCGCGAATTCTGTCTCTGGGGCTACCTGGGCGCTATCAGTTCGAAACTCTCCACCGGCGATGCGATCATCGCTTCGGGTGCGCTCAGAGAAGAAGGTGTTTCGCATCACTATCTGGATGATCAAGGAGATGCGGTCTATTCGGAGTGGGCGCATGAGTGGAGTGCGCTTCCAGGCTGCCAGGAATTCACCACGGGTATCGTCTGGAGCTGCGATGCTATCTATCGCGAAACCCGTGAGAAGCTGGAGAGATACAGGGGTGCCGGTGTGCTGGGTGTTGAGATGGAAGTGGCATCGTTCTATGCGGTGTGCCGGGCAAAGGGGCTCAGGGGTGTAGCTTTCCTCGTTGTGTCTGACCTTTTCAGGGATGATGGAACCTGGGTGCCCGCCTTCTTTACGCCGGAGTTCTCGAAGGGTGCAAGACGGCTTGGTTCTTTTCTGCGAGAGCACGCGATCGTGTAAAGTGAATGTCTATCTGGTCTAACCTCAACCTTAACCTGGTACTTGCTGCTCCCGCAGTATGCGTTGCAGGGCCCGGAAGAATGTGGCATTCTCCGGGTGGGAGCGGAAAGGGAACGAGAGGTATTGGTTGCCCTGCGCGTCTCCGTATTCCTCGATGAGGAGTCCTCTTGCAAAGAAGAGGTTTTTCAGGTCAGCGATCCGCGGTTGCACTTGTAAGAAGAAACCCCAGGGTGTTCCCAGCGGCTTGATCCGTTCCAAGCCTTGAAGCTTCTTCAGCCCATACGCCGTTTCGACAGCCAGAAATTCAGCCGTTCTCTTTCGATACCCTTTATCTCTCAGCGAGGCGAGAGCGGCAGGAGGAGCGAGACTATTGAGAGGCCAAGGCTCCATAAGCTGCCGGATTCGGGAAAGGAGCTCCTGATGGCCGATAGCATAGCCCAGCCGGAGTCCGGCGAGCGCGTAAAAAGTGGAGAACGTCCGTAGGATGATCGTATCGGGGGAATGGACGACCTCGTGTGCCCGGGACGGATTAACGGTGAAGTCTTTCAGTGTCTCGTCTACGATAAGAAGTTTCTTCTGCTCCGCAGAGATCCTGATCAAATCGGTGATGAGATCTTCGGGAAGGCTGGCTCCCGTAGGATTATGGGGATTGAGGATGAGTGCAGCCTCTGCATCGCGCCAACAATCCTTGAACCTTTCACGATCAACCATGAAACCTTGTTCAGGATCGAGAGGGAAAGGACGGAGTTCGACCCGCTCTTGTTGCAGGATATCCTCGTAGGCGTGCTGGACAGGCGAGGGCAGCACTATGCTTCGCGGATGTAACACCCTCAGGAGAAGGGCCAGAACGTGGGAAGCGCCATGGCCGAGAAGAATCTGCTCCTCAGTTATTCCCTCTGTGCTGCAGAGATGGCGCGTTAAAAAATGCGTTTGAGGGAGTCGGTGCACCGTTCCTATCGCCTTTCGCATGGCGTGTCGTGCCTTATTGGACGGACCGATAGGGTTGGAGATCATGGTGAAGTCGAGCATCCGATGTGCGCCTGTCTTTTTCATCCCGACTACACTATACACTAGTAGACGTCCGCTACGCTAGGACGATCGTCGCACGGACGTGCGACTCGGACGACCGTCCCTTCGGGACTCGGACGACCGCTCCGCTGTCATTCCAGCGAAAGCCGGAAACCAGGCTCCGCTGGGACGACAGTTCCGCTCCGCGGAACCAGGAAGCCCAGTTGACAAGGACCCGTGCGAAAGGGCAGTTACCCATCCGTCTGTATAGTCCATCGTCCGAGCGAAGCGGTCGTCCCTCGTCCGAACTGCAGGAGGTCGTCCATCGGTCATTACGACGGCTCCTGGAAAAAGGCACACTAAGCTGGTATATTGTAAAGGATTATGGAGCTGTTTGAGAAAGAGTTCGTGAAGAAGGAGCAAAAGAAGCCCCTTGCCGACAGGATGCGGCCGAAGAGCCTCGAAGAGTTTGTCGGGCAACAGCATCTGATGGGCGAGGGCAAGCTCCTTAAGACCCTGCTGGACCGGCAGGACATTCCGAGCCTGATATTCTGGGGGCCGTCGGGAACAGGTAAAACGAGTCTGGGATTCCTGATTGGAAAAGCCCTTCGGCTGCCTTTCGTTGCGCTCAGTGCAGTCAACATCGGCATCAAAGAGGTAAAGGATGCCATTCAAAAAGCAAAGCACCAGAGACTCATCCTCTTCATAGACGAATTCCACAGGTTCAACAAGCTCCAGCAGGACACGTTCCTCCCTCACGTCGAGAACGGCGAGATCATATTAATCGGTGCCACCACTGAGAACCCTTCTTTTGAAATCATTGCTCCCCTCATTTCCCGTATGAGGGTAGTTACGCTCAATCCCCTCAGCGACAAAGATGTGGAGAAAATAGTGAAGAGGGCGCTGAAAGAAGATACTGAACTCGCCAGCGTTCCTCCCAGAATTGATGATGACGTGCTGGAAGAACTCTGCTCGCTGGCCATGGGTGACGCCCGGAAGGCTCTCAACCTCCTGGAGGTCTGTTACAAGATGGCCTGTCAGAAAAATCAGAAAGCCCCGGTGATCGATCATGGGACAGTAAGGGAAGGTTATCAGAAGAAGATCCTGATCTACGACAAGAAAGGCGAGTATCATTACGATCTCATAAGTGCTCTGCACAAGAGCCTCAGAGGGTCCGATCCCGATGCGTCGCTCTACTGGCTGGCCCGCATGATAGAGTCGGGCGAAGACCCGTTGTACCTAGCGAGGCGCATGGTCAGATTTGCGTCGGAAGATGTGGGAAACGCCGACCCGTTTGCCCTGACGCTTACCATGTCATGCATGGAGGCGTTCAATTTTATCGGTCCTCCTGAAGGGTATCTCGCCCTCGCGCAGGCAGCCATCTACCTAGCCCTCGCGGAGAAGAGTAATGCCGTTTACAAGGCCTATGGTGATGCTGAGCGCGATGTTCGCGACTTTCCCGAGTGCCCTGTACCTCTGCATCTTCGCAATGCTCCCACGAAGCTGATGAAGGAACTGGGATATGCGGACGGCTATCTCTATCCACATGACTTCGAAGGAGCCGTCGTGGAGCAAGAGTACATGCCTGAAAAACTGCGCGGCAGGACTTACTACCATCCCACGGGGCGCGGTTTTGAAAAGAAGCTGCAGGAGTTTCTGGAAAAAGTGAAAAAGGTGCATGGACGTGACAGAGGATGAGCGGCTCAGGCCGGTGAAGAGGAGCCGATGAAACAGCTCTTCGTGAAAGATGTGGCCCGGGATAAGGACGTCAATGACTACTTTATCGTGGTCAGGAAGGGTACGCACCTCAGCCGAAATAACACCAAATATGTAACGCTTCTCCTGAAGGATCGAACAGGCTCGATCGAGGGGCGAGTATGGGAGCGGGCGGACGAGCTGGGCGCGCGCTTTGAACGGAACGATCTGGTCTATGTCGAATCAAAAGCAAAGATGTATCAGGAGTCTTTGCAGCTCAGCGTGACAGACATCAGGAAAGTTGAGCAGGAACTTTCGCCTGATCAACTCAAAGAGTTCTATCCGGAGAGCGACTCCGGGAGCAGCGAGCTGCAGAAAGCCTTCTTTGACCTGGTCTCAGGACTTAAGAATCCCCATCTCAAGGCACTCTTTGTCGAACTGAATAAGAGAAAGGACCTGGTGGACAAATTCTTTTATATCCCGGCGTCCGTCGGGGTGCATCATGTTTACATCGGCGGTCTCCTCGAGCATTCAGTGAATCTTGCTACAATGGCAAAAGGGATCGCGCGATTGACAAAAACTGATGAGGATCTGCTTGTCTCGGGAAGCCTTCTGCACGATATCGGGAAGGTGGAAGAATTGACGATCAAAGGTGGGTTCGGCTATTCGGATAAAGGAAGACTGCTCGGTCATATAACGCTCGGCATTATGCTTTGTGATAGCCTGATTGCAGGCATTGACGGCTTTCCGGACTATCTCGGTGATGTAATGAAGCATATCATATTGAGCCATCATGGGGAGGCTGAATGGGGCTCTCCCAAGAAGCCGATGTGCCTCGAAGCATTGGTGATACATTACCTTGATAATCTCGATGCAAAGGTTGTCGGTGTGAGAGAACATATGCAAGAGAATATGGACGATGAAACGTGGACGCAGTATCACAAGCTCTTTGAATCACGGTTTTACAAGCTTCCCGAAAGGTGAACCATGGAAACAAGAAGGATCTTCGTGGACAAGCTTAAAATGAAAAATGGCATGGTGGTTGTGACCGGACCATATCAGAAGTACGTGGTCAGCGTTCTCCGGAAGGATGTCGGCGAGCGCGTCGACCTGATTGACGGGAAGGGCTACCTCTACCGCTGTGTTGTGAGCGGCACTAAAGGAAAAGAACTTTACCTGCAGGTCGTGGATGTGGTGCACCATCCCGAGGAAAAGAGGCCCAAGGTAACGCTCTTTGTCAGCCCGATCAAAGGGCCGCGGATGGACTGGCTGGTGGAAAAGGCAACTGAACTAGGGGTTGAGAGGATCGTGCCAACGCTCTTTAAGAGAACTGTTATTAAGGTTGACAATGGCCACGTGGTTAAGCCGGACAGATGGAGAAAGATCTGTATCGAGGCTTCGCGCCAGTGCGGCCGTTTTTCGGTCCCTGAGGTTACGGAGCCGGTTCCCCTGCGCGGGATCTTGTCTTACATGGACCGTTTCAAGCACAGGTGGGTCTTGTACGAAAAGGAAAAGAAGCAGACCATCCGTGACGTCATGAATCCTCAGGTTAAGGGAGAGATATGTGTGGCGGTCGGGCCCGAAGGGGGCTTCGAGGAGGGAGAGGTTGCCTGGCTCGAAGAGCAGAACTTTACGTCCTTGACCCTGGGTGAGAACATTCTGAGAACCGAGACAACGCCTCTTGTTGTGCTTTCTATCATTTTTTACGAATTGAACATGAGATGACCCGAGCATCAGCTTTTGCAAGGCTTTTTGCCCTCATGGTTGATATACTCTTCCTTTTGATAGTACAGTTCTTTCTTTTTACGGCAGCCTTTGCGGGGCACACTCTGTGGGCAGAGTCGATCTCTTTCAATCCTCTTTCCCCCAGGCTGATGGAGTTTTCCCCGGTGCTGTCGCTCTCCTTTCTGTTTGTGGTATTGTACTACTTTACCTCTCTCACCTCAGATGGAGAGCAGACGATTGGCAAGACTGTTTTCGGGATTCGCGTTGTCACAAGAGAGGGCGAGGACCTGGGGAGGATCCGCGCTCTGCTGCGGTGCCTCTGTTACGGATTCTCCGCACTTCCTCTCTTCCTCGGGTTCCTGATGGCATTTGTTTTCAGAGGCAATGCACTGCATGATATCTTATGCAGGACAAAGGTTATACGGGTACAGGATGACTGGTAACAGGAAAGGAAAAGCTGGTTGCGGCTGCCTTCTCTTCGTTGTGATCGTCTGTATGGTGCTCGTCGCGCTTCTCATCCACCCGTTCTCTCTCAGGGTGCTTACGGGCCTGCTGGTATATCAGGATAAGATTGTTCCGTCGGATGCGCTTCTGGTGCCTCGGTTCTTCGAGGACAAGAACGGGGAAGTTTATCAGGAAGCCTTCAGGGAGTTCTGGGCAGGCAATGGCAAGATGATTTATGTTGAGGATGATCAAGTTCTGGGCATGAGCGTTAAAGAGATTGTTGCCAGGATGGCAAAACAGCGCGGCATCAAGGAAGACGTTGTGAAGGGGTTGGAACTCCGCTCTGAGGACGGGGCTCTTGTCTCAAAGCTCAAGGAAAGGCTGGCACAGCTTGGCGTTAAAAAGGTGGTCATACTTGTACCTGAATACGCGTCGAGACGGTTCCATCTAATGTATGGCTCTGAAGAGGCGAATGATAAGGTGGTATTCCTCGTGAAGCCGGTGAGCGTCTCTTACTTCAAGAGAGAAAAATGGTGGGCAAATGAATTCTCCCGCACAGCCCTGCAACGTGAGCTTTATGGCCTTGGCTCGTTCTACTTCAGCCGGTTCAAGTATGGCGCGAAGAGTGAAGATACAGGAAACAAATAAAGCAGGTTAAGGTTAAGACTGCAAGCGTTATAGACCAGATAGACCAAATAGACTAAATAGACTAGAGAGACAAGCAAAACCAGCAATGGAAGAAATCGTAGCCGCTCTTGCCCTGGTTCGCATACCGGGTGTATCGTACGAAAGAAAGAAGGAAATCCTCGAAGGACCCGAGAGCGTTGCCTCGCTATTCGAAGGAAAGAGGAAGATTGAGGACCCGAGGCTCAGGCAAAGAATACGCTCCTTCAAAGGCTTCGGGGTGATCGAGGGTGAGCTGACAAAGCTCAGAGAGATGGATGTGCAGATTATCTTTATGCGCGACGCAGTGTATCCGCCGCAGCTTAAGCGCATTCCTGACCCACCGCTGGCACTCTACCTCAAGGGTCCCCTCTCCCTTCACGATCAGATGATGGCTATCGTTGGCTCACGGAGGGCTACGTACGAAGGCATGAACCTCGCAGAGCGCATCGCTGAAACGCTTTCGTCCCTCGGTGTTACCATCGTCAGCGGGTTTGCGAGAGGCGTTGATTCGTCAGCCCACAGAGGCGCTCTGAAGGGGAAAGGGAAGACCGTGGCTGTTTTCGGGTGTGGGATTGACATTTGCTATCCAGTGGAAAACCAGCATCTTTACGAAAGGGTTGCACGTGAAGGGCTCCTTCTCACGGAATATACAGCGGGCGAAAGACCTCTGGCACACCATTTTCCGGCGCGGAACCGCATCATTGCCGGTCTCTCCAAAGGCGTGCTGGTGATCGAGGCCACCTCAAAAAGCGGCTCCCTTATCACTGCACGACTGGCGCTTGAATATGGCCGGGAGGTGCTGGCAGTGCCGGGCAGGGTATTCGATGAGGAGTACAAGGGGGCAAACAATCTCATCAAACAGGGGGCGAAACTCGTGGAGGGCATGGAAGATATTATCACGTGCTGCTTTCCCGGGCTCCACCTGGAAAAGAACGAGAGACTTGCTATGGATGATGATGAAGATTATATTTATTCCCTGATGGGTCTCAATAAGATTCACGTAGACGAGCTCGCGGCAAAGAGCAGGAAGGATATTAAGCACCTCCTCGCCTTGTTAACCCGGCTCGAGATGAAGGATCTTGTCCGGCCCCTGCCGGGCGGGTTTTATTTAAGGAAGGTGTAAAGGCATATGGCGAAATCTAACGCAAAATCATTATTGATCGTTGAATCACCGACAAAGGTGAAAACACTTTCAAAGTTCCTGGGAAAAGACTTTAACATCAAAGCTACGTATGGTCACATCAAGGATTTGCCGAAGAGCAAGATGGGAGTCGACGTCGATGAGGGTTTTAAACCGCACTTCGGGTTGATCAAGGGTAAGTCGAAGGTGGTCGAAGCGCTCAAAAAGGCAGGCGCTGAAGCTGATAAGATATATATCGGCTCTGACCCTGACAGGGAAGGAGAGGCGATCGCTTTTCACGTGGCTGAAATATTGGGCAAGAAGAAAGCAGTCAAAAGAGTGCTCTTCAATGAGATCACGAAGAAGGCAGTAGTCGAAGCCTTAAAGTCTCCTCAGGACCTGGACGAATCAAAATATGATGCTCAAAAGACCCGCCGCATACTTGACCGTCTCGTTGGCTACCAGATCAGTCCTCTGCTCTGGGAGAAAGTAAAGTACGGCCTTTCCGCTGGAAGAGTCCAGTCTGTAGCACTGAAGCTCGTCTGCGAGCGCCAGGATGAGATTGATGCTTTTGTCAAAGAGGAATACTGGACGATAGAAGGCGCGTTCAAACTTCCGTCAGGCGATACCTTTCAAGCAAAACTGGAGAGGATCGGTGACGCGAAGATAAAAATTCCCTCCAGACAAGAGACGGATAAGCTGAAAGCCGAAGCAACTGCCAAGTCCTATGCGATCACCAGGATCGAAGAGAAAGAGCGCGCCATCATGCCGCAGGCTGTTTTCAAGACAAGTAGCCTGCAGCAGGAGGCTTCCACAAAACTCCGGTTCTCACCATCAAAGACTATGCTCATCGCGCAGAAGTTGTACGAGGGTGTCGACCTCGGCGAGGGCACGACAACAGGTCTGATCACGTACATGAGGACCGATTCGGTGCGGGTGGCCGATGAAGCGTTGAGGGCAGTGCGAACGCTCATTGGCAAACAGTTCGGGCCCGGGTATGTCCCCGAGAAACCGAATTTCTTCAAAAACAACAGGGCCGCTCAGGATGCTCACGAAGGCATACGGCCGTCGGATGTGACGCTCGATCCGGAAAGGGTGAAGCCATACCTGGAAAAGGACCTCTTCTCACTTTACGAACTGATCTGGAAACGATTTGTGGCTTCTCAGATGGCGCGGCTCAGGCTCCAGCTCAAGACCGTGGATGTGACGGGCGGAGACTACGTTTTTGTGGCCAGGGGCTCCACCGTGCTGTTTGATGGTTTTACAAAACTTTACGAAGAGGAGAAGTCGGAGGACGAGGAGAGCAAGATCCTTCCGGCCATACATGAAGGTGAACCGGTAAGTCTCGTCAACCTGGCGGGCCATCAGCACTTCACCAACCCTCCTCCCTATTACACAGAAGCATCGCTGATCAAGACACTGGAGGCCAAAGGCATAGGCAGGCCCTCCACATATGCCGCAACGGTGGGTACGATTCAGGAGAGAGAATACGTGAGGAGAGACAGGGGCAGGCTCATGGTAACCCTGTTGGGAAAAACGGTCAACACTCTCCTGACGCATTCGTTCCCAAGAATTGTCGATTACGACTTTACCGCGAAGATGGAAGAAGGGCTTGATCAGATCGAGGAAAAGGAAAAGGATTGGGTCGCTGAGCTGAACGAGTTTTATGCGGTATTCAAGGAGGAGATGTCAGCAGCGAAACAGGAGATGAAGAACCTGAAAAAAGAGGAACGGCCAACCGATATCATTTGCGACAAGTGCGGAAAACCAATGGTCCAGCGCTGGGGCAGGAACGGTGAGTATCTTGTGTGCAGCGGCCGGCCGGAATGCAAGAATAAGAAGAACGTGGAAGTAGACAAAGACGGCAAGATATCGGTGGTGGAAGAAACCTTCCATGGGGTCTGTCCGACGTGCGGTGGGAACCTCGTTGAGAAGACAGGGCGGTTCGGCAGGTTCATTGCATGCAGCAACTATCCCGCCTGCAAGTTCACCAAGTCCGTCTCGTTAGGATTTCAATGTCCTCTTGAAGGCTGTACCGGGGAACTGGTAGAAAGGCTCTCGAAGAAAAAGAGGAGATTTTATGGGTGCAGCAAGTACCCTGAGTGTACCTTTACCACGAGCTCAGCGCCCAAAGAGGGCGAGTGTCCGAGCTGTGGAGCCCCGGTCCTGTTCGGTTCCAGGGGAAGTACATTCTGTCTGCGGAAGGACTGCGGTTGGAAGTCAAGGTCATAGGCGCCGGTCTTGCCGGGACAGAAGCCGTGTATCAGCTGGCAAAAAGAGGCATAGATGTAACGCTCTATGAGATGAGGCCGCTTCGCACCACGCCTGCCCACAAGACAGGTGACTTTGCAGAGCTTGTCTGCAGCAATTCTCTTAAGTCGAAGGAACTGACGAACGCCCATGGGCTTCTGAAAGAGGAGCTTCGCCTTCTCGATTCTCTGATCATAAAGACGGCCGACAGGGCCGCGATCCCCGGAGGCAAGGCGTTGGTTGTCGACAGGACCGAATTCTCGGCGCAAGTAACAGAGGCCATTCTGTCAGAAAAAGGGGTGCGGGTTGTAAGGGAAGAAGTAGATAGGATTTCCGATGGCGTGAACATCATAGCCACCGGTCCGCTGACGAGTGAGGCCTTATCGGGGAACATCGCGACGCTCACCGGAGAGGAGCATCTCCATTTTTTTGATGCGATTTCTCCCATCGTTGATGGAGCCTCAGTCGACATGGAGGAGGCCTTTTTCGGCGCACGGTACATGAGCGATGCTGATGATTACCTGAACTGTCCACTCACTAAGGCCGAATACGATCGATTCTACGATGAGCTCGTAGCCGCACGGCGCGTGGATTTGAGAGCATTCGAAGATACGCACTATTTCGAGGGATGCCTCCCCATAGAAGTGATGGCAGAGCGGGGGAGACAGACCCTTGCTTACGGACCGATGAAACCGGTAGGCATCGTAAACCAGGATACGGGGGAGCAACCGTACGCTGTTGTACAGCTCAGGCGCGAGGATTACGCGGGTCAGATGTACAATCTCGTAGGATTTCAGACGAAGCTTACCTATCCGGAGCAGGAGAGAGTCTTGCGCATGATACCAGCGCTTAAAGATGCGGTCTTTCTTCGGTACGGCAGCATCCACCGAAACAGCTTTATCAACGCACCGGCAGTGCTGGCTCCGGGCCTTCAGGTGAAGAAGAATCCTTCGGTTTTTTTCGCTGGTCAGATCACGGGCGTAGAAGGTTACGTGGAGTCCACAGCAATGGGCCTCGTAGCAGCCGTCGCTGTACTCTGCTTCGCAAAGGGTAAGCCTTTTATACCACCGCCACCCAATACCTCCGTCGGTGCGTTGGTCGCTTACGTCACCACGCCGCGGAAGGATTTCCAACCTATGAATATCAACTTCGGACTTCTTGCGAATTACAGCAAGAAGCGGAAAGAAGTTGTTGTCAGGAATGCCCTCTCCTCAATCGCAGCGTGGAAAGAAGAGATCGAGCAGCTCTGGTAACCTCAGTTTCAAAGCTCATGTTTAATTAGTCTAATTAGTTTTATTGGTTTGATTGGGTTACGGTCCAGCACTTGTTTGATAAAACCAATGAAACCAATTGAACCAATGGGACGGCAATTTCCGCACGAATTTCGTTGACAAAATGTGGGCTCTTTGTTATTTTAGGAACGAGGTTTTACAATATGAAACGTGGAGGCTGGAATCATGAAATACTGGAATCCCTATACCGAGACGCTGCCACCGGAGCAGCTTGACGCTATCGAGTTTTCTTACTTTAAGGAATATCTCGCCTACGCCAAGACGCATTCACCCATGTACCGGGAAAAGCTTAAAGACATAAACGTTGCGGACATCAAGACGATCGAGGATGTTCGGAAAATTCCCTTCACGTACAAGGACGAGTTGCGGGCGCAGCAAGAAAAGTTGCCCCAGAATTTTCCTTACGGCGCCCTACTTGGTGTTGACATTACCGAGGTCTCTGCCTTCAGGCAGACGAGCGGTACCACAGGAAAGCCGGTATATGTACCGGAGAGTTACGAAAGCTGGCAGTGGAGGGTCGAGGCTTGGTGCCATATTTTGTGGATGGCCGGTTTCAGGCCGCATCACAGGGTTTTTCTCCCGGTCGGGTACAACGTCTACGTCGCTTTCTGGGAATGCCATTATGCGTGCGAGAAGGTGGGCTGCGAGGTCGTCCCGGGAGGAGCCCTCGACACTAAGGGGAGGGTGAACAAGATCATCGAGATAAAGGCAAACGCCATGGGATGCACCCCGACGTACGGCCTCAACATAGCTGAAGAAGCCGTGAAAATGGGGATCGACCCGAAGACGATGGGCATTGAGCGTATGATCTGCGCAGGAGAGCCGCTGCCGGAGGCCACGCGAAAGAAACTGGAAGAGACTTACGGAGCCCGCGTCTACGATCATATCGGCGGCACCGAGATCTGCGGCTGGGCAGCCATGTGCGAGGAGCAGAAGGGGCTCCATATTATCGAGCCTTTCTTCCTCATTGAAATTCTTGACAGGGAAACACTGTCAAAAGAAGTGGCAGAGGGTGAGATCGGAGTTGTTGTCATTACACCTCTGGGCAGGCACTCTTTCCCGATGGTACGGTTCAATACCAACGACATGGTCGTTAAGGGAAAAGGGGGTTGCGCATGCGGCCGGACCTCCAGGAAAATAATGGAAGTCGTAGGAAGAGCCGATGACCTCCGGAAGATACGTGGAGTGCTCTTCTCGCCGAAAACGGTGGAACAATTCATCAGGGAGGAGTTCCCCGAAGTGGTCGAGTTTGAGATCATTGTTGAAAGAAAGGGGATCATGGATGAGCTGACCCTTCGAACTGAGCTTCAACCGAACATCGGCAAGGATAAGGCCGAGGAGATCAGGGGCAGGGTCAAAGAGAGGGCGAAGGTGAAAACGAACCTGACGATGAACGTGACTCTCGAACCCGAAGGAACGTTGCCGAGGTACGATCTTAAGGCAAAACGATTCAAAGATCTGAGAGGTAAAGCGTGATGGAAGAGATCAGGAAGGAGATAGCAGCTATAGAGAAGAGCGCGAAGCGGCTTAAGGAACTTGCGCACGAGATGCCGGGCATCAAGACGAATGCCGACATCATACTGACGTTTGTGTTCTTGCTAAAGTTTGTTACGCCCGTCGCGGAAAGCAAGAGAGCTTGAACAGGGTCGGGGCGTGACGAGATTCTGTTGAAAACGCTGCCCAAGCTCGCTTGTAAAACAGCGGCAATAGATTTCTAAGGGCCTGCCCGCAGAAATCTATCTAGCGCACCCGCAAGCGGGTACCCGGCTCGCCGGGATCGCAGCCGCGAGGTGGCTGAAGGGCGGAGGGGGCGACGCGAGCCCGTATAAATGGATGAGCCGAAATACAATGTAAAAGTCCTTGAAAAGGCCATCAAGATACTCAACTTGTACACTTACACTGAGGGATCTTTTACACTTGACCAGATTGCAAGAAAAGCCGGCCTTTCCAAGACGACTGCGTTTCGCATTCTGAAGACGCTTGAGAAGCACGAGATTTTCAAATATAACGAGACGGAAGAGACATACAGTCTGGGTTTGAAGCTCATGGAGTTGGGCGGTATGGTCTATTCTTCCCTTTCCATTCGGAAAGTTGCTTCACCTTATCTCGACGGCTTAGCCCATTCTCTGAAAGCAACGATACTGCTGGGTATCATAAAAGATGATCATCTGCTCTATATCGACAAGAGGGAGTCAGAAAGTATTATCAGAGTTTCATCGTACATCGGTCTGAAAAGGCCTCCCTATTACGGTATGCTGGGTATGACGCTCGTTGCTAACATGCCGGATGAACAGAGGAAGAAACTGCTGGAACTTTATCCGCCCGGCAAAATCACCGATAAGACGGTGGTCGACGTCAAGGAGTTGATGCGTAGGTTTGACCAGACAAAGAAATCCGGTTACTACATCGAGAGGGAAGAAGTGATCGACGGGGTCAGGGGCGTTGGTGTCCCCATCAGAGACTTTTCGGGGAATGTTGTTGCAGCGCTTGGCGCCTGTATGCCGGAATTCCAGGTAAACGAAAAGGTGACACAGCGCGCGATCAAAGAACTCACAGCAGCCTCAACTTCCATCTCAAAAGAGCTGGGCCACTCCTACTAAAACAGATTGTTCAATCCCAATCACCGACCAAACCCAATGAATCAATTCGAACCAATAAAACCAATAAAACCAATTAAACAATTCTTCAACTTCTAGTACGGTGATGCTACCTTCAGTTCCTTTTCTTTCTTCGTCCAGACCGGAACGCGATCATTGATGAATTTCAGGTAACCCTCAAGTTCTGCCCTTTTGTGCCCCTTTGCTTCCAATTCCTTTAGATGTTTTTCGACAACCGGTTGGGCAGCACTCACCCAACGCTTCGACTCCTCATCCGAAAGAGGTATCAGTTGCCCGCCGTTCTTCAGCAAAAAATCGCGTCCTTCGATATCGATGTCGTTGGACGCAACGCCGTACTTGTCTTTCCATTGCGCTGCAGTGTCAGTAAATATTTTTTTTATGTCTTCCGGCAGCGCATTCCACTTGTTCTTGTTCATGACGATATAGAAAGTGTAGACTGTACCCACCTTGTATGAGAGCGTAGCGTACCTGATGATCTCGCCCGTCTTCCAGCCCTTCTGGACTTCCATCGAGGTGAGAAGACCGTCTACAACGCCTCTTTGAAGCCCGTCATAAATGTCGGCCATCTCAACTCCCACAGGTGTTCCCCCGAGAGCCTTCAACACGTCAGCGGGCCTTCCAGTAGCCCTGATTTTCAAACCCTTCAGGTCCTCGAGCGTTTTAACAGGTTTCTTTACGGTGGATATGATCTGCGGCCCCGTTGAGTAAAACAGGAGAACATGAACGGCGTCCCACTCTTTCGGGTGAAACTGGTTGAAGAAATCGTTCGTTACCTGGCCGGC
>Ga0209039_10000804_pt1 | contig 30143 bp, 29 predicted proteins | sample BogFormECP12_OM1_FD_188238 | JGI IMG/M metagenome (GOLD analysis project Ga0209039, IMG submission 188238) | Bog forest soil microbial communities from Calvert Island, British Columbia, Canada - ECP12_OM1 (SPAdes) (version 2) | ecosystem: Environmental > Aquatic > Freshwater > Wetlands > Bog ... | reverse complement strand
GCTCGTGTCGAGCGAGATCCTGAACATGATGGACTCGTACTTCCGGATCATCAACATCGACAGCGCGACGTGCATCTACGGGATCCGGCCGCGCACGACGATCTACGCGATCAGCACGGACCCGGAAAAGGGCGCACCGCACGCGACGCTGACCCCGATCGTATAATCCGGGGCGGCCCTTACCAGGGCAGCCCGAGCGCGAGGACCCCCGCCGCGTAGAGGAAGAGCCCGGGGACGAACGTCATCACGAGGTCGTCGTCCACCCACGGCCACTTCGGTCGCTCGGCGGCGACCGCGAGCGGCGCCGCGCCCGCCGCGAGCAGCGCCGAGGGACCGGCGGGCCATCCGCCGATCGCGGCGAGCCCCATGAACGCGAGGAGCCCGTAGGCCCCGAGCGGGATCCCGATGGTCAGGATCGGGGAGGAGGACTGGCGGCGGAGCTCGCCGGCGACCGGGTCGACGACCGCCGTCCCGAGCACGACCGCCGCGCCGATCGGGAGCGGGAGGAAGAGGACCGCCAGGACGAGCGCGAGGGCGTAGAAGGCGAAGCTCGCGACCCGATGGGCCTCGTACGGCCGGATCGTCGGGAGCTCGAGGCCGACGGTGTGCCGCAGGGCCTCGAGGAGGATCATGACCGCGAGGGCCGCGAGGAGGATGTCGGCCTTGGGCGCGATGACGAAGAAGTTGTTCGGGAGGGCGTAGTAGAAGAGGACCGCGGCGCCGAAGAGGTGCAGGATTCTCCGCCAGGCGCGGTCGCCGAGCTCCTCGTCCCCACCCAGCGCGCGGCCGAGCCACCGGCGGAACCGGCCATGGCCGTGGAGCCGGGGTACCATGGTTCGCTCGGAGCCTCCGGGGAGGTATGAAGGTAGGGGCGACCGGCCGAGAAAGGTTTTCTTGCCGGAGCGTTCGACGCCCGTGTGAAGGTCACCGTCCTCGTCGGGTCGAAGTCGGACCTTGAGGTCGCCGAGAAGGTCCGCGCGCGCCTTGAGGAGTTCTCCGTGCCGTGCGAGGTTCACGTTGCGTCCGCTCATCGCACGCCGGAGAAAGTCGACCGGCTCGTCCGCGATCCGGCAACGGACGTGTTCATCGCGATGGCGGGCCTTTCGGCGGCGCTCCCCGGGGCGGTCGCCGCACGGACGCTCAAGCCCGTGATCGGCGTCCCGCTCCATCGGGGCCTGGGTCTCGACAGCCTCCTCTCCGTCGTCCAGATGCCTCCCGGTATCCCGGTGGCCGCGGTCGGCCTCGACGCCGCGGAGAACGCGGCGCTCCTCGCGACGGCGATCCTCGCCCTCAAGTATCCCGAGCTCACCGCCGCGCTCGAGCGGTACCGGGCGAAATGGCACGAGGAGCCGCCCACGACCTCGGGGGGCACGACGTGAACGACCCCGCCGCGTTCGTCGAGGAGGCGGTCCGTCGCCTCCGCAAGGACGTACCCGCCCGCACGATCGTCGCCGCTTCGGGCGGGATCGATTCGACGGTCGCCGCCCTCCTCGCGCATCGTGCGCTGGGCGAGCGGTCGAAGGCGATCTTCGTCGACACGGGTCTTCTGCGCGCGGGCGAGGTGGAGCAGGTGGGCCGGTTCTTCGCCGCGAGCCAACTCCCGTACGAGCTCGTGCCGGCCGCCGACCTCTTCTTCGAGGCGCTGGCCGGGATCAGCGACCCCGAGGAGAAGCGGCGCCGCATCGGGGCGGCGTTCGTTCGGGTCTTCGAGACGGAGGCCGACAAGTTCCAGTGCGACCGGCTCATCCAGGGAACGATCGCGCCGGACTGGATCGAGAGCGGGGGCGCGCTCCGGGACACGATCAAGACCCACCACAACGTCGGTGGGATCCCGAAGGACATGCGGCTCACGTTGGTCGAGCCGCTCCGGGACCTCTACAAGGACGAGGTGCGGGCGGTCGCCCGGCATCTCGGGATCCCCGAGGCCGAGCGCCAGCCGTTCCCCGGCCCGGGGCTCGCCGTCCGCGTGAACGGTCCGATCACGCGGGAGCGGGTCGAGCGCGAGCGCGTGGCGAACGCCATCGTCGAGGAGGAGGTCGAGCGCGCGGTCGCGGCGAAGGAGATCGCCCGACCGTGGCAGTACTTCGCGGTGCTCCTCCCGGTCCGGACGGTCGGCGTCACCGGCGACAACCGGGTCCACGGCGAGGCCGTGGTCGTGCGCGTCGTGGAGTCGATCGATGCGATGACGGCGACCGCGATGGCCCTCCCGCGGCCGGTGCTCGCTCGGATGTCCGAGCGGATCACCCGCGCGCTCGCGGGCGCGGTGGTCCGCGTCCTCTACGACATCACCGACAAGCCGCCTGCGACCATCGAGTGGGAGTAGGAGCGGCCGCCGGCCCGAAGGGAATATCTATCGCCACCCAGCTCGCGCTGCGAAGGAGCCCCGTGGCCGAAACGTCCCGCCCGTCCCCACCGACCCGCTCGGTCCAACTGCCGGAAGAGCTCGTCGCGGCCCTCGAGGAGCGGTTCCGCGGCACCTCGTTCGATTCCGTGGACGCGTTCATCGCGTTCGTCCTCTCTCGGCTCCTCGACGAGCCCGGGACCACCGGCTTCACCGAGGAGGAGGAGCGGGGTCTCAAGGAACGGCTCCGCTCCCTCGGATACATCGACTAGGGCGCCGACGATGAGCGCCAACACGACCTCCCCGCCCGCGCTCACGTGCCCGTTCTGCGGGGCTCCGGAGACCGAACGCTTCTCGCTCGAAGGGCATCGGTTCCTGGTGTTCCGCTGCCTCTTCTCTCCCGAGGTCGAGGAGGGGCTCACGGACGACGAGATCGTCACGCGCCTGCGCGCCTTCGCCGCGGAGGGCCCTGCGTACTTCCGAGGCACCTGCGACCGGCTCCATCTCTATGTGACGAAGGGCGTCGGCGCGCGCCAGCTCGGAGCGGACCCCGCCCCCGAGTCGTCACCCCGCGAGCCCTGATCCACCCCGCATTCCCCGGTCGGGGGACGCGAGCGCGTTCCTCCGCCTCAGCGGTCGGCCGGGACCTCGGCGTCGGCGTCGATCTCGACCTTCATCGCCGGGTCGATGAGCGCGGCGACCTGGACGAGCGTGTTCGCCGGTCGGATCTCCCCGAACCGCTCCCCGAGGGCCCGCGCGATCGCCTCGAAGTCGCCCATGTCGGTGACGTAGACCCGGACGCGAACGACCTCCTCCCGCCGGCTCCCGAGGGCGGTGAGGGCGCGCTCGATGTTGTCCAACGTCTGCACCGCCTGGGCGTAGGCGTCCCCCCGGCCCACGACCGACCCGTCGGGCGCGGTCGCGGTCGTGCCCGAGACGTAGATGCGCCGACCGACCCGGACCGCGCGGCTGTAGCCGACCTTCGGTTCCCACGGCGTTCCGCTCGCGTAGCGGGTCCGGTCGTTGCCGGCCCGTTCACGCGGGAGCGGATGGGTGGACCTTCGCGAGGGCGGCATCGGTACGAATCAGGTGGCGGGAGAGGCCGAGCTCCTCGGGCGATGCCCCGAACGCCAGCGCGACGACCTGCGGGAGGTGGAAGATGGGCATGTCGAGGTGCGGGGTCTGGACCGCCTTCGACGCCTTGTTCTGGTAGGCATCGAGCGACAGGTGGCAGAGCGGGCAGGGCGTCGCCATCGCGTCGGCTCCGTGCGCCTTGGCCTCCAGGATCTGCTTGCCGGCGATCGCGTACGCGGTGGACGGCTTGACGAACTGGATCGGGAAGCCGCAGCACATCACCCGTCCGCGGTAGTCGACCGGGGTCGCACCGACCGCGGCGAGGAGGTCCTCGAAGGAGTGCGGCTCCTCGGCACTCTCGCTCGCCATCTCGTCGGCCGGGCGCAGAAGGTGGCAGCCGTAGAACGCGCCGACCTTCATCCCGTGGAGCGGGCGGCGGACCTTCGCCTTCACGGCGGGAAGCCCGATGTCCTCGGTGAGGACCTTCAGGAGGTGCTTCACCTGCGCCGTGCCCTTGTACTCGATGCCGATCGGCTTGAGCGCGGCGTCGACGCGCGCCCTCACCTTCGGGTCCTGCATGCGGACCTTGGCGAGCGTGAGCATCCCCTGGCAGGTCGAGCAGATCGTGAGCACGTCCAGGCCGGCCTTCTCGGCGATGGCGAGGTTCCGCGCGTTGATGGCGATGTTCAGGACCTCGTTCGCTTCGTCGATGAACCCCGACCCGCAGCAAGAGAAGTTCGGGAACTCGACGAGCTCGATGCCGAGCGACCGGCAGACCCAGCGGGTCGCCAGGTCGAGCTCCTTCGAGGACGACTGCGCGAGGCAGCCGGGGTAGTACGCGATCTTCATGGCCCCTCCTTCGGGGGCGTGTCGAGCGCGGCGTAGATCTTGTCGAGCTCGTCCATCCCCTCGATCTTGCGGGGCTTCTTCATGATCTCGGGCTTCTTCCGATAGATCCGGATCCCCTGGCCGAGCTGGCCTACCATCCCCATCAGTCCGTCGGTCGCCCGGACGAGCTTCATCTCGTTGAGCTGGCCGGCCCCCTTGAGGTTCTCCTTGAACCCGACGGCGTGCCGGGACCCCAATTCCGTGGCGCCCTGGACCGCAATCGCCATCTCCTTCAGGTCGCGGATGCGCTCGGACGGTCGGACGTCCTTCGGGCAGGCCTCGGTGCAGAGGTGGCAGCGAAGGCAGAGCCAGAGGCCGCCCGGCTGGATGCGCTCGAGTCGTTCCCGGTAGGCCGTGTCGCGCGGGTCGACGGCGAAGCGGTAGAGCTTGGCGAGCGCCATCGGTCCCGGGAACTCGGGGTCCGCCTCGGCCGCCGGGCACGCCGAGAAGCAGGCCGCGCAGGCGATGCACCGCGGGGTCTCCTTGAAACGCTCCACCTGGGCCGGGGACATCGCGGTCGGCTTGCCGGCCGGCATCGGGATGGTGGGGTCGAGCTTCAGGTGGGGCTCGACCTTGGCGTACTCCCGCCAGAACCGGGTCTGGTCGACGATCAGGTCCCGGATGACCGGCTGGTTGCGCATCGGTTCCACCACGATGCGTCCGTGACGAGCCACCTCGGGCCCCACCTGCGTCTCGCACGCGAGCCGGCTCTTCGAGTTGATCTGCATCGCGCACGAGCCACAGATCGCGCTCCGACACGAGTAGCGAAGCCCGAGGCTCGGGTCGATCTCGGAGCGGATCTGGAGAAGCGCGGTCAGGATCGGTGTGTGGGGGACGAGGTCGAGCGTGTAGCGCTGGTAGCGCGCGGTCGTGTCCTTCCCCGGTGTGTAGCGATAGACGTCGAACGGAACGGAGATCGTGCCCTCGGTCATCAGTACACCCTCTCCTTGGGTTCCCAGCGAGTGAAGGCGACCGGCGAGTACGATAGGGTAGGACCGCTCGGGGTCCGAAGCGCGAGGGTGTGCTTCATCCAGTTCTTGTCGTCCCGCTTCGGGTAGTCCTTGCGGAAGTGGGCCCCCCGGCTTTCCGTCCGGGCGATCGCGCCCACGATGATGACCTCGGCGAGGTCGAGCATGTGCTCGGTCTCGATCGCGTCCGAGAGGTTGATGTTGAACACCTTCGACTGGTCGACCACGCGGATCCGGGAGAAACGCTCCTGGATCGCCCGGACCCTTCGGAGGCCCTCCGCGAGGTCCGCCTCGGTGCGGAAGATATTGACGAACTGGTCCATCGTCTTCTGGAGGTCGGTCCGGATAGTGGCCGGGTCCTCCCCGTCCGCCCGGCCGAACCAGGCGCGGTACGTGGTCGTGACCGAATCGAGGTCGCCGGGTTGCAGCTCGGTCGCGGGCGCCTTCTGCGCGTACGCCGCGGCCGCCGCACCGGCCGACTTCCCGAAGACGAGCGTCTCCATGAGCGAGTTCCCGCCGAGGCGGTTCGCCCCATGGATGGAGACGCAGGCGGCCTCGCCGGCGGCGTACAGGCCGGGGATGTTCGTCTCCCCCGGGATGTTCGAGCCGACGCCCCCCATCATGTAGTGCTGGGCTGGGGAGATGGGGATCGGGTCGGTCACCGGGTCCATCCCGGCGAACGACCGGCAGAGGTCACAGATCTCCTGAAGCCGGCTCTCGATCTTCTCCTTCCCGAGGTGCATCAGCTCGAGGTGGACGTACGGGCCGTACGGTCCGCTGAATCCCCGTCCCTCGAGGATCTCGGTCGTGATCGCCCGTGCGACCACGTCGCGGGAGGCGAGCTCGAGGACCTTCGGGGCGTACTTCGTCATGAACCGCTCGCCGGTGGCGTTCTTCAGGATCCCGCCCTCGCCCCGAGCCCCTTCGGTGACGAGGATGCCGCCCTCGAGGAGGGCGGTCGGGTGGAACTGGACGAACTCCAGGTCCTTCAGGAACGCGCCCGCCCGATACGCCGCGGCCATCCCGTCGCCGGTGCAGCTGTGCGCGTTCGTCGACCGCCCGTAGATGCGGCCGGCCCCGCCGGTGGCGATGACGACGGCCTTCGCCGCCACCATCTGGAACTCCCCGGTCTTCTTGTCGAGGGCGACGATCCCCTGTACCCGCCCGTCCCGCACGACGATCCGGGCCAGCTCCCACTCCTCGTAGAGCGTGAACCGCGCGGTGCCGAGCTGCTCCCACAGTCCCTGCAGGAGCGCGAGACCGGTCCGGTCTGCGGCGTAGACCGTACGCGGGAACCCGGCGCCCCCGAACGGCCTCTGGGCGAGCGTGCCGTCCTCGGCGCGGGTGAAGATGGTGCCGAAGTGCTCCATCTCGATGACCGTCGGGCCGGCCTCCCGACAGAAGAACTCGATCGCGTCCTGGTCTCCGAGGTAGTCGGACCCCTTGACCGTGTCGAAGATGTGGGCGTCGACCGAATCGTTCACCCCGATCGCCGCGTTGATGCCGCCCTGGGCCGCGCCGGAGTGCGACCTCAAGGGGTGCAGCTTCGTGACGATGGCGACGTCCCGTCCGGCCTCGGCCGCCGCGAGCGCCGCGCGCTGCCCGGCGAGACCCGCACCGACCACGACGACTTCGTGACGCAACATAGAGACCCCGGGTTCATCCAAGCCGGGGTTTTAATGGGTGCCGTTCTCCGGGTTGCACTCGCCCGAGGGGCCCCCTTCACGATGTGGTCTCGGGTGCGTCGGTGATGCCGGCGTAATCGCCGCGTGAGCCCTTATATAGCGACCCTGGGTCCGCCGTCGCACATTCCGGGCGACCGGAGGTACGACGATGCAAACCGTGATCAGCTCGGCCGACGAGGAGCGCCTCCTGAAGGGCACCACGACGATCGGGATTGTCTGCAAGGACGGGGTCGTCCTCGCCACCGAGCGCCGAGCCACCGCCGGAAGCTTCATCTCCAACAAGCAGACCCAGAAGCTGTTCAAGATCGACGAGAACATCGGGATCACGATCGCCGGGCTCGTCGGCGACGCCCAGGTCCTCGCGCGCTACCTCAAGGCCGAGGTCTCCCTGTACCGGCTTCGCCGCAGCGCCCCGCTCACCGCTGAGGGCGCCGCGACGCTGCTCGCGAACATCCTGAGCGGGAACCGCTACTACCCCTACTACGCGTGGCTCATCTTGGGCGGCGTCGACGGCAAGGGCTCCCACGTCTTCTCGGTCGACCCGGCGGGCGGTTGCATCGAGGACCGGTACGTCTCGGTCGGCTCGGGTTCCACGATCGCCTACGGTCTCCTCGAGGAGGGGTACTCCCGGGAGATGTCCACCTCGGACGCGGTCGACCTCGCGCTCCGCGGCCTCACGGCCGCGATGAAGCGGGACAGCGCGAGCGGGGACGGCTACCTCGTTCACATCATCACGCCCAAAGAATACCGAGAAATGTCTGAGGACGAAATTAATAAACGTCTGAAGGCCCTCAAGATACCGCTGCCACCCGTTCTTCCGTAAGGACCGACGGGCCCGGGCGGCCTTCCCAACCCTTTCCGTGACAACCGTTTCCGTTCATCAAGGATGAGTTTCGAATCGCTCATAGAGCAAACCCGGGAAGCGCTTCGCGAGGTGCTGCCGGAAACCATCGAGGTCAGCGACATCGAGCTCGAGGGCCCGCATGTCGTGGTCTACACGAAGCAGCTGGATGCGTTCCTTTCCGGGGGCGACTACCTCCGTCAGGTCGCCCAGCGCCTCCACCGCCGGGTGGTGGTCCGTTCCGACCCCGCGACGCTCATCGACCCGAAGGAGGCCGAGAAGGCGATCCGCGCGCTCATCCCGCCGGAGGCGGAGATCAACCAGCTGTTCTTCGAGCCCGAGACCGGCGAGGTGACGATCGAGGCGGCGAGCCCGGGGGCGGCGATCGGCCGCGGGGGCTCGGTGCTGAACGACCTGAAGAAGCAGATCGGCTGGGTGCCCACCGTCGTCCGCACGCCGCCGATCCCCTCGAAGACGGTCGAAGAGGTGCGGATCCACTTGAGGAACTCGTTCGACGACCGCCGTTCGTTCCTCAAGAAGGTCGGGATCCGGATCGCGCGCGACCCGCTCCCCGAGAAGCTCTGGGCCCGCAGCACCGCGCTCGGCGGCTACCGCGAGGTGGGGCGGAGCGCCCACCTCCTCACCACCCAGAACTCGAAGGTCCTCATCGACTGCGGGATCGACCCGGGGTCGGACCGGACGCCGTTCTTCAACGCGCCCGAGCTCCTGCCGCTCGACTCGCTGGACGCGGTGGTCGTCACGCACGCCCACCTCGACCACTGCGGCCTCGTGCCCGTGCTGCTCAAGTACGGGTACAAGGGGCCGATCTACTGCACTGCCCCGACACGCGACCTGATGACGCTCATGCTCCTCGACGCCATCAAGGTCGTCAACCAGGAAGCGAGGAAGGCGCTCTACGACTCGGGAAACGTCCGGGACCTGGTGACCCGGACGATCCCGCTCCGCTGGGGCGAGACGACCGACATCGCGCCGGACATCCGCCTCACCATGCACAACGCCGGGCACATCCTCGGCTCGTCGATCTGCCACTTCCACCTCGGGGAGGGCGACCACAACCTCGCCTACTCCGGGGACATCAAGTTCGAGCGGAGCTGGCTGTTCAACCCCGCGACGAACCGGTTCCCCCGCCTCGAGACCCTCGTCCTCGAGTCGACGTACGGCGGGTACCGGAACATTCAGCCGAGCCGCCAGCAGGCGACCGAGGAGTTCAGCTCGCTCACGAACAAGGTCCTCGCCCGGGGCGGCAAGCTCATCGTCCCGGTCTTCGCGGTCGGGCGTTCCCAGGAGGTGATGCTGGTCCTCGAGGAGAAGATGCGCGAGGGGAAGATCCCCCGCGTGCCGGTCTACCTCGATGGGATGATCTTCGAGGCGACGGCGATCCACACGGCGTACCCGGAGTACCTCAACAGCCAGCTGCGGACGCAGATCTTCCAGCAGGGCGACAACCCGTTCCTCTCGGACGTCTTCCACCGCATCGATTCCCAACAGATGCGCTCGACCGTCCTCGACTCGAAGGAGCCGTCGATCATCCTCGCCACCTCCGGCATGATGAGCGGAGGGCCCGTGATGGAGTACTTCCGGGCATGGGCGCCCGAGGAGAAGAACGGGCTCCTCTTCGTCGGCTACCAGGCCGAGGGGACGTTCGGCAACCGGCTCCAGCGCGGCGTGAGCGAGGCGACGTTCCTCGACGGGTCGCGCCAAGCGTCCGTCCCCGTGAAGCTCGAGATCGCGACCATCGAAGGGTTCTCGGGCCACTCCGACCGGGTCCAGCTCATGAACTTCGTCGCGTCCCTCGACCCGAGACCGCAGCGGATCATCTTGAACCACGGCGAGGAGTCCCGCATCCTCGACCTGGCGTCCAGCCTCCACAAGCGGTTCAACGTGGAATCACGGGCCCCGTTCAACCTCGAAGCGATCCGGCTCGTCTAGTCGATCGGCCGTCCCTGGCCCCCGGAACTTGCAGGTTCTCGGGACGAAACCCTTTATAGAGCCACCGGGGTCGTTGGGGTTGACCCCCCACCGGAGGGCATCGAATGGGACATCCATACCGAAGGTTCTTGGTTCTCGGCCTCGACGGGGGGACCTTCGACCTCCTCGACCCGCTGATGGCCGCAGGAGAACTCCCGTTCCTGAAGTCCCTCGTGCACCAGGGCGTGCGGGCCCCACTGCGGTCGGTCTACCCTGCGAAGACGATCCCCGCCTGGTATTCGTTCGCCACGGGCAAGGACCCCGGCGAGCTCGGAATCTTCGGGTTCACGGAGCCGGACGGAGGGCCTGGCCGCTCGAAGCTCGTCCAGACGTTCCGCCCCGCCGAGGCGTTCTGGGACACCCTTTCGAGGGTCGGCGTGAAGGTGGGCGTCCTCAACTTCCCGTTCCGAACGGCGTACCCCATCCACGGGTTCGTGGTCCCGGGGATGTTCACCGGCACCAACGCCCCCTACCCCGTCGCCCTCAAGAACGAGATCCAGGAGACGATCGGAGGGGACTACCCCCGCGAGCTGCCGGCCTACAAGGAGGCCGAACGGGTCGAGTGGATCGCGGAGGCGACGCGGGCGGTCGAGCAGCGGGGCAAGGTCGCCGCGACCCTGGCCGAGCGCCACAAGCCTGGCTTCCTCTTCGCCCTCTTTCGCGAGACCGACCGGCTCGAACACCAGCACTGGTCCGAGATGAGCCAGCCGGTTTCGGAGATCCCAGCGGACCTCCTCAACTTCTGGCGTACGGTCGACCGGTCGTGCGAGCAGGTCGACCGCGCGTTCCGTTCCGGAGGGGGCCCCGCGGTGACGCTCGTCATCTCCGACCACGGCCACGGACCGATCCAGTCGGACTTTTTGACGAACCGGTGGCTCGCCGAGGAAAAGTTCCTGTTCTTCCGCGGCCGCGGGGACTTCGGGCGTCGCAAGCTCCTCGGTAAGTTCCTGCTTCACGCCGAGCGGAACCGATTGGCCCGACGGGCCATCCGCCCCCTCGTCGACTTCGTCCGGGACGGGCGTCGCGCCCAGGTCGCGGAGTTCTTCGGCGGGGGAACCTCGTTCGAGCAGTTCTCGAAGCGGATCGATTGGGAGCGCACGGTCGCGTTCTCCTACCCGATCCCCGAGGGGATCTACCTGAACCCGAACAACCCCAAGCTCACCGCCGAGCGCCGGGACGCGATCCGCGCGCAGATCCGCGAGCGACTCGAGGCGTATCCCGACGCGCACATCGAGGTCCTCGACCCACGGACGATCTACCGGGGCAGCAACCTCGCGCAGGCTCCCGCCCTTCTCATCCGCGTGGACGGGATGAACACCGAGCCCCGGATGGACTTCGGCTACCCGGACCCGCTCATCCGGCAGCGCCCTGACTACTTCTGCGGAACGGGCACCCACCGCATGAACGGCATCATGATCGCCGCGGGAGACGACATCCGACCCGGCATGACGGTCGGAACCCTCGACCTCGTGGACGTCGCGCCGACCATCCTCGATGGGATGGGGTACGATGCGCCGGCGGGGATGGGCGGCCACTCGTTCGGTAGCCGCCTGGGCCTCTCAGGGTAAGCGATACCTTCCGCCGGAACCCTTTTCGGGGTGGGCAGGCTCCGACCGCGGATGCCAGGTCGCACGGTGGACATGGTGGCCGTGGGTCCACCCCCGCTCGACCCATACGAACCCGCGGCGACCGCCTGGGCCCTCGCGGCCGCGCTCGCGGCCCGGGGGGACGACGTACGCGTCCTTCACCTGCCCGGTCTGACCGCGGACCGCGTGCCGCCCGGGGTCACGGCCGTCCCGGTGGAGATCCCCTTGCACCGTCCGGGAGGCCCCGTGGAGCCAGCGGAGTTCGCCGCAGCCGCCGGTCGGCACCTCCGCAAGCCGGTCGACCTCGTGCTCCGCGACCCGGTCGGTTTGGGTTCGCTCGGGGCCCGGCGAGCGCGCCGTGCCTCTCCGCTCGTCGGAGCGTTCGCACGCGCGATCGAGCTGCGGTCCTTCGAGGGAGAACGAGAGGGGATTTCCCCGACCGGGTTCGTCGGCCGGCTCGGTACCTGGCGCGACCGTCGATCGGTCCGTCGCCTCGAGCGGGTCGCGCTCGAAGAGGCCGACCGTCTCTTCTACGACGCTCCTGAGGTCGCCCACTCCCTGACAGAAGAGTATGGGGTCCCCGAGCGCAAGCTCGTGGCGCTCCCCCCGGCGGTGCCGACCCTTCCCCCGCTACCGACTCGCGAGGCATCGCGTCGGGACCTTCGGATCCCTCCGGACGTGTCGGTCGTGGTCGCGCCCACGGCCTTCGAGGCACCGGGGTCCAGCGGGGTCGACCGGGTCCTCGAGGCGTTCCGCCGGGTCCGCCCATTCTTCCCCGGCGTCCGACTCGTCCTCTGCGGCGCTCCCGCCCCCTCTGACCCGGGGGTGATCGTGCTGCCGGGCCGACGCGCGGACACGCTCTCGGACGCGCTCGCGAGCGCTGACGTGGCCGTCTTCGCACGGCGCGTCCCGGGGTTCGACCCGGGTGTCGTGCTCGCCGCACGGGCCTCCGTTCCGCCGATCGTGCTGCCGGACGCTCGACTCGCCGTCGACCCGGCGGGCGGTGTGCGCGTTTCGGCGAGCGATGACCCGGGCGACCTTGCGTCGGCGCTCGCGGAGCTGCTCGCCGACCCGGCCGTGGGCCAAGAGGTCGGTCGGGCGGCCGCCCGGTTCGCCGAGGCGTTTCTCCCGGAACGTGTCGCGGCCGCGCTCGACCAAGCGGTCTCCCCGAAAGGGGTCTAACGATCCCGACGGGGCTACTCCTCGCGATCGATCGGTTCGTCGAGGCGCCACTCCGCGAACCCACGTCCGCCGGACGCCCGTCGCACCGCCCGCACCACCCCCGCCCACCGCACGTCGGGTGGAAGCTCGCCGGAGTCGATGCGGTCAAGGACGGAGCGGAACCGGACCCTAAGGTCGGAGAACGGGTCCTCCTCGCCGGGCCGCACCCACGGGCCGGCCGCGCGCACGACCCGCACGCTCCCTTCGTGGGTGGCCCAGACCCCGACCCGGGCGGCTCTCGTCCCGTCGGTGCGCTCGGCGAGCCGCGCGGCGGCCTTCTCGGACGGCAGGACGACCGCGACCCAGTTTCCCCACGCCCGCCGCTTGAGCGCCTGAACGAGCACCGCGCGGCTCCCGGAGACCTTCGCTTCGACAAGACCGACCTCGTCCCCGCGCCGGGCCACGAGGTCGAAGTAGTCGGTCGAATCCGGGTTCGGGTAGACCCGGTACCCTTGCTGCTCGAGGAACGTCGCAGCCGTCCGCACGACCTCGCTCTCGGAGATCCGGGGAGGTCGCGTGGTCGCCGCGCGGCTCACGGGCCGCTCCTCAGGAACCACCGGTCGAGGCGCGACCGGGGGATCCGGAGCACGATCGGGCGCCCGTGGGGGCAGGAGTAGGCCGCTTCGGGAAGGGCATGCAGAGCCGCGAGCACGCGGGAGAACTCCTCGGAGGTGACGAGGTCGCCGGCCCGCAGGGCCGCATGGCACGCGACGGTGGCGGCGCGACGCTCCTCGAGCCCGTCGGGGAGCGTGGGCCGACCCCCGGTCGCAAGCTCGTCCAGGAGCTCGGCGACCGCCTCCGGCCGCACCGAGCGGCCCCGGTAGGCGGGGACCGACCGGACGAGGAAGGAGTCCGGTCCGAACGGGTCGATGTCGAAGCCGGCCGCCCGGACCGTCTCGCCGTGGGCTTCGAGCGTGCTTCGCTCGGCGCCTGTAAGGTGGACCGTGACGGGGTCGACCAAGGTCTGCCGCTGGAGCGTTCCGGCGCACAAGAGCTCCTCGTAGAGGACGCGTTCGCTCGCCGCATGCTGGTCGATCAGGACGAGGCCCTCGTCGCTCTCGGCCACCCAGTAGAGGGCGTGAAGGCAGCCGAGCAGCGTGAGTCGCGGGTGACCGGCCGCGGCGGGAAGCGGGGTCGGCGGCTGCGTCGGGAGAACCGGACCCTCGAGCGTGCGCTGGACGCCCGGATGGCCCGCCGTCGGGGCGAGAACACCCCTGGGAGCGGACGGGGTTCCACCGGGCGCCGGTCGAACGGCGGTTCGCGCGGCCGGAAGCTCTGCGACCTGCGGGGCGGCGACGAGCGCTTCGCGGACGAGCCGCCGGATCGCGTCGAGAAGGTCCCTCTCCCTCGCGAAGCGCACCTCGCGCTTGGTCGGATGGACGTTCACGTCCAGCCGGTCGGGGTCGATCTCGAGATGCAGGACACCGACCGGGAACCGCGTCTTGGGCAGGTAGTCGCCGTAGGCCAGGCGGACGTTCTGCGCGATCGGACGGGAGGTGACGGCCCGGCCGTTGACAGCCACGAACAGACCGCGGGAGGAGGCAGCCGCCACCCCGGGCCGGCCGAGGGCCCCGAATAGGCGGCCTCCGGGAATCTCCGCGGCCAGTTCGAACGACGACGAGAGAAACCCCGGACCGAGCACCCGGGCCGCCGCGTCCTTGAGGTCGTGCGCGGGAGGATACGTCCCGGCCTCACGGCCCTCCGACTCGACCCGGAGGCCCACCTGGGGCCGGGCGAGATAGAGGCGCTCGACCGTCTGCAGGACCTCGACCTGCTCGGCGGGAGCGCCCTTCAGGAACTTGCGGCGGGCGGGTGTGTTGAAGAAGAGGCCCTCGACCTCGACGGTGGTTCCCGGAGCCCGCGGGGCCCGGAAACGGCCGGCGAGCGCACCGCCGACGACCGAGATCCCCTCCGCGACCTCGCGGTCGGCAGGTCGGGAAAAGAGACGGAAGCGGGAGACCGAAGCGATCGCCGCGAGCGCTTCGCCCCGGAACCCAAGGGTCCCGATCCGCTCGACGGGGCCGTCCGGCGCGAGCTTGCTCGTAGCGTGGCGTTCGACGGCCAGCTCGAGCTCCCCCGGCGGGATCCCCCACCCGTCGTCGGCGACCTCCATCCGTTCGAGGCCTCCGCCCGAAAGGCGGACCGTGACCGAGGAGGCGCCCGCGTCCACCGCGTTCTCGACGAGTTCCTTCACGACTGACGCCGGACGCTCGACCACCTCGCCCGCCGCGATCCGCTCGACCGTCTCGCTCGAGAGCCGTTGGATCGGCCGACGCGTCGGGGAAGGGAGCTCCGTCACGGCGACCCTTCCTTTCGCGTTGGCTCAACCGATGCGCGGCGCTTGAGCTCCCGCAACGTGCGGGCGGCCTCTTCGGGCGCAAGGCGGTCCGGGTCCAGCTGGCGGAGCTCGTCGACCACCGGGTGCTCCGAAGCCCCCTCCGACAGCAGCACCGCCTGGGTGTACCGGGGCCCGCGGCGTCGGGAGCCCTTGGGAGCCGCCGGCGCCACGCTCTCGGTCTCGAGGCGGTGGAGCAGGCGTTCGGCTTCCGCAAGGACCCCCTCAGGGACCCCGGCGAGCCGCGCCACGTGAACGCCGTAGCTCCGGTCGGTCGCGCCCGGAACGATGCGGTGGAGGAAGACGATCCCGTCCGGGCCCTCGCGAACGGCGAAGTGGGCGTTCTCGGCGGCCGAGAGCCCCCGGACCAGGTCGGTGAGCTGGTGGTAGTGCGTCGCGAGGAGACAGCGCGCCCGAGTCGTGTCGTGGATGTGTCGGAGCGTCGCCCAAGCTATCGCGAGCCCGTCGAACGTGCTCGTGCCGCGGCCGACCTCGTCGAGCAGGACGAGCGACCGGGCGTCGGCCGAGCGAAGGATCTCGGCGACCTCGCTCATCTCGACCATGAAGCTCGACTTGCCCCGGCCGATCTCGTCCGTGAACCCCATCCGGGTGAACAGCTGGGTGACGAGACCGACCCGGGCGAACTTCGCCGGCACGAACGAGCCCGACTGTGCCAGCACGACCAAGAGGCCGACCTGGCGCATGTACGTCGACTTCCCCGACATGTTCGGGCCGGTCAGCACGAGCATCCGTCGCGTGGCCGGGTCGAGGTCGAGGTCGTTCGGGACGAACGACTCCCCGAGGACCCGGTCGAGGACGGGATGCCGACCGTCGCGCACCACGAGGACCGAGGAATCGTCGACCATGGGACGGACGTATCCCCGAGTCTGCGCGAGGTGCGCGAACGTGGCGAGCGCGTCGAGCTCCCCCACGGCGCGGCTGACGCGGTGGACCGCCGGCACGTGGCGCTCGACCGAATCGAGGAGCTCCTCCCAGCGGGCGGCCTCGGCGGTACGGATCCCCTCCCGGGCCTCCCGGATACGTCGCTCGATCTCTTCGAGCCGGTCCGAGGTGAACCGCTCGGCCTGGGCGACCGTCTGGCGACGACGGAAATGGGGCGGGACCCGGGCCAAGTGGGGCTTGGTGACCTCGAAGTAGTAGCCGAAGACCTGGTTGTATCCGACCTTGAGCGTCCGGATGCCCGACGCCTCTTGCTCGGTCCGCTCGAGGGCGGTCATCTCGGCGAGCGCCGACCGCTCGGCCTCTCGCCATCGGTCTACCTCGGGTGCGTGACCGGGCCGGAACAGCTCGCCCGAATCCTCGGTGGGCGAGGGGCTCTCCGGCAGCGCGGCGGCGAGGAGCGGGACGAGCCCGGCGGGTGGCGCTAGCTCCCCGGCGAGCTTCGTGAGTCGGACCGAGGATTCCCCCTCGGTAAGGTACCGGCCGAGGGACTCGGCGACCTCGAGGCCAGCCCGCAGGGCCGCGAGTTCGACCGGGCGGACCCGACGGCCAGCGACCCGGGCGGCGATGCGCGAAAGGTCCGGGATCGAGTGGAGATGCGTTCGCCATCCTTCGAGGGCGGCGCCGCGGTCCACGAGCGATTGCACGGCATCCTGGCGCAGTGCGATCGACGGGGCGTCGGCGAGGGGATTCGTCAGCCAGAAGGCGAGCGTGCGTCGGCCCGGCGCCGTGACCGTCTCGTCCCAGGTCCCGAGGAGCGTCACGCCCTTCGCATCGTCCGGGTTCATCGGCCGATTGATCTCGAGGTGGCGGAGGGTCTTCGCGTCCAGGACGAGCCTTCGGCCGCCGGTGCCCCGCTCGACGAGGTCGAGGTGCGGGAGCAGTCGGGGCTGGGTCGCCCGCAGGTACGCCGCGAGCCGGCGGTCGGCTTCGACGACCTCCTCGGCCAACTCGGCCTCGCCTCGGAGGGCGCTTGGGAGCTCTCCCGTGACGGCGGGCGCTGGAGCGGCCTCGAGCCGAGCCGACGGGAACTCCCGCCGCAAGGCGGCTACGAGAGGCGTAGCGACCGATTCCTCCGAGGCAGCCCACAGGATCTCCCGAGGCTGGAACGCGGCCAGGGAGGAGACGAGGCCCTCCGGGCCGTGCCCGTCCGCGACTCCGTGATACCATTCTCCCGTGGTGATGTCGACCGCTGCGTAGGCTCCGACCTTTCGGGCCGGGGCCACGATGCTGACGAGGAAGCTGTGGTCGGAGCCGCCGAGGATGCGGTCCTCGACCGCTGTGCCCGGCGTGACGACCCGGGTGACCTCTCGGCGGACCAGCCCCTTCGCCAAGCGCGGGTCCTCGACCTGGTCGCAGAGGGCCACCTTGTACCCCTTGCGCACGAGCCGCCCGAGGTACGTTTCCACCGAGTGATGGGGAACGCCCGCCATCGGGGTCCGGACGCCCTGGGCGTCCGCGGCGCGCGCGGTCAGTACGACGTCGACCTCGCGCGATAGGAGGCGCGCGTCGTCCCCGTACGTTTCGTAGAAGTCTCCCACGCGGAAGAGCACGAGGTGGCCGGGGTACCGGGCCTTGACGCCCTCGTACTGTTCGAGAAGGGGTGTGAGGGGCAGCGGTTCGGGCATCGGCCTCGCCGTCGAGCGAGGGACCCCATATAATCTAACGCGCAGGAAGTGGGGACGCTGAGGGGGAGATTTGAACTCCCGTGGCGGAACCGCCACCAGCTTTCAAGGCTGGCGCCTTGCCGGGCTAGGCTACCTCAGCGCACCGGGCCGAGCGGAGTCGGGAGGAATAAACCCTCCCTATCGGAGGGGGTCCGGGGCGGAGGAGTGCAGGTGCCGGGACGTTCGCGCGGGACCTCGAGGGATCCCGCGTTTCGAACCCGGGTAGTCAGCTTGGAGGGCTGACATCCTACCACTAGATTACACCTGCACGGCCGCCGCCGGACCGGGCTCGCGACCGTCCTACGGGGTTAATGCTTTTCCTTGGAAGGGTGAGCTGCCGGCGCCGAAAGGTCGAGGAGGGCAACCCGTTCGAGAACGAGGCCTTCCCACCCCGACGGCGGGACGGCGCTCCGCTCCGCGGCTTCGATCCCGAGACGTTCGAGGACCGTCTCGTCCACCGGCCTCGGGTAGGCGCTCGGGTCCAAGGTGAGCTCGAACCGCCCGAGCAGAGTGACCGGGTCGTGTGGGCGCTCGGCGACCAGGACGAACTGCTCGGTGGTGTCGGAGACCCCGACCTTGACGAGCGCACGAGGGAGCTGGTCGTCACCGGCAACGTACAGAGCGAACTCGGCGCCCCGGTCTCGGAGACGCAGTTCCCCGCGCGCGCGTGCTCGGCCGAGATGGGCCCAGGCCGAGAGGAGGTGACGCTCTCCCGCCACGGCCCGGGCGTCGAAGAGGGCCACGAGCTGCGGGGATTCCTTCGCCAGCTCCCGGAGGGTGCGGATGATCGCCTCCGTCGCGGGACGACCGGCTTGCGAGCGACGGGCGCCGACCGCTCGGACGGGTCGTTCCTCGGGCGGTGGGAGCGGGGTCATGGTCGGTCGGTCACTCCTGCATGAACTTGAGGAACTCCTCGAGCGTTCGGGGCTGGAGCGTGTAGTTCTCCTCCCGCTCCCGGCCGATCGTGGAGGTCGGGGTCGTCCCGTAGTCGTGGCCGGGCAGGACGACCAGCGCGTCGTCCAAGGTGAGGAGCCGGTGCTGAAGGCTGTCGTAGAGCTCGGCCGCGCTACCGCCGGGAAGGTCGGTCCGGCCGCACTCGCCCACGAAAAGGGTGTCACCGGTCGCCACGTTCCCCTCGAAGACGTAGAGGACGCTGTCCTTGGTGTGGCCCGGCGTGTGAACGACGTGGAATCGAAGCCCCCCGGTCGCGATCGCATCCCCGTCGTCGACAGAAAGGTCCTGGTGGACGGGCGCGACGCGGTGGGCCACGACCTTCGCCCCGGTACGGTCCTTCACTTCCTGGTTGCCCGCGATGTGGTCCGGGTGGCTGTGCGTGTTGAGGATGTAGCGGACCTTCACGCCCCTCGCGTCGATCGCCTCGAGGACGGGGTCGATCCCGAACGAGGGGTCGATGACGACCCCCTCTCCTCCGGGCTCCTCCGCCACGAGATAGGTGAAGTTCAGGTACGGGCCGATGCGGAACTGGTCGAGGAGCACGCCCCGGCGAGAAAGGGGCGGTATTTGACGTGGGGGGAGCGGACTACGGGCTGCCCGGCTCGGCCGCCGTGGTCCGGCGGCCCGTGACGGCGTCGAGGACCACACGGCCCTGGGAGCCCTCGGCGTACCAGTGGGGCACGTAGAGCAGAACGAACGGCCCGAGCCGGACGTCGTCGGCCGCGGGCGGGACCCGACGCGTCTCGATGACGAGCGCTCCCTGGTGCTGCTCGGTGTGGTCGACGTGGACGGTGTGGTGCCGTCGGATCGCGTCGAGCGCGAGCGGGACGACCTGAGACTCGTCGAGCTGGGGAGAAAGCCGCTGGTGCGGCTCGCCGAGGTCCGCGACCAGCTCGCGGTCGCCGTCCTCCCAGATCTCAGCGCGACGCGTGACCGCATTGACCGCGACCAGGTGGCGAACGACCGCCCCGTGGCCCCCGTCGGGAGAGGCCGGGCGTACGCGGTACGCCGCGACGAAGAACGGGACCAACCGCAGGGTGGACCGGGGACCATCGACCCCGGCGAGGGTCTCCGCTTCCGACCGGTCGATCCGAGGCCGAACCGTGCGCTCGCTGTGCGGAGCGATCGAGAACGGCGGCTCGAGCGGGCCCGCAGGGTCCGCGTCCACCGGCGAGAGCTCCGCTCCGGCGGGTGGAAGCAACAGGATCTCCCCGAGCCCGGGGCCGAGGGTGGAAGGGTCGAGCAGCTCGATCCCCCGGTCGGCGGCCAGCGCGCGGGCCGTCTCGCCCGGTTCGTCGTCGTAAACGATCGTGCGGTGGATGCTCTCGGTGGGGAAGAACGACTCGACATCGGCCGGCGAACGGGCCGCGGTGAGGATCACCACGGCTCTACGGTCCCGGCTCCGGACCGCGAGCAACGTGTCCTGGCGGACCTCGACACGGTACCCCGCCGCCCCGAGAAGCTTCCCGAGGACCGAACCGGGCAACCCGCTCCGAGTCATCGAGCCGACGACGCGCGCCCGGTACTTATCTGGGTTGCGCTGGTCTGGCGACGGGCACCGCCTTCGGGGGCCTCGGCAAAGGCCCCCGGGTCTCCGCCGAAAGAGAGCTAATGTTCCGCACATCCCCTGGGGAAGGCGTGGGTCGGTACTGGATCGGGTGCTCCGGATGGGCCTACGACGATTGGCTCGGCCCGTTCTACCCTCGGGGGACCGCCCCGGGGGAATTCCTCAGCCGCTACGCCCGCGTGTTCCGGGTCGTCGAGGTCGACTCGAGCTTCTACCGGGCCCCGAGCCCGTTCCTGGTCCGGCGGTGGGCGGAGCGGACGCCCGACGGCTTCCGCTTCGCGCTCAAGGTGCCTCGGGACGTGACCCACGAGTCGGCGCCGCCGGCAGTCCACGACGTATTGGACCCCTTCCTCGCGAGCCTCGAACCGCTCCGCTCGCGCGGCAAGCTCGGACCGGTGGTCCTTCAGTTCCCGCCGTCGTTCCGGGCGACCAGCGGGAAGCCCCGTCTCGAGCGGTTGCTCGAGGCAATCCCCCGCGAGTACGCGCTGGCGGTCGAGCTCCGTCACGGGTCGTGGTGGACCGATGCGACGCGTTCGCTCCTCGAGGACCGGAGGGCCGCGCTGGTCTGGTCGGTCGTGCCCGAGACCCGACCTCCCGCCTGGGTGACGGGCGGCTTCCTCTACGCTCGGTTCATCGGCGACCGGGCTCTCACGGAGTTCGACCGTATCCAACGGGATGCGCGGCCCGAGGTCGTCGCGATGAAGAGACTCTTCGAGAACGAGGGCCGTGCGATCTCAACTGTCTACGCGTTCGCCAACAACCACTTCATGGGATTCGGACCGGGAACGGCGGCGGTGATCGCCGAGGTCCTGGGTGAGCCCCTGCCCGACCTGAGCGCGGCCAGCCGCGTCGCCGGGCAGAGCCGGCTCGAGCCGTGACCGGGGGGACTATCGCACGCACGCGGTCAGGGGGAACGGGTCCCCCGGGCCGGCCCCCTTCAGGACAAAGCTCTTAGGTCGCACCGGGGTCCAAACCCGTCGACCATGGTCGAGGCGTTCACCCTGCGGGTCGCCGAAGCGTTCCAGCAGGACATCGGCCTGGGGACCGCCCGTCTCGACGTCCAGACGCGCCAGCGGCTCAAGGTGGGCCTCGGCGACATCATCGAGGTCCGGGGCCGCAAGCCCACGCCAGCCGTCGTGAGCCGGGCCCAGCAGGAGGACGAAGGCAAGGGGCTCGTCCGGATCGAGGCGGTCGTCCGCCGCAACGCCGGGGTCAGCATCGGCGACCGCGTCTCGGTCCAGCGGGTCGACTGCCCGAACGCCGACGCGATCACCATCGCCCCGATCTACGCGGGGTCGGCGCGCATGGACCTGGGACCCGGCCTGGAGAGCTTCGTCGCGAAGGCGCTCGCCCGTCGGCCGTTCATCCGCGGGGATGTCTTCGTGATCCCCGGCGTGTTCCTTATGGGTGGCTCGCTCCCCTTCATGGTGGTCTCCACCCAGCCGAAGGGAATCGTCCAGGTCGCTCCGTCCTCGCTCATCACGATCAAGGAGGAGACGGTCAGCGAGACCGAGGTCACCGCGCCCCGGATCTCCTACGAGGACATCGGCGGTCTCACGGAGAAGCTCGGCCGGGTCCGGGAGATGATCGAGCTCCCGTTGAAGCACCCCGAGCTGTTCGACCGCCTCGCCATCACCCCGCCGAAGGGGGTGCTGCTCTACGGGCCTCCGGGCACGGGCAAGACGCTGATCGCCAAGGCCGTCGCGAACGAGGCCGGGGCCCACTTCATCGGGATCCAGGGTCCCGAGATCATCTCGAAGTACTACGGGGAGAGCGAGAAGGAGCTCCGCGAGAAGTTCGAAGAGGCGGAGAAGAACGCCCCGAGCGTGATCTTCATCGACGAGCTCGACTCCATCGCGCCCCGGCGCGACGAGGTCACGGGCGAGGTCGAGCGCCGGGTCGTCGCGACCCTCCTCACGCTGATGGACGGACTCTCGGGTCGCGGGAACGTCATCGTGATCGCCGCCACGAACCGGGAGGAGGCGATCGACCCCGCCCTCCGCCGCCCCGGCCGGTTCGACCGGGAGATCGAGATCGGCGTGCCGACCATGGAAGGGCGGCTCGAGATCCTGCAGATCCACACGCGTGGGATGCCGATCGAGGGGTCCGACCGGGACCGCGAGCGGGTCCTCAAAGCCCTCGCGGCCCAGAGCCATGGATTCGTGGGCGCCGACCTCTCGTCGCTCGCCCGCGAGGCCGCGATGCGGGCCCTGCGCCGCTACCTCCCCGAGATCGATTTCGACCAACCGATCCCGATCTCGCTGCTCGAGCGGATGAAGGTCACCGAGCACGACTTCCGCGAGGCGCTGAAGCAGATCGAGCCCTCGAGCCTACGGGACGTGTCGGTCGAGGTACCGACCACCCACTGGGAGGAGGTCGGTGGGGTCGAACGCGTGCGCCGCATCCTCGAGGAATCGGTCGAGCTTCCGTTCAAGAACCCGCAGGTCTACCGCCACATCGGCATCGAGCCGCCGCGCGGCATCCTCCTCTACGGCCCTCCTGGCGTCGGGAAGACCCTCCTCGCGAAGGCGGCGGCGACGGAGAGTCAGGCGAACTTCATCTCGGTGAAGGGCCCCGAGGTGATGAGCAAGTGGGTCGGGGAGAGCGAGAAGGCCATCCGGATGATCTTCAAGAAGGCCCGTCAGGCCTCCCCGTCGATCGTATTCATCGACGAGATCGACTCCATCGCTCCGAGACGGGGGCTCCAGAATTCGAGCGGCGTCACCGAGCGGATCGTCAACCAGCTCCTGACCTCCATCGACGGGCTTGAATCCCTCGAGCGGGTCCTCGTCATCGCCGCGACGAACCGACCGGACATCGTCGACGAAGCGCTCCTTCGGACGGGTCGGTTCGACCGAATGCTCTACGTCGAGCCTCCCAACGTCGCTGGACGCCTCGAGATCCTGAAGGTGCACACGAAGTCGATGCCGCTCGCGGAGGACGTCAACCTGAACGACCTCGCCGCGAAGACCGATGGGTACGTCGGGAGCGACCTCGCCGCGCTCTGTCGAGAGGCCGGGCTCACCGCGATCCGAGAGAACCTCAAAGCCTCGAAGGTCACGAAGGCCCACTTCGAGGCTGCCCTGAAGCAGGTCCGGCCGTCCATCGACGCGGAGGGATTGAAATTCTACCAGGATTTCGAGCACCACCTGCTGCGCGACCGCGTGGCCCGCCCCCGCGACGAGCCGATCGAGGGCATCTACCGATAGCGGGCTTCGCCGCGGCGGGTCGGCGCGACTCGGCAAAGCAAGCTATATGTAGCAGGGCCAAGTTCGGCGCGCCGCCTCCGATAGGGGGCTACCGATACGGGAGAGGTGAAACAGTTGGTTCGACAGCAGTACCGCGCCGCCCTCTGGGTCCTGGTACTGATCGCGCTGGTGACGAGCTCACTAGCCGCGGTCACCGGGGCGCAGGCCGCTTCTTCCACGAACTATACCCTCACCGGCTACGTGGAGCAGGGAAACGGGATCTCCCCGGTCCCGGCGGGCGTTCAGGTCGACCTAGTCTCCCGGGCCACCGGCCAGGTCTTCACGACCACGGTCGCGAGCGGCGGAATCTTCACGTTCACCACCGCCAGCACGGGCGGGGCCTTGGTGCCCGGGTACTGGGGCGCCTGGGTGCCGCCGCAGGGGAACGTCAGCCTCCCCGGCTGCAATCCGACGAAGCCCTACCAGTGCGCCATCCTTCCCACGAACCAGAACCCGGTCTTCCAGTTCGAGAACGCGACCGCGCTCACGACCCAGAACTACCCCACCACACTCTCGGGCGTCTCAGTGGTGCCCTACACGAGTTCGGTCACGGGCAAGGTCATGCAGGGAAGCACACCCGAGCCCGGCGCCCAGGTCTCTCTTCTCGACCCCTACTACAACGGGCTCGTGCTCGTGAACAACACCACCGCGTCGAACGGCGTGTTCTCCTTCAACGCCCCGATCTCCGCCGGTTATGCCCCGGGGGGAAGCTGGGTGCTGAAGACGGTCCTCCCGGGACCCACCACCCAGTACAACTTCACCAACGCGACGATCCCCAGCCGCACGCCCGTTGTAATCAACCCGAACATCCAGGCCTACGTCGTCTCGGGTTACGTCAACCAGTCCGCGCACCCCTTGGCCCACGTTCCGACGGCTGGGAACGTCACGCTGTTCGACACGAGTAACGGCTACATTTACTCGAGCGCCACCCCGCCCGGAGGGTACTACTCCGCCGGGACGTACCCGCTCCACTTCACCGGTGGCGCGCAGACGTTCGACGTGATCCTCTCGTCGATCGGCTACAGCACCGTGTGGTATCCCCTGACGGTCTCGAGCTCGACTCCGATCGTACAGAACGTCCTCGCCTCCCCCCTGGCCCCCGGCCAGCTCGGGAGCTTCCAGACGACCCTCAACTTCGCGGGGATCAACGTCTCGAAAGGTACCGGGAACCTCGCGGTCAAGACCGTCACCACGCTCGGCAACGACACGGTCTTCCCGAACCTGCCGAACGCGACCGTCGGTCAGCTCTGGGCGCAGCTGGGCCTCGACTTCAACCACGCGGCCTCGTTCCCGAGCTCGTCGCTCGGCGCCGTGGAGAGCTGGGTCAACTCCACCGGGCCGTTCTTCCCGGCCATCCAGGCCCAGACCTCCGTGAACGGCACCGGGTTCGTCGGGCCCGCGGCTCCCGAGATGCCCTCGAGCTTCACCTCCACCTGCACGACCTCGTGCGACCTCTCGTCGAACGCGACCCTGACCTACCAGTGGTCCGAGACCTACGGGCTCAACGGGACGGTCCCCGTCAACGGGAGCACGTACTCGATCGCGTTCAACTTCGCGCACCCGATGTCGAGTTCGGACGTCTACAATTACACCCTCGTGCTGCCCACCGGATACGTCCTCGCGGCCGCCACCCAAGCCCCCTCGGGCACGCGCCTCGCCGCCGCCGGCACGGGAGGGACCTGGACGAGCTTCACCCTCCAATCGTTCCCGAGCACCTCGCTCGTCGGCAGCGCCAAGTTCTCGATCGTGAAGTACGCCGCGTTGACCCCGATCGTCAACGCGTCGGTGTCGAACTTCGCGTTCTCGGGCAGCAACGTCCTCAACAGCACGGAGAAGAACTACACCGTTGAGGTCGGTGTCGGCCAGAACGTGACCTTCAGCGCCCTCAACTCCATCTACCCGTCCGGGACCAACGGGACCAAGTTCGCGTGGGTGTTCGGGGACGGGGGAACGGCCAGCTCGACCACTTCGACCACGAACCACACCTACTCGGTCGCGAGCGGCGCGAGTTCCTACGCCGGGAAGCTCACGGTCACGAGCTCGGGAGGGCTCACGAACTCGACCCCATTCTTCGTCTGGGTCGCGCAGGGACCGGTGACCCCGTTGATCTCCGTGAACTCCACCGCGAAGGAGAACAAGACTGCAGGCTCGACCCCTTACGTCTTCGTCAACTGGGGCACGGTACTCCACTTCAACGCGAGTGCGAGCACGGCGGCGGTCAGTTCCTCGGCGACGGTCCAGGGGATCCTCTCGGTCGCCTCGTTCTCGCTGGTCTCCTCGAAGGGATTCAAGCAGACCGCGAACTACTCGGTCGGCCAGGGGGCTTACTTCGGGTCGAACTTCACGGTCCAGTTCCTGGGCGCGGGCAGCTACCTCACCTCCGGAATGGTCAGCGGCACCGCGATCCCGTTCCTGGGCTGGCAGTACAACCTCACCCTGACGGTCTGGTCGGGGACCGGCCAGACCGCGAAGGCAACGCTCGTCATCCTCGTGAACGACACGCAAAAGCCGACGTCGGCGATCCAGCTGCTCGCTCCGGGCGGTAAGGCCATCACGGGGAGCGGGGTCGTCGCCGGGTCGAACCTGTCCGCGAACGTCCTCTTGGGCGGGGCGAACGCGACCGACCCGCACAACGGTTCGATCGTCAAGTTCTACTGGCTCATCACGAACTCGCAAAACTCGTCGTTCCACCGGGGCATCAACGTCACGTCGGTGAAGCCGTACCCGTCGGTCTGGATGCCCGCGTCGACGAACGCCTACACGGTCAACCTGACGGTCTGGGACCGGAACAACAACTCCGGGTACACGACCCGCTCGCTCACGGTCTCGCAGAACACGACGACGAGCCCCATCATGGCCGCCACGAACATCACCGGCCCCTCGAGTCTCACGGACGGCTCGTCCGCGACGTTCTGGGTGAACGTGACGGTCGGCGGCGGTTCGAAGGCGGTCGGCGATAACGTCTCCGTCGCGTTCTACCTCCTCTCCCCGAGCGGGACGGGCAGCCGGAACTACATCGGCGGCTCTCCGGGCTCCGTGCAGTTCTACAGCTACACCTCGCCGGGCGTCGTCAACACGACCGCCTTCGCGACCGGAAGCATCGCGAGCCTGGCGTACAACACGACCGTGCGCGCGGTGATCACCTGGACCCCGGCGACGATCACGGGCAATTACAACCTCTACGCGAACGTGACGGCGTCCAACGAGTTCTCGGGCGACTACAAGAACGGGCCCCAGGTCCAAGTGTGGTCCATCTCGATCGGACCGAACCCGACGACCCAGCTGCTCGAGTACGTCGCGATCGCGGTGGCGGTCGTCGTGGTCATCCTGCTCCTCATCCTCTACTACCGCCGCCGCACGGGCAAGGGCGCCGCGAAAGGTGGCTCCGGGAAGGCGGGGCTCGCGCGTCCCAAGCGCCCGGCCGACGAGGACGACGACGAGGACGACGAGAAGTAAGTAGCCGTCCGCGTCCCAGACCGCTCTCCCCGACCGCGGGAGAGGCCAACCCCTTCCCCACCCTCTGAGTTCTCGAACGGTGGAGAGCTGGGCCAGATCAGGTCAGCTCGATCCTGGCTAAGGCCGTGTAGCGGGAATGCAGCGAAACGGAGGCTCACGCCCCCTCAGCCGTACGGACCGACCTCGTCCAGGAGGTCGACGTGGGTCAGGAGCATCCGGCGGCAGCAGTACCGGTTCAAGCCGAGCGCGTCCAGCACGGCGCCGGCGGGCTCGCCGCGGGCGGTCCGCTCGCGGTACTCGTCCCAGTGCTGCCCGATCACGGCCCCGCAGGTGAAGCAGCGGACCGGTACCATCATCGTCATCGATCGAACACCCCTCCGTTCAGCGGTACGACTTCTGCCGGCGCTTCCGGGCCCCGCGGCCGCCAGGGCGCTTCGGCAGCTTGCGGCGCGGGTCGTTCACCAGGAGCGATCGGTCGTAGCGCTTGAACATCTCCTTGAGCTGGTCGTCCTTCAGCCAGGCGATGAGTCCGCGGGCCACCGCTGTCCGGGCCGCCGAGGCCTGGCCGACATAGCCCCCGCCCGCCGCCTGGACGGCGATGTCGAGGTTCTTCGCGCGATCCCCGACCATGAGCAGCGGTTCCTGGACCTTCTGGCGGATGATCTCGGGCTCGACGAGCTCGAGCGGACGGTCGTTGAACCGCACCCGACCCGCGCCCTTGCGCACCGTGGCCCGGGCCACCGCCGCCTTCCGCTTACCGGTGGCGAGGACGATCTGGGGGGCCTTCATGCGCGCGCCCCCAGGAGCTTCGTGATCTCGGCGAGTGTGACCGGCGGTCGGAGCGTCGGACGGGCCTTCGCGCCCTCGAGCGTCTCGGTAGGATGTCCCGCCAACTCGGGCGGGACGCCGATGTGGACCTGCAGACGGCGGAACGCGACCTTGCCTCGGGTCTGGAGGTGGGGAAGCATGCCGCGGACGGTGCGGCGGAAGATGCGGTCGGCATACCGGGGGAAGTGCGGACCGCTGCGGACCGACCCCCGGGCACGCGCCTCCGTGTAGTGGGCGACCACCTGAGACTTCCCGCCGGTGACGACACTCTTCTCGGCGTTCACCACGACGATCGTCTCGCCGTTCAAGAGGCGCTTCGCGATGAGGCTCGCGGCCCGTCCAAGGACGAGGCCGCTCGCGTCGATGACGACCGTGGAGGGCGGCGCCGGTTCGTTAGGCAAAGAGACGCACCCCCGCCCCGTCCGGCTTGGTCTTCAGAAGGTCGTTGACCGTGATCGCGACGCCGCCGGCTGCGTGGACCTTCGCCCGGGCCTCTTTCGAGTAGGCGAACGCGGCGACGGTGAGCTTCTTCGATAGGCGGCCTTCGGAGAGGAGCTTTCCCGGCACGATGACGGTCTCGCCGGCCTGGGTCAACCGCTCGAGATGGCCCACGTTCACGGGAACCACGCGGTGGCGGGGACGCTCGAGCTGGTCCGCGACCGACGCCCAGATCGGCGCCTGGTGCGAACGCGCCGCCCGGCGCAGCTCCACGATGAGCCGGACGAGCTCGGAATTCTCCTTAGGAATGGGATGGGCCATGCGCGGAAGGCCCTCGACCCGGGTGGCTCATATAAGCGTTGCCGCTTGGAAGGATGACGGAACGACGCGTGCCGGTCGCCGGCGGCCCGGATGCGTTCGGCGCACTTCCATTACCGGCCAACGGTTAAATACGCCCCCCCGCCATCGGCGCTCGAGGCCCTCCCTATGCGCAAGTTCCTCACCGAACTCCGAGGAAAGACCGTGATGACGAACGACGGCCAGATCCTAGGCATGATCGACAACTTCGTCGTCGACACGTTGACGGGCGGGATCGCTCACGTCCTCGTGACGCCGAGCGAGGACGTCGAACAGCGTCTCTTCCAGAGCGATGCGTCGGGCCGGCTCGTGCTCCCCTTCAAGAGCATGCGCGCGGTGAAGGACGTCGTCGTGATGGACATTGGGAAGTAACCCGTCGCACCTGCCGTTCGTTTCGGTCGTCCTCACCGTTCGTAACGAAGCGCCGAACATCGAGCAGCTCCTAGAGAGCCTGCTCGTCCAGGAGGGACCGTTCGAGGTCGTCCTCGTCGACTCCGAGAGCCGGGACGGCACCCGCGAGATGGCCGAGGCGTTCGCCGCCCGCCATCCGGGCGTCCTCCGGGTCTTCGAGCGAGAGGGCTCGCGGGGGATCGGCCGGAACGCGGGCGTCCACGAGGCCCATGGGGAGTTCGTCGCGTTCATCGACGGCGACTGCTACGCAGACCCCCAGTGGCTGAAGCAGCTGCGCGAGGGCCTCGCCTCGTCCCCCGTGGTGGCCGGCCGCACGGTCGTCGTGGGGAAGCATCGGTACGGCCAGCTCGAGAGGGTCGAGCTGATGCAGAAGGGATTCGACGTCACCTTCCCCTCATGCAACCTTGCCTACCGTCGAGAGCTGTTCCTGGGCCTCGGGGGGTTCGATGCGCGCTTCATCACCGCGGAGGACATCGACCTCAACATGCGGGCCGTGCTCGCGGGGGCCTCGATCAATTACCGACCGGAGGCGGTCGTCTACCACCACATGCGCACCACGTTCCTGCGGTTCCTCATCCAAGCGTTCTGGAACGGATACGGCCGAAAGCAGCTCACGGAGAAGCACGGGAACCTGTGGGGCCGCTACCGGGTGCGGCGGTTGATCACGGACCAGCGCGGGGTCATGGCCTGGGCCCGCCTCTCGGCCGCACTGGCCGGGTACACCACCCGTGTGGCGACAGGAAGGAAGCGACGCCTGCGCCCGGAAGCCGGCGCTCGGGGTCGGAACGCGACCGCGACGTGAAAAGACCGGGGCGGGCGGTCGACCTGGCTGGCGGGGCGCTTAGTTCGCCTTCAAGAGGTCGGCGACCTTCACGACCTCGGCCAGGACCTTCGCGAGGTCCGCCGTCTGGTCGACGACGGCGACGAGGAGCGCCTTCTTGCCACTCCCCACGATGATCGTCTTGGAGTCGTTCCCCTCGATCACGATCCGCTCGGGAGGGGCCCGGTTGAGCTCGGTGTTGGCGGTGGCGGCCGCCCCGAGGATGGTGGCGCACATGATCGCGAACGTCTCGGTGTAGACGCCCGTGGGCACGTCCGCGTAGAGGACCAGGCCGTCCCGCGAGACCAGGGCCGTCGCGATCCCGCCGATGCGGGTCTTGAGGTCCTTAACGACTGCGCCCACGTTTCCCGTCGCCATCATTTCATTTCCCTCCTTAGAGCTCCTCGATCCGGAAGCGGCACTCGGAGGGCCCGGTGCTGGAGCACATCTCCTCAGTGCATTTAACGCGCCCCCCCTTAAAACGTTCGTAGAACTCGCGAAGCATGCCC
>Ga0209039_10000802_pt1 | contig 30170 bp, 25 predicted proteins | sample BogFormECP12_OM1_FD_188238 | JGI IMG/M metagenome (GOLD analysis project Ga0209039, IMG submission 188238) | Bog forest soil microbial communities from Calvert Island, British Columbia, Canada - ECP12_OM1 (SPAdes) (version 2) | ecosystem: Environmental > Aquatic > Freshwater > Wetlands > Bog ... | reverse complement strand
ATGGCGGCGATCAACGTCTTCAAAACGCATCGCCGAAACTCCATCTCCCGATGGCAAAGACGATTCTTTCACAGCTTCGGACGCCCGTGCCACATCAAAATGAGTCACCACCGAAAGCCCGGCGGCGGGGGAGGGTAGAAACAGGCGGCAATTCCGTGTTGGGGAACCGCCGCCCAAGGGTAGTATGCCGAAATCATTATTCCGCGCAGGGGGACCCCGCGGCGTGGGTTAAATCTCTCCGTCTTGGCGCAGCGTCACGTGGAGGTTCTGAAGCTGCTTGAGCTGGTCTTTGAGCGCGAGCATTTGCTCCTGGAGTTGGCGCTGCCATTCGGCTTTCTCATGCGCCTTTTGTTTTAACACTTCGGCCTGCACAAGGGCGCGTTGTTGGTCCGCCAGCACACGGAGCTGGTTTGCCCGCGCGCGTTGCTGCTCGGCTTGCGCTTGTTTTAGATGCGCCAGCGCCTGCGCAAGGTTCTGCCCTGTGGCGTTGGAAGTGCGCTTCTCCCACATTTGAGCGCGCGACAATTCCGCGTTGAGGGTCTGCTCGTGGTGATCGCGGACAATAGTCAGGCTCACCTTGCGCGTATCGTCCGTGAACTTGTCATTCAAGGCGGCGCGGAGTTCCTCCACTGCGCTGATGGGTTTGCCGTCGACTTGCACGATGACATCCCCAGCCTTCAGCCCCGCCTTATCCGCCGCGCCACCCGTCGTCACCTCGGAAACCAGCACGCCTTTGCCTTGCTTGACGCCGAAGTATTGCGCGAGCTGCGGGGTAAGGTCGTCCGCAGAGATCCCCAGGGTGGCGCGATGATCCCCAAAGAGGGGAGAGAGCCCGGAAAAGTCCATGGGGGGAATGTGAACTTCCGGCACGTTGATGGACGGAATGCGCATTTCCGGCCCGTTGAAGTTGAAGTTATTGGAGGTGGGCTCAAGTTTCGCGCTCAGGACGCGGGTCTTTCCGTCCCGCACAATCTTCATCTCGACGGTGCGCCCGGTGGGAGTTTCACGAATCAGCCGCCGCAACTCTGCGCTGCTGCGCACGCGGACGCCGTCGAATTCCATGATCGCATCACCTTTTTCAATGCCCGCCTTCGCCGCGGCGCTGTCCTTTTGGACGCCGTTGACAAGGGCCCCGGCGACCGCAGACAGTTTCAATTCCTGCGCTTTCTCCGTGGTCACATCGCCCAGCGTGACGCCCAGGTGCGCCGAGCCATCATTCAGGAGAAAAATCTCCGATGAATCCGACGGGTCGGGCGGGTCGGGTGGCTCCGGCGGTTCGGGTGGCTCGGGCGGTTCCGGTGCAACCTCGGGTTCGGGCTGGGGGTGCGGTGCAGCCTGCGGCGCGGGCTGGGGATTTTGGACTTTTTGTCCGCGCAGAACACCTCCACCGGCCACCAACAGCGCGATAGCCAATGCCATTCCTGAAAAAAATTTGCGGGTCATGGTGTGCCCTCCGCCTTTCATGTGTTTATTCCATCGATCCGAATCTTCCATATCCAAATTTCCTTTCCGGCGGCCTGATGATTCGTTCACTGATACGACGCGGCTCGCGGGATTTCGTCATCGCGAATTCCGCGCCGCCGGGGCTGGTGCAAACTCGCAGGGACACGCCATGGCCTGCCCCTACACCATTTACAAATCTTCGTCGCGCTGGCCGACGCGAATGTTTCCCCGAACCGTCCGCAATTCCACCCGCACGCCCCCCGCGCCCACTTGCGCGCGGCGAGTGGAATCACCGGGAACGGAGCTGACTTGAAAGGGATAATCCCCCACGATGTTTCCCGCCACAGTGGAAAGTTCCAGGTCGGCGTTGGCCTCTGCCGGCATCAGCAGGTCGACATTGCCATTGAGGGTGGCGAGCGTGAAGGGCAAGCGGCGATCGGGCAGGGCGCGGAGAGAAATGAGGATGTTCCCGGTTAGCGCATGCGCCACCACGGAGCCCGATACGTTGATCCCCTCAATATCGCCATGCAGGTTGCGCGCCTCCATAGAACCTTCCACATCATGGACGACGATGTCGCCTTGGAGCGTGCTGAGCTCATCCAGCCGCACCTGGCGAGGCACGCGCAGGCGGTAATCCACGCGGATGGGGGTGTCGAGGCCGGAGGGATAAAGGGTGTGGAACGCCACCCCGTCGTTGCGAGCTTCCACGGCCACCTGCACCTCATCAAGCTGATCGGTAGGAACCGCACTGCGCATGGCGACGGTGGCTTCCACTTCGGCGCGATCCCAGCCTTCCACCAGCACGCTGCCCTGTACGTTTACCACCGAGACGTGGCCGCCCGGAGGAAGGTCAAAACGCTTCTCCCAGACGCGTTCCGCCCCGTACGCGGTCCGCGCCCCGGCGCTCAAGACCAGGGCGAGCGTCAGGAGCAGGGCAGGGTTCAAAACGAAAGTCGAAAATCGAAAATCGAAACTCGGCATCCACCCGGCGAGTTTCGAATCGCGAATTTCGGATTCCGAATCCCGAATTTCGAATTTCAAGTCTCGGTTTTCGAGTTTCGAGTTTCGATTTTCGAAATTCGTTCCTTCCGGGTCACTCGTCATGATTGTCCTCATCGCTTTTCTGTTGGCGCTGCTGGCGTTCCTTTTCACGCTCCTGGTTGCGGCGATCTCTTTCCGCGCGCTGCTCCTGCCAGGCTTTCCAGTTGCTATCTTCGCGTTGTTGCAACTCGCGCAGAGAGGCGTCATCGATTTTGCGAATCTCGATGTTACCCGCCACGGTCCGGATTTTCAGTATTTCTCCCCCTCCATTCAAGGTTCCATGGCCCCGCAGGGTGGAGGGAACCAGTTCTTCCTTGTCGCCCTGAATGTCGAGAGGGAAGTCGGATCGGATCTGGCGGCCGGCCGCGGTATCGATGGCCGCATCGATGGTGAGCGCCACATTGGTGGGCAGGTAGACGAACACATCCCCCATGCTCGTTTCAAGCCGGGAGGCGCCAAAAGTCTTCTTTGTGCAGTTGAACTCCGCCAGAATGCGTCCCGCCGCCGTGGAAGCCCGGACGGCGCTTTCGAGTTCGAGCAGATCGATACTTCCTCCGGCGGTTTCCGCCACCACGCGGCCGCGCGCCCCCTGAAGCCGGATGCTGCCGCCCGCCGTCTCCGCCCGAACGCTTCCACCGGTGGGCCCAATCTGGATCTGCCCGCCCGCGGTTTGAGCTACCACTTGCCCCGTGGCGCCGCCCACCACGATGTCGCCCCCTGCGGTCTCTGCTTTCAGCGTGCCTGCCACCGGGCCGGTTACGATTTCTCCGCCGCTGGTCTCGAGAACAGCATCACCTTTCACTTCGCCCACGCGGATGGCGCCTCCCGCTGTGCGTGCCGTCAGGTCACCGCCGATCCTGCCGAGGGAGATACCGCCGCCGGCGGTTTCAATCCGTACGGGGCCGGTTAGGTCGCTCGAGCGCACGTCGCCGCCCGCCGTGGTGAGCCGGACTTCGCCCTCCAGGGGAGCTTCCACCGTGATATCGCCGCCTTGTGTTTCCACGTCCAGGTTGTAGCGCTGGGGCACGCTGATTTGAAAGTGCACCCGGATGTTGGCGCCGTGCCGCTCCCGCCGAGGCGATTGGCTGGTGATGTAAACGCCACCTGCCTCGACCGAACGGGCCGTGAGTTGGAACGTATCGAATAGGCGCCGGGCCTTGCCCTCATCGGAGGTGTAAGCGCGCAAGGTGACGGTACAACTCACTTTATCGCCCGGCACGGGACGAATACTGACCGCTCCGTTATCCGCCCGCAAAAGTAAACGCGCTCCTTCTTTGGCGGGGGCTTCAAACTCCGAGACCTGCTGCCAACTATTCCCGCGCCGCACGGGAGCGCCCTGTTTTACCGAGGACACGTCGAGCGCTGCCAGCGGCAGGGCAATCAGGAAGGCTAAAAGCGCGAAACTGTGGATTTGCCTCTTTCCCATGGGTGGAATGGAATCCTCACTTTCCTAATTTCATCATGGCGTTGGCGCATTTGAGCCGGACATAAGGATTGCTGTCCGTCTTGGCCACATGCTCGAGGGCCTGGGCGGTGGATACATCGCAGCCCTCCTTCTCCGTGTGATCGATCAGCGCATCGACCGCCGCCACCCGCACGCCCGGATTGGTATCGTGCTCGAGGGCCTCCAGCAGAGCCGTATGCACATCGTCGCTGGATTTCATGTTGCAGACGGCCTCCAGCACCTCCAGGCGCACGCCGGCATTGGGATCGTGCCGCATGGCATAGAGCAGCGCCTGGCGAAAGATGGGATTGTCGGCGTGGGAACGCAGCGCGTCGAGGGTATCGCGGCGGATGCCGGGATTATCATAGCTTTTCACGGCGTAGACCAGCACTTGTTGAATCTTGGGGTCGTCGAGCGAGCCTTCCAGGGTGACGCGTCGTTCCGCGTCCATCGTGATTTTCACGCCACCCGTCTGGGGATCGGGGGCAACGCGGCTGATGCCGCTGATACGCATATTTTCGAGATCGGAACTGGCCACACCTGCGTTATTCAGCTCCCCTACACCGGCGGTCAGCCGACCGGCGTGCGGCCGCAGTCCCCAACCTAGGCCAAACCCGCAGAGGATCAGCGTGAGTGCCAAAGCAAATCCGGAAGCCGGCTGAAAGCGCAGAATCGGCAGGCCATTGCGCCAGAGGGCGCGCCATCCGTGTTGCTGGCTCTCCAGCCCTTCGTCCAGCGCCATCCGCGCCTCGGCCAGCAGCGCGGCGCTCACTTCCACTTGCGGCCGTTGCGCCAGAACTTGGTGGATCCGCTCGAGTTTCTCCCGCGCCGCCCGGCAACTGGCGCATCCCGCGAGGTGCTCCTCATAAGCCGCTTGCTCCCACGTGGAAAGCTCCCCGTAAAGCAGCAGCGGCAAATTCTCTTCCAACTTCTGGCAATTCATCGTCTCTTCTCTCCCTCTAAGCCAAATCACCCAATTCCATCCGCAGTTTCTGCGTCGCGCGGAACAAGCAGTTCTTCACCGTCTGCTCGCTGGTTTTGCAAATCTCACCGATCGCCCGCAGTTTCAGTCCTTGGTAATGCTTCAACTCGAAGACCATGCGCTCTCGGGGATTCAGCCGCTCCAACGCCACTTGAATTCGGCGGCCAATCTCTTTGGAGTGGGTGGCCCGTTCGGGATCGAGCGTGGGCCGCTCCTCCGGCACGGTCTGGAAGAATTCCGGTTCGCCCTCCTGGGGTGCCGGCACCGCCACTTCCTTGCGCGTATTCTGCCGCCGCAAATGGTCAAGGCAAACATTCATCACCACGCGGTAGAGCCAGGTGGAAAACTTTGCCTCTGACCGAAAATTGCGAATCGACCGGTAGACTTTCAGAAACGCCTCCTGGTACAAATCCCGCGCTTCTTCCGGCGAGCCCACCACTTGCAGCGCCAGGCGCAATACGTTTTGGTCGTAAAGACGGATGAGCCTGTCGAAAGCGACACGGTCCCCTTCCTGAGCCCGGCGGATCAGCGAACGTTCATCGGCTTCGCTTATCAGCGAAGGCTGCGCAGAAGCTTTGCCAGCGAACTCCAAGCAGGCGCCATCCATCACGCGAAGGTTCTAACCTCTCACAGGGCTTAGACGCCCCATGGATAGAAAGGTAAGCGGGAAAAAGCCGCAATGCAAGCGGTTGGAGAACGTAATCGGGCCATCGAGTCAGCGGGCCATCGGTTCATCAGGCCATCGGTTCATCGGTCCATCGGGTCACTGTGAACTTTCGGGCGCCGCCCGCCCTTTCAATTCGCTGTCATCCTGAGCAGCAGCGAAGGACCTCGCTCTGCTAATTCAGAATTCATAATTTCCGCCGCCCATCTTTCTCCTTTTATTTCAACACCATCATGGGTTCGCAGCAATAAGTGGCTTATTTTTCTGAAACATGACGGGTTAGCGGTGAATTTGAACCGAGTCAGTTTTGTACCCCGTTTGTTTTCATGAACATGTCGGGTAATCCCTTCATTTTAGCATGCTTCCTTCTTGCCTCAGATGGCCTACTAAGTGATTCGATAACTCCCTTATTTTCAGAGGCTTGATTTTTTGCTGAGGTCATCGTACATTCCCCAATTCTTGGCTAAGGTACTGTATTTTCATAAACATTCTGGCCTCGCGAGGGGCCTTTCTGGCCACAAAAGACACGGAGGTACTTTCGGAGTCGTCGCTCGCCTCAAGAAAACCAGCCGGGTGGCGACAAACCTCCCGAGCAATCTGCTTCCACGTGAAATGCCCAGATTGTCGGGGTGACAGCGGGATGGTGCCCAGGCTATTTATACCAAATTCAGCTTACTACAATTCGAGCCTACTGCCAAGAACAATTATTGCCTGGTGGTGGGCCAATTTGATGTAGGGGTGGCTTCACGCCGCCATTGGGCGAGGTAAACTCGCCGCGACAACATCAAATTGACCCACCACCTATGAACCGCCCATGGCCCGCCTCGACTCCGGCAAGGAAAAGTGTTATGCTCCGCCACTATCCGGGACTCATTAGCTCCGTGCCTGAACCCGCTTGGCGCACCCAGTTCCCAGCGAAGCGGGTTTCAACTGTGGGTTCCCCGGAGTTCGAATCTGAAGAGGAGGAACGTTCGATGGCTCAATTCTGCACAAAATGTGGAACGCCTCTACCGGAAGGGATGAGATTCTGCACAGGCTGTGGAGCAACCCTAGGTGAGCCTCCTGCGCCCGCGGCGGCGCCCACTCCGGCTATGGCAGTGCCCAGTCCGTCTCCGGTTGCGCCGGCGGCGGCGCCGGCGGCCTCGTCGAGCAGCCCGGTCCTGAAAATCATTCTGATCGTGGTGGCGGTGTTCATTTTCCTGGGCTTGGTGACCGCCATGTCGTGCGTATACTTTGTTTATCGCGCCAAACAGAAGATGACCCAGATTGAGAAGCAAGCTCAGGCGACCTTCCCCATGCAGACGGGGACGCAGGGTGCGAACATCCAGCCGACCGCGCCGGGGCAGGCTCCACCCCAAGAGTCGGCTACCCCCATCGATCCGGCGACTCTGATCTATCCCGGCGCCACCGCGAAAGAGGGCGCTTCCATGGCGTTGGGAGGGTTCCAGGTGCAGCAGTACACCACTGACGACTCGGTGGATAAAGTTCTGAGCTTTTATAAAGACAAGCTGGGGCCAAAGGCCCTGGTGCAGCAAACCGATAAGGGGGCACTGGTCCAAGTCGTGGGACAGACTGGTCTTTTCACGATTACTATCGCCCGCGACGAGGCCTCTGCGAAAACCACGTTCAGTATTACGCGCATCGGAAAATAGGAAGGCCCGGTTTCCCTAAAATGGCTGCCCGCGAGGGGGAGTTGCGCTGGACACCTGGGCGGGTCCAAAATCACGAGGTTAATCATCATGAAGCACTGGCCCTCCCAGACGGCGTTTATCGTTTTCCTCCTATCCTGGGCACAGGTTCCCGCCCTCTGGGCGCAGGCGTCGAAGCCTGCCACTGCTCCTGCCGCTTCCGCTGCCAGCAACAACCCGACCGTCATGCTCCTGAAGCAGGGGCACACGGACAGTGTGCGTGCCAAGGCAGCCGAGGATTTGGGAAAGCAGGGTGACATCACCACGATCCCCGCGCTGGCGGCGGCGTTGAGCGATTCTAGCTCCAAAGTGCGGCGCGAAGTGGTGTTGGCGCTGGCGCAATTCCATCAACTCGATGTCTTGCCGCCCCTGGAGCAGGCCACTAAGGATGTGGACGACGGCGTCCGGATCATGGCCGTGCGGTGCTTGGTGGGGTACTACTCGGGCGTCCTGCCCGCCACCGGCTTCACGGGGTTCATGAAGAAGAACTGGCAGCGCGCCACCAGCCATTTCCAGCCGGACGATACGAGAATTGACCCGGGAATCGCCGTGGACCCCACCGTTATTACCACACTGATTGCGGCGATGAAGGACACTCGCTCAAATGAGGCCTCGCGCGAAGCCGCCAAAGGGCTGGGAATCCTTCTGGCGAAAGCCGCGGCTCCGGATTTGGTGGTGGCGGCGCACGCTTCCGATCCGGACCTGGCTCGCGAAGCGCTCAATGCTCTCTCCAAAATCAAGGACCTCGGCTCGGGTCCCAAGCTCGTTGACCTGCTCGACTCGCCCAACAAGGACATTAAACGTGATGCCTGCGTTACGGTCGGCATTCTGCGGACGAAAGAAGCCCTGCCCAAGTTGCAGTCGATCTTCCAGGCTGACCCCGATCAGAAGGACAAGGCCGCCGCCATGCAGGGACTGGCTTTTGTGGGCGACAAGGCTTCCGTGCCGCTGTTTATCAAAGCGTTGGGGAGTGATGACAAGAGCTTTCGCCAGGGGGCGGGGGAGGGACTGGCGCGCGCCGCGGATCCCCAAAGCCTGGACGAACTGCAAACAGCCGCGGCCGCAGAAAAAGACGCCAGCGCCAAACTGGCCATGGAATTCGCCCTCACCGCTTTGGGCAAGGAGGATGCCCTGAACGACCTGGTGAGCGAACTGGGCACCAAAATGCGGGGTGATGTGGCCCGCGCTTACCTGACGGAGCTCTCCCGCGACCCGGCCTTCCTCCCCAAGCTCTACCCTTATTTTCAAAGTCCGGAGGCGGGCATTCGGAAACGCTTGTGCGAGGTGCTGATGTATAGCGGCGACCAGGCCAGCCTGCAACAACTCGACCGGCTCGAACACGATCCTGACACCGACGTGGCGGCAGCCGCTTTACGGGCCAAGCGCGCCCTTCGCGCCCGTTTGGGCGCGGCGGGGCCCGCCGCGAAGCCCTGAAAACGAATCTCCAGGGGGGCCTCTCCGTGGCGGCGGGAAAGGCCAACCGGGTTTCAGCGCCCCAAGGGAAGTTATGCATACTTGAGTAGAGTTATTGATTGTGTAATCTGTATAACAATAATATTGTGCTTGCGGAGATGTGGCGGCTGGGCACCTGTGATAGAATAGCCATTTGCCTCAAGCGAAGTTGTTGCACTGAGATCAGGTATGTCATCCCCCATGACCCAAAAGGCCGACGAACTCAAGCCGCGCGTGGTGGAACTGAAGCTGGCGCACAGCCCGGACTCCGACGATGCGTTCATGTTCTACGCGCTGGCGACCAAAAAGCTGCCGACCCATAACCTGGCGCTCAAGCACGTTCTCGAGGATATCGAGTCACTGAATCAAAAGGCGTTGCAGGAGGTTTACGACGTCACGGCCGCATCGTTTCACGCTTACTCTTATCTGGCGGACCGTTACATCCTCTTGCCGTCGGGCGCGAGTTTCGGCGAGCGCTACGGACCCATCGTGGTGGCGCGTTCCAACCCCGGTGTCGACGGCCTGCGCGGCAAGCGCATTGCCGTGCCGGGTAAACTGACCACCGCTTACCTGGTGCTGCAACTTTACGAACGCGATTTTGAGCCCGTCTTCACCTCTTTCGACCAAATCCTTGAGACGGTGAGCCGGGGCGGGGCGGAGGCCGGCGTGGTGATCCACGAAGGCCAATTGACCTACGCCGAGGCGGGCTTGAAAAAGATTGTGGATTTGGGTGAATGGTGGCATCAGGAAACCGCTCTGCCGCTGCCCCTGGGCGGCAACCTCATCCGGCGCTCGCTGGACCGCCGCACGGTGCGCGCGGTGGCGAAATTGCTGAAAGCCAGCATCCAGTACGCGCTCGACCATCGCGAGGAGGCCCTGAACTACGCCTTGCAATTCGGACGTGGGCTTGATTCTCTTACGGCGGACCGCTTCGTCGCCATGTACGTGAACGAATGGACGCTGGATTACGGTGAGCGCGGGCGGCGGGCGGTGCAGACCCTGCTCGACCGCGGGTACGAAAAAGGCGTGCTCCCTAAGCATGTGCAGGCGGAATTCGTCGAGATGTAAAAGATCTGTCCGTTGTCACTTGTCCGTAGTCCGTCGCTGAAAGTGTAAAGTTTAAAGTGTAAAGGGTAAAAGCGCGGTGGCGGGATTTTCCATTTTAAACTTTAGCCTTTACCCTTTATCCTTTTTTTTCAATCCTCCATCGAATGCCAACCAACACTTTACGCCAACGCATCTCTTACACCTCAACGCAAAAGAAGATGCTATTTGCGCTCGCCAGCATGGTGGGGATGCGCATGCTGGGTTTGTTTCTCGTGCTGCCCGTCTTCACTCTTTACGGACTCCAGTTCACTTCCTCGAAGTTCTTGGTCGGTTTCGCTTTCGGCGCCTACGCGCTGGTTATGGCGATCCTGCAAATTCCCATGGGCAGACTGTCGGACCGCATCGGCCGCCGCAGGGTGCTGGTGATGGGCATGACGCTGTTCAGTGTGGGATCGTTCCTCTGCGCCCTTCCTCCTCTGTTTCCTCACTCCTGGCAAATCTGGGAACTGATTTTTGGGCGGCTGGTCCAAGGCGGGGGAGCGATCATCTCCGTGGCCTTTGCCACCGTGGCCGATTACATTGAGCCCGAGCAGCGCTCCACCGCCATGGCGATGCTGGGCATCCCCATCGGCGTATCGTTTGCGGTGGGAATTATCGTCGGGCCCATCCTGGCGGGATGGTTTGGTACGGCTTTCCTTTTCTGGCTCACGGGGTTCCTGGGCCTAGGGACGGATTTCCTCTTGGTACGCTACCTGAAAGACGAGATCCCTCCGCAGAAGGCTCCCGCGCCCTTGGCCCACATCTTCTCCCATCTGTCGCTCGTCGCTTACGCTGGCGGGGGGTTCCTGATCAATTTTTTCTCATCTACATTTTTCTTCCACTTTCCTCTGATCGCCACCGGCCAGCACCATCTGAAAATGACCCAATATTACATGCTGCTGTTGCCCATGATGGTGATCAGCGGTTTCACCATGTTTGGCTTTTCCCAAGGCGCGGACAAAGGTTGGGGGCGCCCTCTCTCCGCCCTTGCCTACGTGATGTTTATTCCCAGTTTCCTGCTCCTCTTCGAACCGGCATGGCTGGGCCAGGACCCCCAGCGTTTGCTTCCGGTAATCCTGGCGGGTACACTTTTCTATATCGGCTTCACCGGACTTGAGCCGATCCTTCCCAGCCTGGTCAGCGAAGCCGCGCCGGGGGCATCCTATGGAACGGCTCTGGGCTTTTACAATACTGTGCAGTTCCTGGGAAGCGCGGTGGGAGGCCCGCTGGCCGGGGCGCTCGCCAATTACCCGCCGGAGCGCACGATGTTCACCATGATAGTTGCCGCCGCCATCGGCTTCCTGATGATGGTCGCCACCAAGCCTCCGGCCCGCACCGCGACCGAAGCTGAGGATTTGAAATCCCGGGTCTCACCTTAGCATCAGGTTTACACGCTGACGGCCAGGTCTTCTTCCGAGGTCTGCGCCACCGGTCGCAAGGGTGGCGTGTAGCCTTCCGGCAAATCCCCGTTGTCCGGGCGCAGGTATTGCCAGTAATGCGGCTTGAGCGCGGCGATCAGCTCGCGCCGCGTCTTGGTTTTGAGCGGCCGGCCCAGATAGATTTTTCCCATGCGCGCCAGGATCTTCTCCGGGATCGCGCCCGAGAACATGATGAGCGGCCATTTGAAGTTCGGGCCATTCGTGTGCCGCAGTTTGAGCAGCCAGGCGATGATTGAGCCGAATTTCCATACCAGGGGCGCCCACCAGGTATTGAAGGTCGGGCGCAAAATCATCTTCCAAGACTTCATGATGACCTGCCACTGCAAGGGCGTGAGCTGCTGCGTCTCGGTAACGCCGCGCTGCTTTTCCATGCGCGTATCGTGCAGCGGCGTGAAGATGGAGGGGACCAGGATTGCGAAGAGGCCGCGGCGCTCGATTTCGTAAAGCAGATCGAGCGTGGCGCGGGAATCCTCGTCGGTCTCGCCGGGGTTGCCCACCATTAGAGTCATAACGGGAAACCAGTTGTTTTCGTTGGCGACGCGCAGGCCTTCCAGAACCACGCTGGGCCAGTCTTCGATGGAGAACGGCACGCCCTTGCTGGGCATGATCTGCTTGGCCATCCGCACCGAGCCGGTTTCAAGTCCTATCAGCGGGGAGAGCGCGCGCTTCTCCGGATGCGAGCTCAGATGAATGCGCACGGGGCTCTTGTCAAGGAGTTTCGCGGAGAGCTTTTTGATGAGCAGAGGGTCAACCACCAAGGGCGCCATGGTGCAATGGCTGAGCAAGTGGTTCGTCACGCCGGGGGTTTCAACAATGTCGGTGTAGAGAGACACCAGCGCCTCGCGGTTGGGGAAGAAGAAGGGCGTTCCCGTGCGCACCTGGCCCCAAATGAACATGTCTTCCGTGGCCAGGGAAATCTGGTTGTTGCCCTCCCGGACGTTGGCGCGCACCGCCGCCATGATCTTGTCCTTGGGGACGTCGATTTGGGGATTCAGGTCGGGCACGCAGAACTGGCAACGCCGTCCGCAGCCGGTAGTCATTTCGACCACCCCAAAGGTGGTCCGCTTTTCCGGCACCAGGATGCCCGCGCGGTCCGTGGGATGGACGACGTTGACTTCTCGCGGCAGGGTCTCACCCCGGATGGCCTGGTGGAACAGGCTCACGGCGTCCATCGATTCGCTGCGCCCTTCCACCACGCAATCCACGCCCAAGGCCTCAAAGCTGTCGGTCTGGGTAATCTGCCAGCCGCCCGATCCGCCCACGATGACTTTGAAATTTTGCCGGAAGGGATGGGCCTTGATCTTCGCGAACATCAGCTTGGCATAGTGGGAATTGATGGGCTCCTTCGAGGACCCGAACATGGAAGTGTAGACCCCCGCGGCAAACGTGACCCCTAGCGGGTTGTGGGTTGAGATGCCGACGGCGCGCGTTCGGGGTCCAATAAATTGGTCCAGATCGTCGGGATAGCAGACTGCCATGTCGTCCGGGCTGAATTCCCTTTGCAGGGATTTCTCCACCAGGCGCACGCCTGCCGGCATGTAGCTTGCCGTCCCATCGGGGTTGTGCTCCACCTTGCGCCAGTTGGGGTACTTGCTGTTGATGGTAAATTCCATCCAGATGGGCAGAGAAGCAAGGCCCATCTGAATGAAATAGCCGGCGTGATCGATGGTCTCCGTCAGCGGAGCCGTCAGGACAATGAGCTTGCCTCCGTCCGCGGGTGGTGTGTAAGGCGCATTAACTCCGGCGCCACAATGGGCCTGCGTACCGTCGCCATGGGTATGGCCGTTCCCTCCGAACAGACCTTTAAGCATGTAAATGCCTCACGTGAAGAGTCTCGTAGGGTCAGGTTTGCTTATTCAGTGTCCCTGAATGCCGAATCAACGAACTCAGCAATCTTACTCGAAAACACGTTGCTGAATCCAGAGCCATGAAGGAGGGCGTTGCGGCAGTACGGCTTGCCGGTCAAGCGGCGGGTTGGGAAGAATGTTTTCCTGGCGTGCCGTTTTTTTGATTGGGGCAAGGGGAAATTTGGACACTGCCGCCTGCTCGGTTTGTTTGACGGAACTGGTCGGCGCCTCTACACTGACATCAGCGGTTGACTGCCGAATCCAACGGGAGAATTGGCCATGGCTATCCAACTAAAGCCCGAACAGGAACAGCGCATTGCGGAAGCGCTGCGCTCCGGCGCTTATCAAAGCCCCGACGACGTAATTGACCGGGCGCTGGAGGTGCTGCATGAGCGGGATGAATGGTCAATGGCCAATCGTCAGACGGTGGATGCCAAGATCTGCAAGGGAATCGAAGAACTGAATCGGGGGGAAGGGATTCCCGAGGACGAATTGGACGCGCACCTGGAAAGACTGAAAGCTCAACCGGAATGACCCGACGATATGTGTACTCCTACCTGATTGTGTATCGACCTGAAACCAAGCCATTACGAGTGGTCACCATTCTTCGCGCCAGCCGAGATGTGGCAGGGATCCTGACCGAGGGGCTTTAGAGTCTGCGTGAAAACTCGATTTTTCGGGCTTTTCCACAACGTAATCTGCTGATTGTTTGTTGGTAAAATGGCGATTTTGCCAGTTTTCACACACACTCTGAAGCCCCGCCCTTCCGCACGTCAACCCACGTTGTTAACCAAATCCCTCCCCGCGCGTTATACCGGGTGAAGACCGTACGCCAAGGTTAAACATCCGGGCTGTTGTGGGTTGGAGGGCCGGAGGAATCGAGAGGGAGGGACAGCAATGGAAACAAATGCTAAACGGCGTAGCGCCCTTTGGGCAGTGGTTTTGGCGGGGGCAATATGGGGTGCAGTGGGGGGAGTGCCCGCACCCGTTTATGCTCAGAAGTCTACGGCAGTCACCACCGCAGCCAGCAATTCGGATCAAGACATCGCGACTATCGACGCGCAGCGTGGCGCCCTGGATCGTTTTCTGGACACGCACCCGGAGATCGCGAACGATGTGGCCGGCCGTCCGGCCGCGATGAGCGATCCGAACTTCCTGCACGAACACCCGGAGCTGCAAGCATTCCTTGATAGCCACCCGCAGGTGAAAGCCGACCCGCGTGCCTTCCTCAGTCCGAGAGCATGGAGGGAGGAGCCTCGCAGGTCAGAGGATGCCGCTGAGTTTGAAAGCTATTTTTTCCCTTCCGCGGTGATCGTCTGCTTCCTTCTGGCGATTCTCTGGGTGCTCCGCACCGTGCTCGAGAATCGCCGCTGGAACCAGAGCTTTAAGATGCACGAAGAGCTACAAACCAAGCTGATTGAGAAGTTTGCTTCCGGCCAGGATTTCAACGCTTACATGCAATCCGACGCGGGCCGTCGACTGCTGGAGTGGACCCCGCCCGCAACCGACACCATCTGGCGCGGCCTGCCCAATGCCATCGGCCGAATCTTCTGGTCGCTGCAAGCCGGGTTAGTCCTGCTCCTGGTGGGCGTCGGCATGCTCCTGCTCCGTGGTCAAATGGCAGCGAGGGACGTGCCCCCCCTGCTGGTGTTTGGAACCCTGGGCGTAACACTTGGCGCCGGTTTCATCCTGTCGGCCCTGGTTTCCTATGGTCTATCCAAGCACCTCGGGTTGATCGGCGGAACCGGGCAGGGAAGTGACGCATTGCTGAAGCGTTGATGGGGCGGCGGGCCGGCTAATAAATCCTGCCCGTCGGCCCCGTTTCGTGGCAGAATTTGAGCATGTTCATCCGGGAAATCACCGTGACGGAGCTGGAAAGTTCGAAGGTCGGAGCAGAGGCAGCCGAGCAAGCGTTCCACATGGACGAGCAATCCTTCCGGGTTTTTTATGAGAGCACGGCGCGCCCCCTGTGGGCCTATCTCTCCCGGATCCTGGGCAGTGCAACGTTGGCCGACGATCTTGTCCAGGAAAGCTACTACCGCTTCCTGCGGGCCACCCTGAAATCGGAGGATGCGGCCTATCAAAAAGCCTACCTTTTCCGGATTGCGACCAATTTGGCGCGCGACCACTGGCGCCGCCTGCCGCGCCAGGAACAAGGTAAGGCGGCAGATCCCGAGCAAATACCCGCGGACGATCGCACCGCCGAGCGCGTGCAGCAACGATCGGACCTGGGACGCGCCCTGGCAGGCCTGAAACCGCGGGAGCGCGAACTCCTGTGGCTCGCCTACGTCGAAGGCTCCAGCCATAAGGAGATCGCGGAAGTGTTGGGTCTAAGAGCGGCGAGCGTCCGCCTGCTGTTGTTTCGGGCGCGGCAGAAGATGCTGCAATTGCTCCGCCGGCCTCGGCTGGCGATGAAAACCCAAGTCGACACCAGCGATCGTTCATGAAAGATGAGCACGTACATGAAGCTTCCACATTGTGATCGGGAACAAGAGGTGCTGGACGCGCTACGATCCGGCCGCTGGGCGAGCGTGTGGGGCGAGGAGATTCGACAGCACGCGGCGATGTGTGCGGTGTGCGCCGAGGTGGCATGGGTCGCCCAGGAGTTTCAGCGCGAAGATGAGCTGGCGCGGAGCGAACTCCAGCAACCGGGCGCGGGCCTGCCCTCGGCCGGACTCGTGTGGTGGAAGGCCCAACTCGCGGCGCGACGTGCGGCCGAAAAGCGCGCCGCCGAGCCCATGGTGCTGGTGGAGCGCGTAGCTTATGCACTCGGAGCGCTCGCGGCTCTGGGGCTGGGTGTGTGGCAGTGGCCACGCATCGCCGGCTGGCTTCACCACGCACAGAGTTCCTCGACCATCCCGCGCTTCGCGCCCATGCCGGGTTATTCGTCCAGCGGCGATTGGCTCCATCGGCTCGCGCAGGCTTGGCCTGGCCAAACCCCGGCCTTCCTGCTGGCCGCCAGCGCCGCCGCTTTTCTCACCTTGATGGTTTTCGCTGCCTATGTGGTGTGGCGGGAGGATTAAAGCCCGGCACTGATGATCAGGCTGTGGAAGCAACGGATCAATCACCAATTGCCAAATCACTCAGTCGCCCGATCACTGGATCACCCGATCACCCGATGACCCAACGAGATCCTGCTCAGGGCAAAATGGCAAGTTGTGACTTCGCCGCTTTTATCCACAACGAATCGAACTCGGGGTGAGCTGCTTCGGCGAGCTTGAGGCAAGCTTCGAACTGGATACGGGCGGCTTCCGTGCGTTTGGCCTTAGCCAGGATAAATCCCACGATGAAGGGTGGGCCGGGGTGGTCCGGGGAAAGTTCTCCCGCCTTAAGCGCTTCCTGGATGGCCGCTTCTTGATTTTTGTGAGCAACAAAATCCCAGGCTTTGTACATATGGCCGATCGCAGAAGCCCGACGCAAATCGACATCTCCCTCGTACACCAAAACCGAGCCGCCGATGGTGGCCACCGGTTTCACATGCAGAAAGTGACTGTAGGGGTTGAGTTGGCCCCAACCCCAGTATGGAGCAGCAATTTCCGTCGCGCTGATCAAGACGACGCCATGGTAAGTCTCCGGTGGGACTTGGACGGGATCATGCCACCACAGCAGGAAAGGATCGGGCAGGAGCTTGCAGGGAAGATGGTAATAGGCGGGGTCAGCCGTGCCGAAATAGGCGAGCCAGCAATCCTTGATGTTACGGCGCTCAAGATACTGCCCGGCCTCGCGCAGCCCCTGTCCCCAATCGACATTGGAATCGGAAAGGGAACGATACGTCTCGGACGTCCCCCCAAATAATTCGTTGGAGTAAGCGAGGTAGTCGGGAAGCGAATGGAGGGAGGAGGCAAGGTGGAATGCCACCAGCGCCGCAACGACGATTGCCCAGGCCCCATGCCGTTGGACCAGCACCGCGGCCCCCGCGGCCGCGGCCAGGATCAGAAAAGGGTAAACCGGCAGGACATGCCGGATGCCCATATTGGTGCCCGCCGTCAAGGCGACGCCCATGAGGAACGCGGGCGGAACGAGGATGTAGGCCGCCTTGCGGTAGCGTTCACCTGACCAATCTTTGATCGTGGCCAGTCCCAGAATCAAAAGCCCCAGGAACCCCAGGGTGGATTTGATCACGAAAGCGACAGGGAAGTAATACCACAGGGCGTGCGGGTAAAGACGGCCCAGGAGAAAGGACAGCCGCGGACCTGCGGTGATCAATAGGACATCGGTGAGACCAAACAGATAGGACTCCGGGAGCAGCTTGAATCGTGCGGCGGTGTACACCAGCCAGCGTGCAACGTGTCCCTTCAGGTACGAGGCGTAACTGGCGACGCTTTGCCAAAGCGCCATGCCATCGGGACGAGCGTGATAGCGAAACGCGTAGAAGCCCCACAGGACCAGCAGGGCAAGCCCATAAATGACGATCAGTCTGCCGATCCAGGTGCGAATTTCCCGCGCCCGCACTGGCCGTGGCGCGGCTCCGCCCTGCGCAGCGCTTTTGACCTGACAACCGATCTCTACGGCGGCCAGCAGCGCCAGGGTGGGAAGTAGCAGAAGGGCGGAATGCTTGGAGGCAAGGGCCAATCCGGTCACCACACCACACCCGCCCAGGCGAAGGAGGGTGGGGCGCTCAGCTACGCGCCAGAAAGCGTAAACTGCCGCCAGATAAAAGCAGGCGAAAGCAAAATCGGTGGCGACCACCGTGGAATGGGCCAGCAGGTTCGGCTCGAAGACCGCGAGCACGGCAGCGATCCAAGCAGCCCCTGCACCGAACATCCGATACCCGGCCTCAAAAAGAAGCAAAACGAGGAGCAAGCCCACCACGGCTTCGGCCAGGCGCGCCCGGAGCAGGATGGCGTCCGCGTCGTTCCCGTAAACAAGCGCCCGGCCTTGCACGATGACGGTGGGTTTAAAATCGTCGCGCCCCACCCGGGGAGCTTTTAGATGCATGAACAAAAGCGGAAACGTCCCCACCAATTTTGCCAGCGGCGGGTGCTCGGGATTGACGCCGTAATCACCCGCTTGCCAATAGCGATAACCGGCCAGTATGTGGTAAGGCTCGTCCCAAGTGGCGCAAATACTTCGAGAGGAAAGAGTGACCTCCACCGCATAGAGGCACAAGAGTGTTGCCACTGCCATCCCCACGAGAAGGCGGCGAGCAGTTGGAGGGAGGGGGTTAAGGGAATTAAGCCAGGATTTCATGGATTAGTTCTCGATGGCATCACGCGGCCTTAGCCTGGGCCCCTTTGTCGCGCCACACTTGCGCGCAAGTGGCACAAAGGCTCCTGTGGATACTCATACGGTTGAGATTTCTTGCCGGAAAGGCCAAGGACTTATGACCTTCCGTGCAGGTGTCCGTCAATGACCTGAACTTCTCATTTTGACCTTTTGCGGCGTGGGAGTAAAGGCTCTTTCGTAAACCGCGTAAACCGTGGGGACTCTCGTGACCTTGGGGGGAGTGGAGCGCCGAGGCGCCATTAGGTCAAGTTTAGTTTTGTTTGAGTCTCGCCACGATAATCCTACTTGCCATCAAGATACTACATGTTCAAGGTAAAATGAAGATAATTTCATCTCTTGTGTATGTCTCAATGTCAACTAACATGCTGGGGCTCGGCGCTTCCCGAAAAAATCCGGGCCCCTACGCCCTCAAACTTGATAATAGCGGTCGGACGAATATGCCGTTTTTCGTGAAAATGCTTAACCGAGTTCCCAGGGTGCGCACGTGCCCCACACGATAACGATAAATTTCTTAAGGGTGGTCTTATCTTCCCTCCGACGAAAACTTATGTTCCAGTAATACTCTTGTAACTAATAGATTTTAAATGGTTAGGCGATTGGGACTTTGCGCGGACGATGACATGGTCCATCGCAAAAAAAGTTAGGTTTTTCTGAAAAAAATCCTTGACAATAAAGCAAGGAGGTTATAAGTTACCTCACGAAGCAGAAAGAATCTGTATAAAACTACACCTTGGGTGAGGGAGGCAAGTGAGCTTCTGGAACCCGAAAAGGAGTATTTCCAAGATGAAGACTACGATACTACGCCTGACGTTATTTGCGCTCCTCGCGGGAACGGTCGCCACGGTACCGGCCCTGGCTGGGTCCGCGGTGATTGGCTCGGTGGCTGGCAGCATGAATGCAACCATAGGTGGCCAGTCGCTTTTGCCGAACACAACGATTTTTAGCGGAGACAGCCTACAGGTAAGAGACGGCGTTGCCGTAATCGCTGTTGGCAACAACAGCCGAGTGATTTTCGGCCGCGACACGGTTGCCTCTTTCTTGCGCGATACTAACGAAGTCACCGTCTTGCTCAGCCAAGGGAACGTTTCCATGCTTCACCCCAACGATGGAACTCCCGTGCGTGTGAAGGCGGGCGAAATTTCCATCACTCCTGCGGCGGGCTTTAAGAGCCTTGGTGAAGTTGCCATGCTGAATGGCTCCGTGGTCGTCACGGCCAAGGAAGGCTCGTTGCAAGTGGAGGATCATGGCGCGACGAAGAATGTCGCCAAGGGACAGACCATCGTCATCAGCCCCAAGACCGCCCAAAGTAAGGGTGGCGGCTCAAGCTGGGGCGGCGGCAATACTGGACTTGAAGTTGCCACGTTAGGCGCCGCCGGCGCCGCCGCAATTCTCGGTGGCATAGCCATGAGCCGTGCTGGCGATGCCAAGACGGCTGCGAATTCAGCCATCGCCGCCGCCAACTCGGCGACCTCGGCTGCCACCGCCGCAAATTCGACGGCAGCGAGCGCGGCGAGTGCGGCCACAGCGGCCGCCTCCTCAGCGGCAGAAGCGGAGTTCCTGGCGGAGTGCGCGAACGACTGGCTCCAGCAAGGCAACTACGCGAGCGTCGATCAAATAACCGGTTCGACATGCCCGATTTACCAGCCCGGCACAGGTACCTCTGGCGCCGCAGTTACAAAAACAGGTCGCTAAGTCTGGTGACGTAAGGCGCCAGGAATCTGGCGAGCTAAGATTCAACGGCGGGCGGCATCCGATGGCGCTTCGGATGCCGCTCTTTCGTTTAAGCAGCCCTTCTAATCTTTCCTTCCTTAATTTGGGCCGGCACTATCCGCGGGTTTTCAGCCACTCAGCAAATCTGCGAATTCCTTCCTCGAAGTTGACTTTGGGTGAGTAACCGAGAACCTGGCTGGCCTTTGTGATGTCGGCGTGGGTGAGGATCATTTCGCCGGGTGGGGTGGGGATAAACCTCTTGCGGACGGGTTTCCCCAGTGCTCGTCCCAAGGTGTCCACCATTTCGTCGATGCGCACGGGGTGCGCGTTCCCAATGTTGAAAACGTCGAAGTTGCCGGTGGCATGGAAGGCCCGCAGAATGCCATCCACGATATCGTCGATATAGGTATAATCCCGCCCCATGCTGCCGTCTCCGAAGATGGGGATTTCCTTCCCTTCCATAATCAACCCGGCAAATTTGCGGATGGCGAGGTCGGGCCGTTGGCGTGGCCCATAGGCGGTGAAGAGGCGCAGGCAAACCACCGAAAGGCCGTAGGCGTGCGCAAAGGTGAAGGCCATCGCTTCACCCGCAACTTTGGTGGCGGCGTAGACGGAAAGGGGATGCGAAATGATGGCGTCTTCCCGGAACGGCGCGCGGCTCGAATGTCCGTACACCGAGCTGGAGGAAGCAAACACCAGCCGCTGCACGCCGCTTTGGCGGCTGATTTCCAACACCTGCGTAGTCCCCAGCACGTTGATGGAGGTATACGCCTCCGGTTGCGCGAACGACAGGCGCACTCCCGGGCGGGCCCCCAGGTGAATGACGGCATCGGGTTTGAAGGTGGCGAATACCTGGCGAAGTTTTTCGCCATCCCGAATATCGGCCGGGAAGAATTGGAACTCTCCGCTCGCCTTGACTTCCTCCAGGTTGGCGCGCTTCAGTTCTGCCGGATAGAAATCATCCAGGTTATCGACGAGCGCGAGGCGCTTGCCTTCCCGCAGCAGGCGCTCGGCCAGATGGGATCCGATGAACCCGGCGCCGCCGGTGATGAGAATGTTGTCCATAGTCTAAATCACTTCTTTCGCACGGCCTGAAAGTGGGCGTCGGGAGCCGACACGACCTGGAGATGGCCCTGGTCGTCCATCCAAAGGCTGATTTGAGCCAATTCTGTGGCCAGCAGGAAGTGCCGGAGCGTCAGTTTTTCACCATTGACGGTGGTGGGCTCGGGCCCCAGAAAACTCAGGGTAATCACTCCCGGCATCGCTTCCTGTGGAACGAAGGCGCGAAACGTTTGCGTGCCGCCCTTCGCCTGATCATAGCGGTCGACGGCCAGTTGGTAATGATAAATAGCGTTGTCATCAAGCACGACGACATCCTTGTCCAGCGCAAAGTCTCGCCGGTCGTCTTGCCCGCTCACCGTCTTGTAGCGCACCTGGGCCGGCTTGGAGCGGAAGTCAATGCTGAGTTGAGAGGACTGCGCTCCTTTCTGGTTCCAGGTGTAGGAAAGGGGATCGAATTGAGGATCAAGCAGCAGGTTCGAGGAGGTTCGTATCTCAAGGCTCTTGCCGTTTTGTAGCAATTGCAGGTGATCGTTCCCCTGGGCCTCAATCTGGCCTGAGCGGACACGAATCTCAAACGCTTCGGTCCCAATGCTCTTTCCGTCGGAAAAGATTTCGAAAGTGCCGTGATCGGTCAGGTCCCGAGGCACGGTGCTCGGGGCTTGCCCGGCGAGCGCCGTTCCACCCAAACCGCCAGGCACATAACTGCCAGCAGCGGCCTGAAGAGCCCTGCTTCCTGAGCTGAAATGCCGCGCTCCAAATCGTGGGATCGGCACGACCGGACCCGCAGTCGGGAGGCCGGCTAGCAGCGCGACAACTGCCATCCGCAACGCACAGCGTTTTATAGCGGCCAGTGCAGGCTCCTTTCAGGTCAGAAGACCCGCAAACTCAAGATTTGCTCGACGACGTCTTCCGGTTTGCGCCCTTCCGTCGAGATCCGAAAATCCGCCAGGCGGTAATAGGGTACCCGTTCCATGAAAAGCTGCGTGAACGACTGCTCATCGCGAAAGAGGGGGCGGTTTTCCAAGCCTTCGCAACGCACGCGCAGGATCTCCGGCGGGCAGTCGAGCCAAACCGTCGTGCCCCCCGATTCGCGGATCAAATCCAGGTTGGCGGGTTGGGCAAACGTGCCGCCGCCCAAGGCGATGACCGCGGGTTCGGCTTTGGAAGCCTCCGTCAGCGCGGCGCGCTCAATCTGGCGAAAGAAGGGTTCGCCGGAGTTTTCGAAAATCTCCCGAATGCTCAAACCGTGCCCGGCTTCGATCACCGTGTCGAGGTCGATGAAAGGCCAGCCGAGTGCGCTGGCCAGCAAGTTGCCCACGGTGGACTTCCCGCTTCCCATGAAGCCTAACAGGTAAATCACTTTTCGATGGCGGCGACTCATTCTTCGACGAGGTCCTGCATCAGAAGTGTCCAACGATGATTATACTTCCAAACCGGTTCATCGGTTCATCGGATCATCGGCTCATCGGATGATTTAGCGATTGGTGAAGGATCCATCGCGGGTGGCGCAGTCATTGCCTTTCATGTCTGCGTCCCCAATCAACGGGCCCATACAATGGAAAACGATGTATGCGCCACCCGCGACGGGTTTGAACTTGGTTGGGCGGCAAGTTGAAAGAATAAGACAGGACCTTCTCACCACAGAGACACAGAGACACAGAGTGATGAAATCAAAAAGCCTTTTCTCTGTGTCTCAGTGCCTCTGTGGTTGAGATATTATTTTTTCACACCTACCGCACTTCTCAATCTTGCGGGCGAATGCGAATGTTTCCGCTGAAGGACGTCAGCTCGACCGTGGCCTTGCCGGTGTTGTGGGTTCCCAGTAGGCTATTGGAGGCACCTCGAGGCGACGCTGATTCCCGCCGGCGGGTCATGGGCAGGGTATTGATCACCTTGCCCTTCAAGGTTTTGGCGCTCAACTCATAGGAAGCCGAAGGCGGGCAGACGATATCCACGTCGCCGCTGTAGGCGGAGAGAATATAGTCGCCGCGGTCCATAAAATCGCCTTCAAAGAGGATGCGCCCGGAGGTGGTGCTGCCGTGCAGCTTGGTGGTGGCGGGCGAAACAAAGTGCAGATTGCCGGTGATCGAGTACGCTTCCACGGTACCGGAGGGCCGAATGACTTCGATATCCCCCGCCACGGAATGGACGGTGAGATGGCCGGAGTAATCGCGAATGGAAATGCCGCCGCCCACGGATTGCACGGAAGCATCCGCTTGCATTCCTTCCATGACGATACTTCCCTGAGGATTGCGGATTTCCAGGCTGGCGCCGGTGGGAATATCCAAAGTGTAATCGGCCACTTGTTCGTTGCCCGGCAGATTCGCATCCAGAAGGTGAGTTTCGAAATGAATCTTTTCGGCGGGACCGGTGTTGGGAAGGATTTCGCTATCCACTTCCAGGCGGGGAGAGGCCACCGTGTATACCAGATGCACTTGGGCTTTGCCCCACCCCCGCACCAAAACGTGACCTTTCACGTTGTTCAAACTGATGCGCGGTTCACGCGTGGTATCAAAAGTCTTCTCGATCTGTCCTTCCCCCGCGGCCCCGATTAAGGCTGCGGGAAGGAGGATCGCCATGAGCGGTAGCAGGATTTGCCTGACCGACTTCAAGCTTACGTTCGCCCGGTTCATCAACCCCGTGTCCCCTTTTCTAACGCCCTTCGAACTCCAACGCAGAAGACAAAACTTCAGCCTTTCTCGTATACGCCGTCAAGAGATAATCGTGGGCCAGCGTATTTCTGGGCTCATGTTGCAAAGAGTCCAGACATTCCTGAATTGAACCATCCAGGGAGACCAGGCTCTTTTCGTACGTGGCCTTCAGGTCAGGGGCCATGGATGCTTCATTCGCTCTGAAATTACCTTCCAGATCAGAAACCACACGGGCCAGAGCGCCGTCCTCGCCCGCAGGCATTGCCGAAGCCACCCGGACAACAGCGGGAGAATTGGCCGCCTCATCCGCGCCGCCCCAGCTCTGAATGCTGCTCGAAGGCAGGGTCAGCACTGATCCCAGGAATACCAAGGCGGCTAAAACTCCCACGGGTATTGCGTGGGGAAAAACCCGCCATGCCAGGATTTGACGCCATCCGCTGACGGGCACGCCGAAGGCTCCCTCCGCTTCCAGCCTGGCGTGCACGTTGGCCCAAACTGCGCGGGAAGGCTCCTCCCGCGGCAGATCACGCGCTGCCTCGCGAATGGATTGGAGGTCAGCGAGCAGAGCGCCACAGGGCGCGCAATCCTGCGAGTGAGAGAGGATGAACGGGCGCGCTTCGCCTTCCAAATAAGCTTCCAGCTCGTCCTCAAATCGCGAGCAATTGGGCAGGCCGAAGGCTCCCTCCGCCTCCAGCCTCGCGCGCACCTTGGTCCAAACCACACCGGAAGGCTCTTCCCGCGGCAGTTCGCGCGCTGCCTGTCGAATCGACTGGAGGTCAGCCAGTAGGGCGCCGCATGAACCGCACTGCCGCGCGTGGGAAGCGATGAAGGGGCGGGCTTCCCCCTCCAGATAAGCTTCCAGCTCGACATCAAATCGCGAGCAAGCGGCGAACGTTTTGTATCGGCCTTCTTCCATAATGCCTTCCGTCAGGCTGATGAAAAACTCGTTCCGCGCGTCGTAGCGGCGGGTTTACCCCGCCATCGCTCTATCGTTTTCAAGCCGGATGGCGGCGTAAAGCCGCCTCTACGTCCTTTTTCATCGGCCTTCTAGGCTCCTTCCACCGGTTCGGCGGCGGGAAGTGATTCAACCGCAGATTTCACGCCGCGGTCCTGGCGCAGCCGCTCTCGCAGCTTCATGCGAGCTTTGTGGAGCTGCGACTTGGAGTTTCCCACCGAGCATTTCATGATCTCCGCGATCTCATTGTGCTCGTAGCCTTCCACGTCGTGCAGCACAAAGACCGCCCGGTAGCCCGGAGGCAAATCCGCGATGGCCTTCTGGAGGCCGATGCGGTCAACCGACCCGATCAGCCGCCGGTCATCACTGCCGTAATCGCGCTTGACCGGCTCGTCTTGCGAAGTATCCACTTCGTCGAGCGAAATCTGTTGCAGTCCCTTCTTGCGCAAATGCATCAGGACTACGTTCACCGCCAGGCGGTGAAGCCAAGTCGAAAAGGCTGACTCACCGCGGAAAGTAGAGATCTTGCGAAAAAGCTGGAGAAACGCCTCCTGCGTGAGATCTTCCGCTTCCGCAGTGTTACCCGTCATGCGCAGGCACAGTGAGTATACTCGCCGCTTGTGAGTTTCGAAGAGCGCTGCGAACGCTTCTTCATCGCCTCGCTGGGCGCGCGCAATGAGCTGAGCTTCAGATGCAGCCTTCGTCGGTGCCGGTGTCTTGTTTGTGCTCAAGAAGTTTCACTACCGGCCGCACCTCAACTCGTTTGTTGAGATGCGGGGCAAGATTTTCGAGTTGTATTCCTCTTCCTGACGATCACCCCACGCCAGCGGTTACAGGGCAGTTCCCATTCTCTGAGCCACGGTAGTGGCGACATCATGTGGCCCATGGCGAGCCAGCCGTGGGATAGCACGTAGCAAAAGGATGACTGAGCCCCGCAATGTGCGACATCAGGTCGTAGTTTCAACGAGGCCCCCGATGGCACCCACGCCGTGTTTTTGCCTGACGACCGCCAGATATCGCCCCTACCGGGGCTGGCAAATTTCGTATACCGTCAGCATCCCACGGCTGGCTCGCCGTGGGCCACATGATGTCGCCCGCCAAGGCGGGCTTTCGTTTCCCCTATTGGCTACCAGGGATTCGGATGACCACTTTTCCAACACCTATGTTACCCGAGGTGTCTGCGGCGCGCAAAACCAGGACGTGCTCCCCCGACGCCAGATGCGTGAGCTTAATGGTAAAGGTTTCCTTAGGCGAATCCACAATGCCGTCATCGGACAGTATGGCGCGCCAATCCTGTCCGTCCAGGGAGGTCTCCGCACTTCGCAGGGGGGACGTGCTGTCCTCCGCGGAGAATTGCACATCTGCCGTGAAACCATTGACATTCTGCCGCACTACTTCGACTTCCGGAGGCGTATTGTCAACCCAGAAGGGTGCGCTTAGCAACTCGGACTTTCGCTCCAAGTTGGGAGGATTGGACTCCTCGTCCGACGCTATCAGACGGGCCACGTACTTGCCGTCCGCCAGAGCGGTAGGATCAATCGTGTAACTGGGTTGGCGTATTTTGTCCTTGAGGAGATGCCATTCCCGCTCGTCCGTGGCTTTGACATAAAGAGCATAGACCAACTGGTCGCCGTTAGGGTCATCGGCCTGCCAGGTCAGGGTTATGGGAGCCTTCACGGCTGGAGTTGACTGTGGCGTGGCGCCGAAACCCACAGAGGACGAGGCACTTACGGTGATGCCGCCACCCAGCGGCAGGTTTGTTGACGCCCCCCCGGCGCCGGTCCGCTCGCTCGAGGTGCTGACGTTCAGCGAGTGGATCTGCGGCGGCAGGTTCTGGTTCAAATAAGAGATCGTAACTTCGTCCAGCGTAGGCGAGCCATTCCCGGAGGCGCGGAGGACGGCCTTCCACTGGAGGTAGCGGGCGGGAGGGTTCGTTACGGCATCACCTTTGGGGTTGCTGTACGGTCCCGCCCAATCACTCCAGGTGTTGTCAGGACGGTCAGAATTTCCCGAGCGCGTGTAAAACTGCAGGGCGCACCCCGCCGGGATATCTCCTCTCCATGCTAAGACCCCCCAGCGCGAAATAAACTTCGTGTCCTTCACCGGCGATTCGAAGGTGCCCTCGTGGGTGGGGGAAGCCCCGATACGAAATAATTTGGCCACATTACTGGTCGCAGCGTAGAGGTCCGAGCCTCCCAGGAGCAGACGGGTAGCAAGGGACTCGTGAGTTTCGGTGAGAATCGTCAGTTTCTCGCTATCGGGTTTAGCATCCAAGTCGAAAATCCGCCCGTTGCTGTCTGTGGTGAACAGCACGTGGTCATTCCGGACAGCCAGCCCGAAAATGCTTTCAGTGTTGGAATTCCAGATGGTTTCCGCGGTTGAATCCGGAAAAATTTCAATCAAAGCTCCGCGCCCAGTTCCAAATTGCAGGAGAGGCATCTGGGGCATCTGGGGCGTCGGCCGGTTGAAACTTGGGGTCCGGGTTTCTCCCGGCGGTGCTTGCCCCTTGGCCGTGGGCTCGGAGTCCGTCGAGGCCGTGACGGTGATCGTTGCAGCGCCGCCGCCAGGACCGCCTTGAGGGGGGCCCAGGAACAGGTCCGGCGACCCCTTGCCGCCCGCCCCGCCCAGGGTGGCCGCAAAGATATGGCCCTGCGGATCGACCGCTAAATCGTGAACCTCTGGCAGAGCAGCCTGATAAATGACGAAAGCCTTCCCCTCGGGTGAGATGCGATAAATCAGGCCGTTCGGAACGCTGCCAGCCAGCAGATTCCCTTTGGGGTCGAGCCTCAGACACATGATGTGCGTCTGCTTGCTGTCAAAGAAAATCTCTCCCTTGCCGGATGCATCCACACGGAAGATTTGTCCCTTATCACCGGTCGCCACGTACAACCGCCCTTGCGCATCGAACTGCAATGCCCAGATATATTTAGTCTTAGGATCATAGAAGACGCTCGATTTGCCGTCGGCGGTGACTTTGTAAACTTTTCCCTCAGGAGAGCTGCCCACATAAAGATTTCCGTCCGGGCCGACTGCCAGGGCGAAGATATCCGGCTCATTGGTTGTCAATAGCAAGGCGGACTTTTGGTCGGGGCTCACGCGGAAGACTTTGCCTTGGTGCCCGGTGCCGACATAAAGACTGCCGTGGGAGTCGCGCGCCAGGGAGAGAGCCAGAGCTTCTTCGGGGCTGAAGATGGCTTGCGCCTCGGGCGCCAGTGACAAATCGCCCTCTTTGCTCAAGGAGACCCCGGTAAGCGTCCCTTGAAGGAATTCATCAAAGGAGCCGACTTGCCAGAAAGTTGTTTCAACACTGAATACGGGTAAAGCAATTGTAATAAGCAGTAATAGTTTGTAAAGGAATCTGCCGAGTTTCATTCCCCAACCTTTCCAAAAGCGGTGGTTATTTGCTAGGAGTGGCGGGCTATCCACTTCCACTCACCACTAGCCGCTGCCTATTACATTCCTGAGCCCGCCACTTTGAGAATCAGCGTCTTCTGTCCATGGATGGCGTACGGAGTCGGTTTGGTCTCAAAATCACCCACTACGGATGTCCCGCTGAAAACTACGTTGGAGGAGGCGGCAGGGTCTGCCATAAAGGTCTGCAAGAGGGAAGGCGGAGGTGATGGGTACTCGTCCCCTTGCATCACGAAGGAGCGCTGGGGCGTCATCAGCAGGCCGTAGACGCGATTGTTCCGCCGCATCCGGTTCAGGGCGCGCACCAATTGCTGCGAGTCGCGCGCGTTGCCTCCGAGGGCCGAGAAACGAAATTCCAGGGCATTGATGCTGGCCCCCCCGCCCACCATCAGTGTCAGCATCTTGTCGGTGACGCTGGCGGGCACATCCACCGGAATCTTCTCGGTCAGGGTCGCGCCCCAAGGCAGGCGGAGGAGGGCGGTCACTTCCAGATGGTCGCCGGGCCGCACTTCCGATTTGGTGCTCCACACCTGCTCGATAATGGCGCTGCGTTTTTCGTCCAGCGAGTTAATGCTGAGGTCGATATCCTGAACCTTCAGGTCGGGAAACCCACTGGACATCAACATGGCTAGTGGCGCGGCCACGGTGGCCCCCACCATGTTCGCCGTGCCCACCTCACTGGAAAGAACATCCTCCAGATCTATAGACTGGCCGCCCGCCAGCCGCAGCTTGGCTTTTATGTTCAGGGTGGAAGTCCCAATCGAGCGTTCCGTGACGGTCAGCGCGGAAGTCACCGTGAGGTTGAGGAGAATCGGGGAAAGAAACGGCTCCTGGATCATTTCAAAATTGTAATCGGATTTTCTGTTGAGCGTCGAATCCAGGTGCAGATGGACGGGAATCATGGGTGGAGTTTTTTCACCGACCCGGCCATAAATGGCATCGAAGCGGTCCTGTTGGATGGTGCCTACGATGGCGCCCGGCGCGTCCAACTTGAACGAGGAGGCAATGCTGGGCACCACCACGATGACGTGCGCGGGCGCGAAAGGAAACTGCGCTGGGCCTTCCGCCAGAACTTGGTGGCCACACGCGTAAAGGTTATTCCCTTGCCGCAAGGTGACCGTGCAGTCGATGTTCAGGTCCAAATCGCCTCGCACCAGCAGCAGGCTGATCATGGAACCCGGTTCGAGGTCCGTGGGGCTCGGCGGTGTGTTCTGCGCACCCCCTGAAATCACTCCGCCCTCCATAGGCTCCAGCCCCAAGCGGCGGAGCTGCGGCGCAAACAGGTCGATGGCGGCATTCGAAAACCCCCCGAAGCGCAAGGGAAGCAGCAAGCTGGAAAGGGAATTGGTTTCCCGCACTTCCGGAAGAGGGGAGACGATGGTGGCGGCGTCTTCATTTACGATCACCCGGCCGAGGTCAGGCGATCCGCCGGAGACGTTGGCGATGCGGAAGCTTTCGTTGGGCGACCAGTGCGCCGTCGAAGCTCCCGAGGAGGGCACAACCGACAGCATTTCTTCGATGGGAGTGATCCCTGCTATCGCCTCTTTGGAAAGCGGAAACGAGCGAGAGACTGCGCCCACGAGCTTGCCGTCCACATAGACCGGACTCCCACTCATGCCGGCAATCACCCCCGTCGTGGCGAGAGGGCCACCCGATAGCCGCGCCAGGATGAGATCCCGCTGGGGGGCAATGGCGTTTTTCAGGACACCCAGGATTTCCACCTGGAATTCCTCAATCTTGTCGCCTTCGAAAATGCTACGCCCCACGCCTTTCAGGCCCGGGCGGACATCACTGAGCGGGAAGATCGGAGGGCTCGCTTGGCCCAGCAAATGGCTGGCAAGAAACAAAACCAACGCGAGGCTGGTTGGCAGTCGCCTTCGTAGCATCATAGCCGGCACAGGCCCATAAACTCTGGACTAAATTCTAGTCTAAGGACAATCCTTGGATTGGTCAAGCAAAGCCAGCGATCGGCCAGGGTAGCGTCAAAGTCGAGCTCATGGGGATGTGGTGGTAGCGCGGAGTGGAGGCCGTTGTAGGGAAGCGTCTTCAGGCCGGGATGGCAAGCATCC
>Ga0209039_10000801_pt1 | contig 30214 bp, 30 predicted proteins | sample BogFormECP12_OM1_FD_188238 | JGI IMG/M metagenome (GOLD analysis project Ga0209039, IMG submission 188238) | Bog forest soil microbial communities from Calvert Island, British Columbia, Canada - ECP12_OM1 (SPAdes) (version 2) | ecosystem: Environmental > Aquatic > Freshwater > Wetlands > Bog ... | reverse complement strand
TCGACGGCGAATTAGTAGACGAGGCGATACAGGCTGCGTAATGGAGAAGAAATCAGGATGCGTCCAAAATTCTCATCAACAACTATTGACAGTATCTCATGAAAAGGCGCTTCTTAGCGTTTTCTGGAGACGGCACTGGCGATTTGATCCTCGATAGACATTCAACCGGAAACAGAGGTGTAACAGGTGAAGTTTAAGACAGTATCCGAAATCTACTGTCTCCAGATATAATACCGCTCATGGCTCAGCGAACCACTTGTGAGAGGTGTAGTATGCCCGGGTCAGCCGGAGTCCTGCCTTTGCCCAGACTCTTTGGACCGCCATATTTGTAATGTGTGTTGAGGTAACCATGCGGGAGGCCCCTCAGCGCTTCGGCTTCTTGAAAACGAAGAGCTTTTGAATACCGTAATCGCCCCAGGCAGGCAATTGGGCGAACCAGCGGTTCCATTCCATGTCGGGATTGGCCACATCGATGGTTGCGCCGCAAGCCTTTGTGAGTAAAGGCTTAAGGACTCTGGTACTCACGTAATAAGTACTGGCAAAATTCCTGATCTCAACGACTTGAAGATCGTCTGACAGGGCATTGACCACCCTGTCCTGGTCCATGTAAAGGTTAAAGGGCGGCATAGGGATATCGGACAACCCCCATTCGTTCCGAAATTTGTTCAGCTGCTGCCAGCCTTGCATAGTGGCCTCCGAGAGAAGGAGAGTTCCGCCGGGCTTGAGCACCCTCGCGCACTCACGGAGTCCCTTCATTTGGTTCCTCCAATTTCCCAGATTGATAATCACCCGGATGACAATTACCTTGTCGTATGCCCCATCAGGCTCGTGCAGGGCTGTGATGTCACCAACCTCAAACTCCACGTTCCCGATAGGTGCCTGCTTCAGATTTTCTAGCCTCAGACGCGCCTGCCCGATCATCTCCTGGACAACGTCGAGACCCCGAATATCAATTTTCCTCTTGGTCGCAAACTGAAGAGTTGAGTACCCGTTGGCGCATCCTACGTCGAGAACGCGATCCCCGTCCTGTAAGTGTTTCAGTATCTCGCGAATTTCCATCTCGATGACCATGGTGTCGGACCAGGAAGCCGCGGGGGACTGGCCGTGTTTCACCGCCTGCTCGCTCCAATGATTAATTATCTTACCCAGGTTGTACTTCACGCTCACGGCTCTCTCCTTTGCAAGTTAGTTTGTGACTCTGCTCTGCCGCATTCGTCGCGTATCACATAGCTAGGACAGCCCATGCTTCGAAAATGTATGCGAGCCAGATACTCACCAATGATACCCAAGGCAAGGAGTTGGGCTCCGGAAAAAATGATGATTGTTGAAGCGAGGAATGGAAAACCGGGAACGCTGCTTCCCTGGAGCAAGTAACGTCCCAGAACATATATCAACAACAGCATTCCGAAAAAGGTCAGCCCCAAGCCCATGAGACTGGCAAACTGCAGCGGCAGGATACTGTACCCTGTCATCATATTAAGCGCATGCGTCAGCAATTTTCGAAATGTATAGTTTGACTTCCCGATCTTACGAGGCTCGTGTGGTACACATATAGACGTGAAGCGGGTAGTACCCCAGGTGAGCAATACATCCACCGAGACAAAGGGACTCTGGTAGTCAGCGAAGGCATCCCGAAGCCGCGTGCGAAAAGCCCTGAACGCACTCACGCTACGCGCAATGTCTGCGCTCATAGCGCTCTGGAGGGCTATTTTGGTAATCTTTGAGGCGACGTCCCGAAAAAATCCGTGTTGTTCCTCTTTGGGAGACCCATAGACCACATCGTAACCTTCGGCAAGGCTAGCAAGGAGAGCCTGGATTGCCTCGGGTGGGTGTTGCAGGTCGTCATCCATTGTGATAATTACCTCGCCTGTGGCCGCACGGATTCCGCACAACAGCGCGTTGTGCTGACCGTAGTTGCGCGTGCAATTGATCCCTCTGATGCATGCGTACTGTCGCGCAAGTTCGCAGATTACCTCCCAGCTTTTATCCCGGCTACCGTCGTTGATGAGAATGAGTTCGTAGTCTGATGCGCAAGATTGCAGAACAGAATGTATGCGGTTCACCAGCTGAGGCAAGGCAGCCTCACTGTTGTACACCGGTATAACGACTGAAACATTATTGCTCAGCTTGGTCATTCAGTATATTTCTCCGAGGATTGGCGATTGGGCGGCCTCCATTCCCATTATCAGCTTGTTTGACACCTATTCCCGCGGCGAAATACAACGGCCAGGTGCGATATGAAACTAGTTCCTAGGTACACGCAGCCGGCAAATAACTGCGCGATATAGGGATTGACCCCCCATGAGGAAATTGCAATCTTCAGGCTTGCGAAACTGCAGATGAAGCAAACGCCAGACACCATGAAAAATATGGGTAATTCGCGTTTGGCCTTTCCTTTGCTTCGGAAAATGTACATTTTGTTCAAATAAAACGAGGAGAACAGTGACACACAGTAAGCAATAAAGTTGCTGCGCTCGGGGCTAAGGTTGATGAAGTACATGAAGAAAAAAATGAGTGAATAGCCAAAGGCGGTGTTGACAACACCGCCCGCGCTGTAACGGGCAAGCGTAAAGATTGTGCTTCTATCAGAGATTGCTTGGATATCTACCATAGCGCAGATTTCTTAACCGATGCCGGTGGACAGCATTAGGGCTTTCCGAAAGAGGCCGTTGGAGCATCTGACGGGTTGTCGATCACACTCACTTTGCAGCTGCGCGCCAAAGCGATTTTACAAAGGCAGGATTCGAGGAAGCCACCTATTACGAGAACATTAATGATTTTCTCCATGACGAAACCGCCGTGAGTGCGCAAGAATGCCGCTAAACCAGCTCAGGCTTTCACGCCTAAGCAGCCACGGGTCGTGCCCTGGATGATTTCAACTTCCACAGGCAGAACCCCTTCGGGAAGCTTGGGCGGATGTTCTTTTAGCCGATCACGTACCCATTTTCTATGGACAGTTCGCAGTTCCCATATAATAGAAGCAAATACCTGGAAGTGAAAGAGCGTCAAGGATGGATTCTTAGGCAAGCATTGCTTAATATGGACAAGTAAGAGGTGTAGGCTATTCAGGATGTTCCGGCTGAAGCTTGCAAAAGGGTCTGCTAGCTTATAGATGTAATAGTTTCTTGACTGAAGTCTATTTGCTGTTTGCTTATTGTCTTCGTTGTCTTGAGACCAACCGCCCGCATGGTGTCGAGCAATCGCAGCCGGCGCCAGGACAACACGCCAACCTTTATATCGGGCTCGTCTGCAAAAGTCGGTTTCCTCCCAGTAAAAAAAGAGGTAGGGGTCGAGGGGCCCAACGCTTTCGATACATGCCCGGCTCGCCATCAGAAAGGAACCCTCAACCCATTCAACGTCAATCGGTTCCCGAGAGAATTGCTGCATCGCTGTAATTGCCGCGGGATGATTCCCGTGCATGTAAGCGTTCGGTTTTTCGCTCTCCCATTCAAGGAAAGCCGGTCCGATGACGCCGATCCTCAGGTCACCCTTGGCGGTCGTTGCCAGTTGCTCCAAACACCCTGGCTCAAGGAGTATGTCGTTGTTGGCCCATATTACCCACTCACAGCCATCCGCAAATGCGTACGGCATAGACAGGTTGTAGGCCATGCAATAGCCGAGGTTTCGAGGCATACGGATAACTTTCACGGCGGGGTAGTGTTCGAGCGTTAGCTCCACGCTATCATCTTCACTTGCGTTGTCCACAAGGTAAAGACGCGCATTCTTATAATCCTGTGCGAGCAGTGAGTCGTACAGGGGAGAGAGCCACTCCCTGCCGTTGCGGTTGAGTATAAGTACGCCAATGCTCGGAAGTTCATTTTTTCTCATGCTGTGTCCCTAGGACATGGTCCATGACGGTGGCAGACTCTGCTGTATCTCGATCCCATCAAATTCCTTACTCTTACGTGCGCCAACCTCTTTCACCCATGCTGCCATTCTCCGCAAGCCCTCCTCGAGCGTCGTTTGCGCCGTTCGGCCGAATACTCTCTCGCAAGCAGAATGGTCGGAAAAAGCAATCTTAACCTCATTCCTCCCGGGAAGATGAGCGACTCGCGGGGTTGAGCCCATTGCCTTTGCGACCACGGCCGCAAGGTCATTCACCGTGTAAGGTTGATCTGCTCCGATGTTAAAGATCCGATTCTGTGCATCCTGGACGAGAGGCGAGCGGGCAATAATCGGCGCGATATCGCCGATGTAACTGAATGCGCGCTGCTGGATACCGTCGCCAAAGATCGTCATGGCCTCCCTCTGGAGAATCTGGTTCATGAAGATGCCCACCACGTTGCGGTATTTATCGCCGATGTTCTGGTACTCACCGTACACGTTGTGAGGCCTGAAAATAATAAAATTCAGGCCGAACATTTCATGTGCTGCGTTAAGATCCAGCTCAACAGCGTATTTTGCAACCCCATAGGGGTCCTCGGGCTGAGGGACCATGTCCTCCCGCATAGGTACCTGTCCTGCTCCGTAAACCGCAATTGAGCTCGTGAAGACGAAGCATTTCGTTCCGTAATTGACAGCGGCATTGATCAGATTAACGCTGCCAATCAGGTTGTTGGTGTAATTGAACCTGCGGATGAAATGGCTTAGCCCCTCTGCCGCATACGCGGCGAAATGGTATACGTAACGAAACTGCTTTTCCTGGAAGAGCCGTTTGACCAGTTCGTGGTCAGTCACCGAGCCCTCAACGAACTCTACGCGCCGATCCTGGGGTATATTGCCTTGAAAACCTCCTGACAGATCGTCGAGCACAAGGACCTTATAGTCCGTGAGGTCAGAGCAGGCAAGGATGGTGCGGACCACGTGGGAGCCTATGAATCCCGCTCCACCGGTTACCAAGAGATTTAGCATGGTCTTGTCTCCTCCAGGTTGGTTGACGTGCTCAGTTGCATGAAATGACAGCTCTGGCTTGGCTTGCGGATGTTAAAGAGGGCTGTATACCGAACACTATCTCTTTAAACTGCTCAGCCTTCTTTTCCCAGGAATCGTTTCTCACGGCGAGTATACTGGCCGCGACATGCAGCGGATCACTTGCCTGGGAGATGGCCTTGTCAAGAGCCGACGCATATGTCGCGCCGTTTCCCTCCTCTACCCAGCTAGTGACATCCTTATATTGTTCGAGCGCCGGTACACGCGTGCTCAGCAGGAATGCGCCCATGGCTAAGTACTCGATTGCTTTGAGCGGGCTGCTGGCACGGGTGAAAGCGTTAAGCCGATAGGGGACGGCGCATGCGTCACAATGCCGTATCCACGCGGGTACGTTAACCAGCGGAACTTGTGGGTGCCAAAACCTATGTTCTCGTAAATCGTGAGAAATTATTTCTTCCATCCCAGGATCGGTTGGGCCAAGGAACACCCATGTCCACTGCGGCCTAAGAACCGATGCCCGACGTATACCTTCCCAGTCGATCCGATTCGACACGTGGCCGGCAACCAGAACCCGAGGTCTGGGTATTCTTTTCAGAATCTCAGGCTCCGAGTAATTTTGTTGAGGATCAAACATGCGTTCATCATACCCGTTGCTCAGGACATGAACAGGCTTGGTGTGACTGGATGGTATCCTCGAGCTCAAGGTTTCTGCAAGTGTCTCGCTCACGCAGACAATCTTGTCCACCCTCTGCAAAAGTTTCTTCTCCGCCTCTATCTCTCCTTTTATAGGCACGCCGGTAACCCTCAGCGTGCGGTCATCGATGGCGACATAGACGCTAATGTCGTCGTGAAGTTCCTTCGCTAGGTAGTACTGGGATGGTGAGTCGTAGCATACAACACGTGGCTGAGACGGCGGGACAAGCCGATCGAGTTCACGTTCCAGCAAGCGTCGGTTTAACAGGCGCGCTGCTTTCCCGATTCCCGGCAGCTGTTCCGGGAAGTGTAACGGACGATAATGCCAAGAAGTCTCAGTGCTGGTAAGAGGTACCCGTCTCTGTTTGAAGCCCGGGACCTCACGGCCACGTAACACACTTACCGGCTGATCTACGATCACGACTGATTCCTTCGTAGCCAGTCGTTCTGCAATCGCCCTACGCATCGAAGTTGGCTTGGCGTTAAGGGCAAAAAAGATCCAAGAGAACTTGCTTCCCAATCCGGGTTCTTCCATTTCACTGCGTCTCGGACAAGTAGCTGTCAGTGTGTTGTCTCAGTCTCTTACGCTGTCTGAACGCGCGCGCCCTCTCAAGGAGCCAACACGGCAATATGTCGATCAACCAGTAGGTCAGTTTGCCTCTCCAATGCTTGATCCCGGAATAATCCATCATTCGGTAGTTGTATTTGAATAACGTTTTCCGGGTCAGGTTAGGATCCACATAGCTGATGAGCATATTCCTACAACCTATTCTCATACGCTTGTTTCGCTCCAGCGCCATCTCATATCCTTTTGTTCCCCGCACGGGCTGATAGTAGCTCACCCAGGTGCCGGCGAAGGGCCGAATTCTCCTGATGAAGTCCAGGGTCCGATGCATGCTCTCCTCGGTTTCTCCTGGGAAACCGATCATGAACAGAGTGCCGACTATGAGCCCCGTCTCGTCGTGCAACATCTTCAGTTTGCGGAATGCGGTTTCGCTGTTGAACCCTTTGCCCATCAGTTTCAGCATGGCGTCATCGCCCGATTCAACGCCCACGTTGATGCGAAACGGGCGGTACCGTTTGATCAATGCGATCATCTCAGGGTTAATGTGGTTCACGTGGGCAAAGAATTCAGCCCGATCCTCGATGGGGAGGCTTCGTTTCTTCAATTCATCGTAAAGGGCCAGCATGTGGGATGGTCGTAGCGTAAATATGTCGTCACAGAAACAAAGGCGCTTTACCCCAAGTCCGAAGAGGAGCTCTATGTTGCTGGCGGTTCTCGTGGCGCTGAAAAAAGAGATTTTTTTCTCCGTGTTGTGGCAAAATTGGCAGTTATAAGGGCAGCCGCGGGTACTCATAATCTCGGCGCGCACATCAGCCAGGGTTTCAAAGTCAATGCGGTCCCAAGAGGGGTACCGGCTGTAATCAATCTCTGCATCAGCGAAGTATTTTTCGCCAGGACCGATGTGTACCGCTACACCCTTGCCCTCAAGATAACTCTTTTGCTCGTCGGTAATTGTTTGCGTCCATTTACCTCCGACAACGACTTGGCGGCCGAATCGCTTCTTCAAATAGAGTGCGTCCCTGAGAGGTTGTTTCTCTTTGACTACTTGAAGCACTGACAAGCCCACAAGGTCGTATGGTTTGCCATTGGACCGACCGGCTACAATCTGGTCGAGGTAGTAGCAGTCAACAGTATGACCGAGATTTCTCGCATACGCTGCGAGGTCAAGGATGGCAATCGGATTTCTCTGTTCCGCTCTTTCTCTTCTCGTCGTTAACAGAATGTTCATGGTCATCGCCGCCACATCCGCTCTGTGCGTAACGGGGAGTCCTTCCGGCAAAAAAGCGCGTCGATTTGCCAAACCGCGCCATCAGAGGGGGCCTGAATGATCTCTTCTATATCGAACATTACAAAATCTCTTTGGCGCAAATACGACACCACTTCGTCCAGGAGGGGAGCGTCAGTCAGCAGCGGCAGAAGACTCAGCTCGCACTGGATTACTTCGCAGCTATGAAAATACTTGGTGTAGCCCTTAAGAATTTCAGTCTCGTAGCCTTGAACATCCAGTTTCAGGAGCTGAGGGGGCTTTGAAACTCCGGTCTCAATCAGATTATCAAGGGTGGTCATAGACCTTCGGCTCCGCTTCAGCCCGTTTCCAAGAACGCTGCTACCCGGACCTTCTTCGGTGAAGGGGATACTGTTGCTCACCTCTTTCCCCAATAATATCTGGATTGCGCGGACATTGGTATAGGCCGATGTCAGTTCACTTAATATGAATTTTGCCTCCTCCTGCGGTTCAACGCAGGTGATTTCGGCTTTTGGAAAAATTTCCAGGCAGATTCTTGTCCAGTCACCGTGAAATGCACCAACATCTGTAACGGTTTTGGGAGCGAAACCAAACCTCGCGAGTTGCCGAAGAGACCAGCGGAGGTCCGGACCTCCCAAATGTGTGCGCAACCGGCCCTTCCACTCGGGCGGAAGGTAGCTTAGAAGCAGCCTGAGTCCCTTCCTACCCAGCATTGTTTGGTGCCTGCTTTTTTTGCCACATTCCAACAAGGTTCTCTGCGAAAAAGGGTGCGCAACGGCTTAAACTGGCAATGTTCGGCCTGATTGTCGCATCATACAAAGGCAGTAGGCGTGCTCGTCGTAATGCTCCCCGCCAATAGCGTTTACCCGGGTGCCATCCAGCTCCGTATAATCGAAACCCGAGATCACGCAGGGTGCCTCTGCTCCAATAACTGAGATGTGCCTCAAGATCGTTCCACCCCGTTACGGTCGCGTGGCCGCCCCGGAAGGCCGGCCAATTTGGCGTTGACAGAATTACCCGTCGCGAGGCAATTCTCTTTGCCTCATCAATCAGCTTACTTCCATCCTTGGAGTCCAGGTGCTCCACAATATCGAGCAGAAGTACGGTTTCGAAGCTGTCGTTGGCGAAGGGTAATGGTGGGAAGAGCGTATGGGTCACCTCAGTATAAAAGCCGCTCTGTCTGGCCAGTTCGACGTTCGGTAAATACCCATCGCACCCTGTAATGGATGGTCTCGTACCGGGCTCAGCGAGGTGGGTTTCCCAGTAATTTGTCGTAAGGAGAGCTCCCCATCTCCCAAAGCCGCAGCCAACATCCAAAATACTGGGGCCCAGGACGAGGGGTATCACGACTGCATCGAGCACGCACGGGCTACTGCCCATAGTTCATCTGGTTAGAAGAGGCCTCTAACAACTTCGCATACATCCGGACATATTGGGGGACGAGCTCTTCCCAGGAGAAGCGTTTTTTTGCGAAATCGCGGGAGCGACCGCTAGTCCCGTTCGATAAGAGATTGCTAAGCGCTTTCGCCAGTTCTCCCTCGACAGACATATCGACGAGTTGAACCGGTGCGCCATCGGTGATCCAGCCATTGACATCGTTCCTGTGTAGTATAATTGGCAGCCCCGAAAGCATTGCTTCTACGGTAACGATCCCGAAACCTTCTGTCAGGGAGCCGAGGACGAATATGTCTGCTGCCCCATAGAGCACATGAATTTTTTCGTGAGGCCAGGTCAGGAAATGACAGCGACCCGGCAAGTAACGATATGCTTCACGTTCGAGCGCATTTGTCTCATCCGTTCGCTGTCCTGCCGCAAGAAGCCAAACCGAGTCATCCAAGTGGGAGATCTCCTTGATGAGATAATCAATCCTCTTGTGCCATTTGTTAAGGGCGGCAACGGTCAAGACCACGATAGCGTTCTCGGGTATGCTGATATCTCCTCTCACCTGTTGTCGCTTGGCCCGATTACGTGAGTTGAAGAGATCTCCATCAACCCCATAAGGCAGGAGAAATAGACGATTCTCCGAAATCCCGAATTCTCTTGCTTCAGCATAGGCAGGGCCCGTCAGGACTTGGGCAAAGTCACAGCGGTGATGATAGTGAATGGGCGGTGACGGAGCCCCGTTGCAATATAAGAGTTTGTATTTGCCGCCGAATAAGCGGCGCAGGTGAAAGAGGGCGCTTCCCATGACCAGCTCATTATAGTGGACTATATCGAAACCATCCTTTCTCAGGAGAGGATAGATGGCCAGGGCGAAGGATCGCTTTTCCAGCAAGTTACCTTTTTCATAACCAAGCCAGCGGGCGGGTACATCCTGCCTATGGAAGTTTGGCACCTCAACGCGGCCGTCACCTGTGGTACCGCCACCTTGAAAAAGAGTCACATCAACGTGGGGCGCGAAACGCCTGAGCGATCTGAAGAGTGAGTCTGTGAAGGCCTCGAAACCTCGCACCACGCGACCGAGGCCAGTTGAGACTAAGGCAATTTTCATCTGGCCTGTCTAACCTTTCCTTACAAAAAGCATGACCACTTCGCGTCGCGGATAAAGATAGCGTCGGGCGCAGCACACAGCCAGCGCGGAGATATCTATCAGGCCGGGGACAGAGCCGAGCACCTTCTTGGCTGCGCGAAACGCTCTTTTCTCAGACCGGTAGACGAGCTTTTGACAAATAAGAGCCTTCTGGGTGGGCTGCGAACGGACGCAGTAAAGCTCGAACCCTATAGTGTCGGCTATCCTTTTGAATGTTTCGGGTCCTGCAAAGTGCAGGTGATCCGGTATATGCCAGTCCGGTACTTCACTCTTGTAAGCTCGCCTGCCCAACTGCGATGTCGCAACCAGAATCAAGCCACCCGGACGGAGGAGACGGTGCAGGGAGGCAAAGGCTGTCGTCGGTGATCGGAGGTGGGAAAAGACGTTTATCATTGAGACGACGTCATATGAAGAGGGCGTGAGAAAATTTCTCATGATATCTCGGTCATGCACGTTGAGGCCCGATCTTCTGCAATATGTGGCTCTCTCAGGGTCGGTTTCAACCCCTTCAACTTTGAACCCTGCCCGAGAGGCGATGTTGAGTAAAGTTCCACAACCACAACCGATATCGAGCCAGGTGCCTCTCGCGAGGTGCCTTCGGGCATACGTGACGTATGCCTCAAATTCCGTCGTTCTCGAAAGCTCGTGGGTCGCGTGATCGGCTGGAGCTGGCAAATCCCAACGCTCAACGTGGTGTGTGTTTCCTTCGGTTGGTCGAGGCGAAACATAGAAATGTCCGCACCCTTTGCACCGGTTCAAGTAAAAACCGTTTTCTTGAAACATATGCTCCGGATTGGCTTTCTGGCATATATCGCATGCTGCGTATTCCAGATGATCTGTTCTGTTGTCTCTTGCAGTCAGGCAAGTTTCCATGTGTTTCCAGATTACGTCGGGATCTTAGAATTTGGCGGGGCCGTGTCTTTGCGGATGAGCCGAAACAGGTGACCAACCAGAAGATGTTGCCAGAATTCGGAACTCAACGCATACGAAGGCTTCCAATAAGCGGCCCGTAGAGCCTCCCGAATAGAGACACGCCAGGCCTGGCTAATCCAGGCGTGGCTGGCAAGATACCTGTGAACGTTGCTCATCGCGGCTGATCTATACTGAGAGAGAGGTTCGGCTCGATACCGGAGCATCTTTTCGATCACTTTTGGCCCCTCGGCCACTTTATGCACAACGTCTCGGCTCATGCTGTCGTGGCGCATGCGGCGGTTTGTCAAGCATTTGCCGATGCTGCCCCCTTTTGCATTACAGGCCAGTCGGAAGATCAGCTCCACATCGCTCCCGTTGTGGATACCCGGATCAAAACCCCCGACGTCTCTTAACAGGTCCCGGCGAACCATCCAGCAGGACGGCGCCGCTGGAGCCCCGGCAAGCAAAATATACTTGGCCAAAGCACGAGATTCGTATAGCCCGTCGGTGAACGGTTCTCTCGCTGCGCGGGGAAGCCCGATTGTCCTATAATCGGACCAGCAAAATCCCGCGTCGGGGTTGGCAGAGAGAAAAAGCACTTGCTGCATAGTTTTGTCAGGTTCCCACCAATCATCCGCATCGAGGAAGGCGACAAGATTCCCTCGGACCTGTTGAATGCCTATGTTTCTGGCAGCTGATAAACCTGCATGCTCAATCCTAATATAGCGAAAGCGGGGGTCATCCGACCAGCGTTGTATGAGGTCCGGCGTATGGTCCGTGGAACCATCGTCAACGAGAATGCATTCGATGGAAGGGTAGTCTTGATTTAGGACACTTCCGAGACTGTCAGGAAGATACCTAGCGTCGTTATGACTTACTAAAAGAGCGGATACAAGGGGAAAGTTGGCATCGTTATCGAAGGGCATGGAGAATCTCTCGAGAAATCCTTTATCAGGTTTGAATATTATCGCAAGAAGCCTGAATAATGAATCTTCCTGCACGTCCGCCTGTGTCCATGCGGTTATGCTTTCGAAAATAGAGGCCGACCAAGTACTGTTCGAGGAATGTCAGTCTGTAGTAACGATTTCGCAACAATCTTCTATAACGTCTGGCCCGCCGCTGAAATCGCACGTCGTGCTGGAATACGATTTTCTCTGGCCGAAGCGAGTTACTTGCCAAAAGATTCAAAATTCCTTCTTCTGTAAAATGTTGGAAATGATCAGGCCTTATCACCGGTTTTTTAGTACTCGGGACTGATACGATGAGGCTAGAACCGGGTCGCACCGTTCTTATGAGATTGTCGAGTAAGCCATTAAGCTGTTCAGGATCTATATGTTCCAGAACTTCTATCGCTAAAACACAATCGAATTTCCAGCCCCTTCTTACAATATCGATTAATTCTATGCATTCGAACTGGGCCGATCCGGAGAGGAGCTTGGCATACGTTATGGCCCTCTCAGAAATATCGATACCAAATACCTGAGCTTGGGTTCTTTTGGCAATAAAGTCACTCATGAACCCGTGTCCACAGCCCACGTCAAGAATGGACTGCGGATTCAAATGAGAAACCATGCCGGCAATAATATCGAGATATCCCCAATACTCCGTGCCGTACCCATAAAGGTCATCTCTCTCAAATAGCCACGAGTAGGGCAGGTAGTCGTAAGGTGAAATGGTCTGCACGGCAAAGTACTCCTTTTATCGATTAGCTGGATGTGTAGACCGGCATTCGAAGGGCTTTAATCTTTTTTCTATCCAGCCCTATCTCGCCAAATAGTTTTAAGAATCGGTGATACATCGTATGTTCTCTTAGGGCACGCCTGTGACCGGCGGCGGCGATACGCTCACGCGTTCCTTGGTTTCTCAATAACCACTTGGTTACGTCGACCAGTTCTCCTTCGGTTTTATAGGTAACTATTTCAGACCCGACCGCATAATAATCGTGTATCTCATCCATCTCCTCAACAACGTAACAGGCACCGCACATCGGGGCTTCTATATCCCGGAGGTTTACCATCCGCACATAAGCCTGGTTACCCTCGTCATCGGTTCGCAACATCTTCGAGCAACCAAGTACGATGTCTGCCCGGTTGAATACCTCCACCATGGCAGCGTCAGACAAACCATCGGGTGAACAGGCTTTCCGCCATTTCCGCTCAAGTTCTTTTACCTCTCTCGTTTTCACGATGCATCGTAACGCCCTGCGAATCCAGCTGCGTTGGGGGATAAGATGATGCCAGTCGGGTCCCCAGACGCGCACGGGCAGGTCGTTTTCAATCAGCGCCTGGACTATAGCAGCCCGGTCCATTTTTTGTCTGCCCACAAAAACGATTCCCAGATCTTTCGGTAAGCCAAGTGTCCTGTAAAAGCTCGGATTGCCACCGTAGGGGAAATAAATGGGATTAGCGCCGATACGCCTGTACTGAGGGAAGGTATCTTTTTCCGGAGCGCAGCAGTAATCAAAAGCCGGCGCAAGGTTTTTTATCAGATCGAACTGGTGTAAAGAGTTGCAGTAGAAGTTGGCCACGGGAACGCCGAATTTCCTGATCTCCCTGATGGCATCAGGCGAAACCCAATCATTCAACAGGTACGTGAAGACAAGATCAAGCCCCTCTCTGTCAATAATCTCCTTTACCGTTGCGACCATTTCACTGGAAAGCCTCCCGATATCCGCAACACTCTGAAGGCCGTGGGTAATGTATCGTTGCAATCCGAAATCATGGACTTTACATCCGAGAGCCACGAGCGAGTCATGCAGATTCACTCTCCAGATGGAATTGCCCGGGACGTTTGCGTTTGCCCTGTCAACCGAAACGTAAAAGATGCGAAGAGTGTTAGACGATTTGGTCAAAATTTCCCTTCAAGGTTTTTGCAAATGGTAGCAGCCGACGCAAAAGCCGTTAGCACAATTTCGGCCGAACGTGTTGTCCTTGACATAAGCGCGATCCCTTACCTCAAGCGGAGTGATTAACTGGAAGAAATAGGGTTCTGAAAGGGCCCTGCAGGCGTTGAAGAACGTTCGGTTTTCATCATCGAGCACCAGAGAGATGTAAAGATTGCCTCCCGGCGCAAGGACTCTCTTCAGTTCTTCAATGGCTTTTTCCGTCCCGTTCGCATCCAATGGGTCACCATACCGGCCCAAGCCTATGTGCTCGACCACGCATAAACTGGACAGTGAAGCGACCGATCCATCTTCAAATGGCATTTCCAAAATAGACCCGGTCTGAAACCGGAGACCATCCAGTTCGACCGGAAGGGGACGGATATCTATCATCGTGATTGGCACAAGGGTTGAGAGCAAGGCCACGAAACGGTGGTGAGAGCCGACGTCTATATGAAGACTCGGCTTCTGTTGCATGATTCTTTGAAACGCCCAGACTTCCTGATACAGGTAGTTGGGCGATACTGGCGTCTCCGTGGTGTGATCGTCTGTGCAGGGCCACAAATTGCCTAACAGAGATCCGCTATGAGAATGCGAAAGTCTCCCATACTGCTGGTATGTCGACCAGAATCTGAGCCAGTTGAGCAGGCGTTGGCGTTTTGTATGCGCCTGGCCTTTCATCTGGTGATACAGGTGACGCATCATCCACAGGGTTTCAGACACCACCGGTCGACCTCCTTGCACTCAGCAGTTTCGTCTTTATCGCGTACATTCCAGAAAGCTGTCAACGCACCCAGAAATTCCTGAGAACGAAGATGCTGTTTATGTACGTGTCTGCGTATAACAGATAACCTTTAGATTCCAAGAATCGAGTAGTCTCCGTTTCCTTCTGTCCATGGCCAGTCTTTGAATAGGTTGTAGTCTCAACGCAGATCACTTTTGGCTTAAATGTGTCAAAGTCAACGCTGCTGAGGACCGTTATGTCGAGACCCTCAGTATCTATGGATAGATAATCAGGACATGTGCCGGAAAAATGCTGTTCGAGAATGTGACGTAGAGTATCAACTTTTATTTTTGCGACTTTTTCGATTACATACGAGTGCTCACGGACATATTTTTCGGCATTCTGCTTAACGAAGGTGCTCAGGTGCGCCGGTGTCATGACAAAGAAATCGAGTTCACCCTCTTTGTCTGACAGCCCGATGTTAAGGTTGATGTCCATCGGCCTTTCAGCCGCAATTTCACGGAAGAGCAGGGGATTGGGTTCTATGTTGATGCCTCTTGAACCTCTCTTGTAGAAGAGTGCTGTATTGCTTATGAGCCACGGATGGTAAGCGCCGATGTCGACATAGGTGGGAGAATCGACCCCTCTGGCTTGGAAAATGTAGTCGACGATCAGGTCCTCGCCAGATTGAGAGAATGACAGTCTCGAAAAGGCCCTCGTTTTGTCCAGCCTTGTCAGAAGACGCCGGCCTTGCTGTCGCAAGAATAGCCGGATGCGTGGACTGCTCATACGGTCCCCGTTGGAATGATTACCCTTTGCACCTGCTGTCCGCTGCATCTGGCCTCCTGACGTCCCTGATTATTGCTTCATCTACGAATTCCAGAATCATGCTAAGTAGGGAGACGCTTCGGCAGTACCGCCTCTCAAGCAGCCCCGCGAGCGCATGAATGACTTGACTTCGTCGCATATTCTCTCAACACTCTCATCGTCGAGCTGTGATGACGATGGGAGCCATAGGCCCTGCCGCGAAATACGTTCGGCCACCGGAAAGGTCTTAGTCAGGGAGTAAACAGGTTCAGAATGCAGGGCCGGATAGAAAGGTCGTGTGCCAATGCCTCTCGCCGCTAAATGCTCGATGAGGGGGTTACGAAGGCCTTCGGCGACAAGAACATCAACAAACCACGGCGTTGTGTCGTCGAGTAGAGTGGGAATAAGAGAAATGCCCGGCGTTGCTTCCAAATGGTATCGATAGAGGGCATACAGTTCCCTTTTTCTCTTTATGCGCCATGGCAACTTTTTCATCTGCTCAATGCCGATTACGGCCTGTATATCGGTGAACTTGAAGTTCCAACCCATTGTAAGGTAATGGTCGGCGCCCCCGGCAGTGCGTCCAAAGTCCCTTAATAATCGAACACGTTGGATCAAAGAGTCATCATTGGTCACAAGGGCACCACCTTGGCCGGTGGTAATAATCTTGGGAGCGCTGAAAGAAAAGCTGCCTATATTTCCAAATGTCCCCAGGTGATGGCCGCTCTTGAATGAACCGAGGGATTGCGCTGCATCTTCTATTAGACGTATCCCTCTTTGCTGGCAGAACTCGATAAAGTCCTGAATATTGTTGGGGTACCGGCCGTTGATGGTTACGAGCATGATGGCCTTGGTCCGCGCAGACACCGCCTTCTTCATGGCCTCGAAATCCAGGCATAGACTATTAGCGCTAATGTCCGCAAAAATTACATTGGCTCCCGCGAGCTTTACGGCGTTCGGAGTCGCCACCATTGTGTAATCCGGAACGATTACGTCATCTCCCGGCCCGACTCCGCAAGCAAGCAGGGCGACAAGGAGACTCACCGTGCCGTTGCAAACCACGGAGCAGTATCGAGCCCCGGTAAAGTCGGCGATCATCTGCTCGAATTCTCTGGTTTTCTTAAACTCCGTGACCCAGCCGCCCTGCTTCATATATTCGTACACGGCCAAGGCTTCGTGTTCATCAAACCACGGTTCCATTTGTGCGATAAAAAGTCGTTTCTCTTTACTCATTGTCTTGCCCCTTCAACATTCAGGCTTATGAGCAGACCATGCTCCTTGTCCATATGCGGATAGTATGCCTGGCTGTGATCGTCGTAATCTTTGTGGATTGTTTCCCGCCAGTCGTATCGGTGGATATCGGCATAACCACACGCTTCCAGCGTCTCTTTCAGGGAGTCGAAATCGTAGGTGGTCTTATGGTAGATCAGGGATTTTATGCGCTCAGACGTAACGATTTCCATGCGTCCATAAAGAGGGCCAAGAATACTGCTAAGGTTTCCGGCTTTTTGATAAACTTCGATAAGAGAAGGAAAGTCGGGTACAGCCACTCGCAAAATTCCTCCGTACTTCAAGATTCGTCGCCACTCGCTCAGTACAGCCCTGACCTCCTCGCGATCGAAGTATTCGAGGACGTGACTCGCGTAGATCAGATCGACAGTCTGATCGGAAAACATTGGTAGGGAGGAGACGTCGTGCTTATAGTCAATGTGGGGGAAGTCGTATAAGTCCACATGTACAAATCCCGGAATGCGTCGCTTCCAGCAGCCCAAATGGAGTTTCAGCACCTAGAATTTCTCCTTATCGGCTTCAAGGCCGGGATACGGCCCGTTCTTAATCTCAAGCACGTGCGTGTTATCATTCAGTATCTCGTATCCGTGACCCCCATCAAGGAACACCATGCAGTCTCCGGCCTGTAGTATGAGTTGAGCTAGAATATCCCGGTTTCTATCAAAAACATCTGCCTTCACACGTCCCGAAAGAACCACTATCGCCTCTTGGGTATGGCTTGCCACGCGAGGACTGGGTAAGTGTATGTGACTTTGTAGCTTCTTGCCTGACTGATACCCCCACGACAAGACCTGAATAAAATCCGCCTCTTTGGAGTAAGGCTTAAGACCGTCGGGAAGATTTGTCCCTATTTTGTATGCAAGAAGAGCTCCTGATGCATCCCTTACTTCCACAACATTATCCATGATAAATCTCTCCTGTATAACTAGACATAACGTTGTCTAAGGCGGTAGGCGGCATGGGTGGAAATTAGAAAGAAATGCTTAGATGGTCTTATACAGGGAAAACGGTTGATAGAAGTTGTATAACTTCACCAATTCCTTGACCCCATCTTCAAGGCTGAACTTGGGTTCGTATCCCAGTTTACGAAGCTTGTCAAAGGAAATAACGAAGTTCCTTACATCGAAGTCCTTCATGTCTGAGTCAATAATTTTGCAACGGGTTGCCTTTTGGACCTGCTCTGCAATTTCCATTTTAGAGTGATTCAATGAAGTATGCCCGACATTGAAAACTTGCCCTTTCATCTGCGGAATATGATCAAGTGTGAAGAGATACCCTGCTATAGCGTCCCGGATATGCAGAAAAGTCCGTTTGGTAGTGCTTTCAAACAGCACCAGACACCGTTCGCGTACTCCTTTGTAAGCGAAGTCGTTTACCAGCAGGTCCACACGCATTCGAGGACTCACGCCGAATATTGTGGCGAAGCGAAGGGCCACGGTATTTTCGCGTTTGAGAAGAATTTGCTCTGCCTGATACTTGGTAATTCCATAAAGGCTCACCGGGTCCACCCCGGAATCTTCTGAGCATACGGCGCCAGATTTTCCGTAGAACGAGGTCGTTGAAGCATATATGAGAACCTGGTTCTTGCTGAGAAGCTTTCCCAATCGGCGGGAGGCATCCACATTGATGAGTTTTGCAGAGTGAGGATTAGCTTCACAGGCTGGGTACCCGCTTATGCCCGCCAAATGAAATATTACATCGTAACCTTTTACTGTTTCTTCTCTAATATTTCTAATATCTTCCCGCTCTATTTTAAGCCTCGGTTCGTTCACGAGATGCAGCACCGAATCATAGCCGTACATGAAGTTATCAAGAATGGTGACTTTGTGGCCGCGATTAAGAAGCTCTTCAACCAGCACCGTTCCTTTGTATCCTGCACCACCCGTCACTAGAATCTTCATATTGCCTCCTGTACGATCTGATGGCCTTTTATTCGGCATGTCAAACGGGATTGAAGTAGAAAAATGCTAATTAAGACGCCATTGAGCCTGGATGAGGCAAAGACCATGTGATGCCCAAGGTACCTCGCCCGAAGGGTGGAAAGCACCTTCCACGACTGTTAGCTCGGTTGCGTTATCTACTCTATCCAGATAATCGGCACCTATAAAACCGCTCTCACGTAAGCAATATCCCACCGTATACTTACCGGGTGGTAAAGGAAGTTTTGTTATTCTGCAGACGAAGGCCCCCGTGGGCGGAAGATCACCAAAACTTTCCCGGGTTAATCCGTTATAATGAATAAAGACAGGAATTCCGAACTGCGTCTTAACTGTGATAACCGCAATAAGTTTGTTGTAGTTGTGACCGGAAAAGTTCTGGAACGGCAGATGGATTTCCAGGTCTTGGCCGGAAAGGGCACGATCTATTCTATCTCCACGGATATCCCGAAATTCGATGGAACTTATTTGAACTTCCCCTGTGCCTTCACGATTGGTGAAATCAAGAAGCCCTTCAGTTTCACTGTTGAGGCTGTGTAGGTAATGGTTGATCGCGTCAGTCTGTGAGCCAAAATACTGTAGACGGCCACCGTCCAGCACAAGGCCGGACTTGCAAAGAGTTTGCACGGCGGCCATATTATGGCTTACAAATAGTATTGTTCTTGTCTTACTTGCTATATCTTTCATTTTTCCGAGGCACTTTTCCTGAAAAGCAGCATCTCCGACTGCCAGGACCTCATCAACAAGTAGAATTTCCGGGTCAAGATGCGCTGCTACGGCAAATGCCAGGCGGACGTACATGCCGCTGCTATAATGTTTGACCGGCGTGTCGATAAACTTTTCCACCTCGGCGAAAGCCACGATTTCGTCAAACTTCCGGTCGACCTCTTTCTTTGTCATACCGAGAATAGTGCCATTGAGAAATATGTTTTCGCGGCCGGTCAATTCCGGATGGAAGCCTGTTCCTACCTCAAGTAGGCTGGCGACCCGGCCAAGGATAGTTACCCGTCCCGAGGTTGGCTCGGCAATGTGGGAAAGGATCTTGAGGAGCGTGCTTTTGCCGGCGCCGTTACGGCCGATTATCCCGAGGACTTCTCCTTGTCTTACGTCAAGGGAGACATCCTTCACGGCCCAGATGATGTCGTTCTCCTCACTGATCGGCGACTGCGGGCTGTGGGAGAACTGGTCGAAATGGGTGAGTTTGCGCAAGCGCCTGTAGTTATTCATGGGTGCCGTGACCCAGGAAGCAAGGGAACCAATGAAGGTATCGTGCTTCTTTTCTTGCGTACCGATACGGTAGAGTTTGGACAGGTTTTCGACTTTGATGGCGAGATTACTCATTGTTAATGCTCGACGGGGGACGGGAGACGGGGGACCGGGAATTTAGTCCAGAGGGACGGAGTGCTTTCCGAAACGCCTGGAGTTTCACGAAAAGCTTATGTCCGTGTTCGCTCATTTCGGCAGGAATGTCATCCGATAGATATTTTCGTTTTTCTATTATGTCGAAGCAAGCGACGGTTTCAAGATAGGACCTTAACGCGACTCCAGGAAGCGGCTCTGCTCTAAATTGCTCTGCCCAGTCGAGCCTTCAGCAATATTCAGCCCTATTGAGGTGGCTGCTCGTATGACCTGTGATTGAAGATTGAACTTCTCTATTTCGGGCAGAAACTGAACGGCTTCATAAACCCTGTCCAGATAATCGAGGGCAAGCTTATAAATCTCTAGGTCCTGAAATTTATACTTTGCGGCCATTTATTGTGTTTCTCCGGTCCCCCATCATCGGTCTGCCGTCCACTCATGCTACATCAGCAAATACCCTTTCCATCTTCCGGAAATAGAATGCACCAGAAAGGAGAATGAGTAGGGTGCTCAGTGTGCCCATAGCGATCAGGTCCCAGGGCATGGGATTGGTGCCAAGGAGCGCAGATCGGAAACCTTCGATTATTCCGGCCATGGGATAAAGACCGTAAACAAGCCGATATCTCGATGGAATCAGCGACACCGGCCAAACGACAGGCGCAGCATAAAGAAGAAGTTGCGCAAGGAAAGGTACGGCGAATTTGATGTCGCGGTATTGAATTGCCAAAGCAGACAGCCACATGCCAATTCCCGACGCGGCGCATATCATGAGAAGTAGCAGGAATGGCAAGAATACGGCATTCCATGCGGGTGCAATCTTAAACCAGACCATCATTGCGGCTAGGATGAGGAATGCAATGCCAAAATCGATAAGACCTGACAATACAGGCGTCATGGGAATGATAAGTCGCGGGAAGTAGACCTTCGTGAGAAGGTTAGTGTTTCCCACCAGGCTGTTACTGGAACTCGTCACGGCCGTCGAAAAATAGGTCCAGGGGACCAGCGCGACAAAGGCAAAAATAGGGTAGGGCACTCCATCACTCGGAATCTTTGCCAGTCTCCCAAAGACGATTGAAAAAATAACCATAGTGGCAAGAGGGCGTATAATGGCCCATGTCAGACCTAAAATGGTCTGCTTGTAGAGAACTTTAACCTCCTTCCACACGAGAAAGTAGAACAGGTCCTTGTAACGGAGTAGTTCCCGTAGATTGATGAGTTGCCAGCCCTTAGTGGATTCGATGATGGTCTGCATTCTGGTCTCTTTGGTCTATTTAGTCTACCTAGTCCATCTAGTCTATTCGGTCTGTCTGGTCTGTCTCGTCTCTTTGGCCGATCCGTGAGATGTGAAACTCGCTCTCAGGTACTTGATTAAAGCGGATATGATTCGGGCTGTTTTGTCTGCTTGAGAGTAAATGGTCCTGAACTGCTCATCAGAAATATAATTCAGGTCGAGTGCCACGTAGAGATGGCTCTGCACTTCGGCAGCCGATGACATAGAAACAAATAGAAACTGAACGAATTCTTTGTCAGATTTCCTCACAAAACCCTCAGCTATATTGGCCATGACGGAAGTGGCGGCTCGTTGTACCTGCCTGGCGAGCCCGAAATCTTTGTTAAAGTCTTTGGTGAAGGTCACCTTATAGATTTCCCGCACAAGAGCTCTTGCCTCTCGCCAACATTCCAATCCTCAAATCGTGAAATTTTCATAACCAACCCTATGCAACGTGTTGACTAAATAGACAAATAGACTAGACAGACGAGACAGACTTCCTTCTTTCAACTCTCTGCTCGAGTCTGCTCATTGCGACGGCCAGGCCCAAAACGAACGATAAGAGGATTGCGTTTGATGGAATGTGGAGATTAAAGTCGAAGAGACTGAAAACTCCCATACTTGCCAGGGAGGCGACAAAGGCTGCTTTGAGATACCTATCTCGTCGCGTCCATGCGACACTCAGGACGTGCTTGCCAACGAAACCCAAAAAAACCAGCGTGAGCAGTGCACCAATTATTCCCAGTTCGACGAGGATCTCGATATAATCGTTGTGAGCATGTTGGTAGAACATCGCGATTCCATCGGGCTTGTACATCGGGAAAATGTGTTGAAAGGTGCCAAGCCCGGTCCCGAAGACCGGGAAGCCACGGAAGGCGGTGAGGCTGGCGGACCAGACCAGAAGGCGCTCGTTACTTGATATGCCCGACTGTGCAAATCTCTCTATAATAGGAGACACGCCGAGGTAGACGAGGTAGATGAAGAGCGCAACGACAAAACTGAGGATCGGGATCAAACTTTTTCTTGAAGGCGCACGCCATAAGGCGATGGACGCCAGGATCACGGTACCGACGAGAAAGGAGATGACCCCGCCCCTTGAGAGACTGAAGAAAATGGTCAGTGCCATGACCACCGCAAAGAAAATGTAGCGAATCCTACGGCTCGTAGACCTCGACATTAAACCAAGCCCAAACGAGAGAGGTGCAACCATGCACATCCATCCCGCAAAATGGTTTCTATTGACAAATGGACCGAAGGGGCTGGCTCTGGTGAGGCTGAGCTCGCGGAGCCAGTAGAGCTTGCCATTCCACGTGGCCTTCTGTGTTACGGCAAAAAGGGCAATAACAAAGCCGAAAATGGCGAGCACCCGGAGCACGCTGCGTATCTCTTCATGTGAGCGCGGTGCGAGTGCGGCCAAGAGGAATACCATGAAGTATATGACGAGGCGCGAAAGCTCCATCTCGGTAGCAAATGGATAAACACTTACAGCGTGAAAGGCAGGCGCTTCCGCCACAGATGCCGAGTTTTGGACAGAACCAAGAGGGCTGGCAGTAATGTTTGGCATTGACACCAGTTGGAGAAGGGTAGGGTGGATAGCGCCGACCCATCGCAAGGGCAGGGGGAGAAGCTGAAGTAGACCATATACAAGAAGAATTGCACCCAAGACAAAAAAATGTCTGGAAAACGGACGATCGCTAAATCCCTCCCAGCGCAGCATGAAGGCAGAGAAAAGGACTGCGGTGAGGATTCCAGTAATTGCTAATGCCCACGGTTCGACTGCACCGAATAGCAGCGTCGCAAGCACTACAATAGCGAGCATTAGATGGGGCAGTGTCAGAGGCTTGCCCTCGCGCTTATCAGACCGTTGTGCTGTCATCGCGCGATTTGGCGTTACTCCATCTCAACCTTAATCTCAACCTTGTTCCTGCTATTCGTGGTTGTGTCTTTATTCAGTTACTGAATCGAGGATTTGCTGTGGGTTTTTGAAGAATACTCTCTCGGTAAAGTCTTTGCCGAACTGACGTCGAACTTCTTCATATGCTCTTGAGAGGATGGGCGCTCTGTGGCGCGTGCTGTGGCCATCAGATGCGATGAAGTCGGCAAACCCATTTTCTATCATGTTGTACGTAACTTTCCGTACCTCTTTCGCGACCTCCCTGGTCAGGCTCATGGCAGTTAGCTGAAACATGCAGCCCTGATCACGTAGTACCCGCAACGTGGCAAAATCCTTTGCGAAGTAGGCGTACCGCTCGGGATGGGTCACGATCGGTATCAGCCCTTTCTGTCTCAAGTTGAAGATTAGGCGGCCGGTATAGTACGGGATAATCTGAGAAGGAAACTCAATGAGAAGGTATGGAGAACCACCGAGGGTTGGCACCTCTTGTTTTTCCAGGCGCTCCACCAGGTCCGGCACAATGCGCGCGTCACCACCAACGAAAAGCTTCGTGCCATTTGGCACCATGCTTTGTAACTCATCTCGTGCCTGTTTGATGCTCTCTGTGGTGGTATCGTAAACATCCGGATATACGTGTGGGGTGCAGAAAATACAGGATGTTCCATCGTTAGCAGCCATCCTCACCATTGCAAGAGACTCCTCGACGCTGTCCGGCCCGTCGTCGATGCCCGGCAAGATATGACAATGAATGTCTATGAATCCCAACTCTGTGTCCTTTGCCCGTTGGCCTTTAGCCTTTAACCACTGGCCGTTTGCCTAGTTGTTTACTTCTGTCATTTTGAACTCATCCAACCATATTTGGCCGCTGATCTTGTTGTCGAACTTTTCCGACCGCTCCCGTTTGATGCCGACTTTGACGAGTGAACAATCCGTGGGAGTTGCGAATTCAAGTTCGAGTGGCCTCCAATCGGCTGTGCCTGTAACAACCTCTGACCGGGCCGCCAGAGAAGGGCAACCCTGACCCAGGACCTCCAGCAGGATACCGTTGTGCGTGGTTAGTTTATCTGCCTTTATCTGCCCTAATAGCCGATAGCGCTGTTTCGGCTCTACAATGACCGCCTGTTGAGCGATATAGATGCCAGGGTTTGTTTTTCCACTAAACCTTGCTGCGAGGCAAGACGTGCCTGACTTCTTGATGTCTTTGTCTGTGAATATTTCTACTCCTTCTGCGTTACCGACCTTCCAATCGAAGCCGCCACCTTGAAGGGGATATTCAAAGCCTCCATTGAAAATCATATTCGTTGGTTCTCGAGTTATGCTCTCGGGGTGAATGCGTTGGATAAGTTCTATCCAGACACCTTGAGCATCTCGCACCCTTCCTGCTTCAATGAGGAAGTCACAGTATGCGAGATAGTCCGGGTTTACGGGTTTCCACAGGCTCCTTTTTTCCCACACCTCTGATAGTTCTGCACTCTGCCTGTAGGCCATGAGAAACTTAAAATAGCGATCGTAGAACTGGTACTCGGCAGGTAGCACCTGTTCCAGTATGTAACCTGGCGTTGCCCCGACCGCGTGTAGCATTGTGTAGAGCCTCTCATAGTCTAAAGGTACGAGAGCCAGGTATTTTCTGAAATAGGGTGCGGCCTCCGGAAACCGTCCCTCTGCCAGGGAGAACACCCCAGCTTCCCAGATGATTTTCGGGTTCGCTCGGTCGACCCAAGCAGCCTTTCTCATCGCGTATTCTGCCCATCTCGTGTCACCGGAATCCCTATATGCCTTCGAAAGGGCGAGCCACGTAAAAGCCCTGGTTGGATCTCTCTCCAGAGAACGTTGGTAGCACTCTATCGCTTCTTCCAGATGGTTGTTATCGGGAGGCATTTGATGCAAGAGACCTAGCAGGTAGTGGTAACGCGCATCCTCATTGGTTATCTTTGACGCCTTAAGAGCGGAGGACAGGGGATCTGCGAGCGGTCTTCTAGAATAGTATTCCGAAACCGCGGGCCGGATAAGTACTGCTATCAGGATTGCTGATAGCAGTACTGCAAAAGATCTGAGGAAAAATATCACAGACTTGCTTGACGCTTCTTTTCCTTGTGCTTCTTCTTGCCGTCCTTTTCGTTGCCCTCTTCATAATAGTAATAGTACGAGTAATAGTAGTAGTATGAACCGTATTTGAGATCCGATTCCCTGACTCCGTTGAGCACGACGCCCAGGATCTTGCTGTTTACGTTCTTGAGCAGCTTTTTCGCCTGGACGACTGAGTCCTTGGCAGTGTCCCCCGCCCTGACGACAAGGATTACTCCTTCCGTCATGGTACTGAGGATAAGCGTGTCAGAGAGACCGAGGACCGGCGGAGCATCGATAATGATGAACGAATAAAGGGGTACTAGCGCATTGATCAACTCCCTCATTCTTGATGAATCCAAAAGTTGCGAAGGGTTGGGCGGTATGATGCCAGCGGTGATGACATCAAGATTGGGAACTTTGGTTTCCTGTATGAGGCCATTGTCAAAATCGGTATGGCCTGTTAGAAAGGTTGTGAGACCCGTCGAGTTGTCAACTCCAAAAACCTTATGTACCGCAGGTTTGCGAAGGTCGCCGTCGATGATGATGCCTCTGCCCTGGGAACTGGCGAGAACCGTTGCGAGGTTTACCGACGTGGTGGTTTTTCCTTCCGAACGCTTGGCCGAGGTTGTCAGGATGATCTTTGGCGGTCGTTCCGGAGATGCAAACTGGATATAGGTCCCTATAGCTCGGTAAGATTCGAGCAAGGATGATGACTTCTTGTCCGTCGGGCTGACGAGGGGCCGGGCACCATTATCTGTCGTCTTGGGGTAGTTTGGCACAAGGCCGAGCGCAGGAAGCATGATCGCCTTTTCGACGTCGTCCGGTGTCTTGACGGTGTTATCAAGGTAGTCGGTAAACAAGGCCAGCCCAAGCCCGCCAAAGAGGCCAATGAAGAGGGCGAGGAGCATGTTCCTCTTTCGGTCCGGCTTATAGGGAGCCGCGGGTACATCCGCCTTGTCAAGCACCTGGATGTTGCTTCTCGCGAGGTTCGCGTTTACGCCGGTTTCCTTCAGCCTTTGGAGGATGCCGTTGTACAGCTCCTTGTTGGTGTCCGCATCTCGTTTCAGGATCTGGTACTGCACCATTTTGTCTGACATGTTAACAGCCTCTTTCTTGCGCTCATCGACGGCGGCTCGGAAAAGAGCCTCCCGTTTTACGGCCAGTTCATGGTCCTTCCTCAACTGTGCCACGGCCGTTTTTACTTCGGTCGAAAGCTGAGCCTTCAGCTGCTTCATCTCATCTTTCAGTTTGATCATCTTCGGATAGTCAGGCTTGTACACGAGGGAGAGCTTTGCATACTCCGCCTGTCTTGCCATGTAATCTTTACGCAGAGAGTCGACGAAAGAGTTGCTCGCAATCGCCGATAGCAGAACGTCATCGTTCCCTTGCTGGGCCTCCTTGAGTAAGAGCTCCTTCGAGATACGTTCTGCTGTTGCCTGCGTGAGCTGACTGGTGAGATTCTCGAGCCGGTCAATAGGAACGGAGCTGCTCGTAGACCTGGAACCGAACCCCACCGGATCCATCGACCTGTCATCAGTGACAAAGACCAGGTTGTTCTGGGCCACGTATTTGTTGAGCGCTTCTTCTGAGCGCTCGACCTTCGCCTTCATGTCCTGCAGCTGGTTTTCGAGCAGATTGCGCACCCAGTCAGTGGCATTCGTCTTTGTTTCCATGTTGAGATCAGTACAGGCTCGCGCAATAACATTGGCTGTCACAGCCGCGACCTTCGGGTCTGTGCTGTCGAAGCCGACCATGACAAGCCTCGTATTGGGCACCGGACTTACTGTTATTTTTGAAAGAAAGTTAGCAACGACACCGCTGTCAATCTCACCGTTCTTTTGCACCAGCCCTGCAGGTACCGCGGAACTGGACGCCAGCTGCTTATCTTCTGCAAGCGCGTTGATGACGCGCCGTGCCAGGTTCCTGCTCTGAAGGACCTTATACATGGTCTGGACGTAATCCTCGGACGATGGTGGCATATAGAGGGAGCTACTACGGTCAAAGAGCATAATCGGTGGGCGATCATCATCGATCTTAAGGGTCACCGTTGCACGGTAAATAGGCGTGGTGAGGAACGTGCGAAGCAATACAGTCGTCACGACAACGATAAAGAAAGTAAAGAACGCCCATTTTCTTCTGATGAGGATATGGAGATAGTCCCGGAGATGACGTTCCGGATCTGGTTGGTCAAACGGGTCGGAATACGAGACAGGTAACGCGTTTGGATAGTCGTCCAGTTTCGGGACGCCTGAACGTAATATCTTGTCATCGTTGTTATTCATGGCTTCCTGCCTCTCTCACTCCTCCAGTATATGGTAGCGGTCCATACTATGGTGTTGGTTCCACGACTGCCCACGGTTGTCCAACCGACAGCGTCTGGCCTTCATTCGTGCCAAACGTTACCGCGCCTCTGAATATGAGGAAGAAGGCCTTGGCAAATGTCTTCACACCATTCCTTGGCACGAGAACAATGTCGCCGTCCTTCAGCATGTACCTTTCATCCGTCTTTGCAACGTCGTAATCGGCAACAATGATCTGTCTTTCGCCATTGCCGGTCATACGAAGGATCTGTATTTCTGACCGCTGAGCCTCGAATCTGAGCCCGCCAGCCATGGCTATTGCCTGAACCAATGTCCCGCCGGTGGCCAAACTGAAAGCGCCTGGCTTTGCCACAGCTCCGTCAACAAAAACAGTCCCGGCTTTTGGCACATTAATAATGTCTCCGCCAAAGACCGGGATATTCAGCATCCTGTTACCTTTCTCGAGTAGCTCTATCATGTCGATCGCGATGGTCTCGGTACTTGCCGGACCATCAGCCTGGCCCTGTGTCGGTCTGAAGATGTAGCAAACATTCCCTGCGCTGCCTGTACCGGTTACTCCTGTTGCTGTCATCCCTGCCATGAAGAGCATATCCAGCAGGTACTTCTGGCCGGTGACATTGTATATCTGTGGATGCGCAACCGCACCCATGACGCCAATACGCTGCGACTTATATTCTTTGATGTAGACGCTCACTTGCGGGTCCTGCAGGTATTTTGCCAGGCGTTGTTCCAGATCTTTTTCCAGCTGGGTCGTATTCAGCCCTTTGGCCGTCACCTGACCTACGAGGGGCAGGGTTATGAATCCCTGTCCATTAACCCGGACCGTCCTTTTAAAATCATCGGCTTGGTATACTTCGATCTCCAGGACGTCCTCAGGACCCAGCACATAGTCAGCGTTGGGGTCTGTTTTCTGCAGACTTGCGGCTTTCATGAGCAGGTCATTCAGATAGTCTGACCTTTTAGGTGGTTGGAAGGTTCCGTTTTTGTCAGTATGTGCGACCAGCCGTTCGTTGCCGGTACATCCAAACGCCGCGAGAAACAGGGAAATAAGCGTCAAGAAAGAGAGTAGGCGGAAACTGGTTGAGAGTTTATGGGCTGCTTTCACTGACAACCTCCGTACCTCCAGTTGCTACATTTTGTAGAAGGATTGTGTTTGTGTTCGAGCTAGGGGTGGTGCTTGGCGTTTCGTAGACGACCACCTTCGGCGATGACGGCTGTGGCCCTGACGCGGACGAAGAAGCAGCCTGAGCCTGAGTGGCAGCCGACTGAGCGGCAGCAAGAGGATCCTGTATTGCAACCGCGTTGCCCTCGGTGAGGATCAGTGTCTCCGCAGCAGCCTGCATCACGCCGAATTTTCCTCGCTGGCAAACGACCTGCGTCTCCTTGCCATCGTGCGTAATGATGCCGCTTATTTCATCCTTGACGGTATGACGGGTCGTTTCGATGGTACCCGACACGCGCTGCACCACGACCGACGTGCTCGGCGTGGTAACGAAGAGCCCCATGCCTTCATATATTTTGAAGGCAATCGTACCTATCTGGAGCCGCATGAGATAGTTACCAGTGGCTCCATTGACAACGAGGTCAGTTCTCTTGCCGAGCTCGACGCTGGCACCGTCTTTCATGGTCACGGACATGGTGCCATCCTCTGTCTTCAGGGCGGTGCCATCGAGCACAGGATACGTCTTTTCATCGACAGGTACCCATCGGTCGAGCCCTGCCTTCATGGATGCACTTCCTGAAGCTACGACGGTACCGAGGAGCCGGGGGGTGCCGTCCGCTGCTAACACCTGGGGGCTATAGAGGAGCAATGTCATCCCAAGCACAATCATTACTGCATGCCTTAATCTCCTGCCCTGCTTCAAATCCCATTCTCCGTGGTCCTTGGTATCAGCCATTTGAGTTCCCTTTCAAACTTTTATCGGACCAACCAAAAGAAGCTTAAGAAAAAAGTTTTAGAAAAGTTTAAGTGAGGACAGGCTACCGCCATTGGATGTGTTGAACATCTTGAGTTTAGAAGCATCGAAAACATGCTACCGGTTGACCTAAACCGAAGGGTTTAGTACAATGACCTCGCTTCCAGAACCTTCGGTCAGTGGGAAGAAAGCAAATCATATGCCAGAGGCTCATCCGCCCATCCTCGTGCCGTCCTTTTGCAGCTGTCGGCCCTTTCTGATGCCTTTATCGGACAGATTTCTTGCCCCTTAAGCCCGTCGGCTCACCCAAAAGTATGGTGGGCCATTTTGGGGGTCTTGGACGGCAATTTGACGCCTATCCTAGTAATTTGGCCGGAGAGCCGGGAAGAATCCGCCGTCAAAACTAGGAAAAAAGTACCCAGTACCGCCGGCCCAGCCGGCCCCAGGATCGGAAGCTGCGCTCCCTTGAGGACTCGAAACTTTGTTTCCTTAAGGACCGCCGTCTCGCGGCGGCTTGATTGAGGCAAAGAGTTTCCCGTGTGTGGCCTCGAACGCAGCGGTCCCCAAGCGTAGCGATCCTCAAGACCGAAGGCCGGTCTCGAGCCGCCAGAGAAGCAGGTAAGGACAAAAGCTGAGGTTGAGGAAAGTACAAAAGCGAAGGTTGAGAGAAAAGAGCTTGGCTAGGTTACTATTGAGACCGCCAGAAATGTATACAAGATTTTCCGGGTCCACTCTCGCTCAAAACAGTCTCATCCGGGCATCGTTATTGTCTTGACAAAGGATTCGAGAAGCGATACAAAGTATCAGGGGAATCAGCGTAAATAACAATTGGGAGGGGGGCACAATGATCAAGGAATCGATAGTCCAGGAACTGAAAAAGATCGTGGGAGAGGAGAATGTCCTGACGTCTAAGGAGGCTCTCAAGGCTTACTC